>OGZC01000023.1_pt1 | contig 79465 bp, 75 predicted proteins | sample 1576751 | NCBI WGS metagenome assembly OGZC01 (sample SAMEA3541486, study PRJEB24748) | human gut metagenome | biome: human gut; feature: human-associated habitat; material: faeces | place: China | collected 2012
CGGCCCGCAGGTAACATCTCCGCGGCTGGTCAAAACGACGCTCGGCGCCAGCCTGGAGGATCTGCTGGCAGGTGAGCTGCAGGAGGGGGAAAACAGGGTCATTTCCGGCTCGGTGCTTAGCGGCGCCCGCGCCCATGGCCCTCACGCCTTCCTGGGGCGCTTCCATCTGCAGGTGAGCGTGGTCAAAGAAGGGCGGGAAAAAGAGCTCTTCGGCTGGGTGATGCCGGGCAAAGAGAAATTCTCGATTACCCGCACCACGCTGGGCCATTTCTTCAAGCGCAAGCGCTTTCATTTTTCCACCGATACCAACGGCGGCGAGCGGGCGATGGTGCCGATCGGCAACTACGAGCGGGTGATGCCTCTGGATATCCTGCCGACCATACTGCTGCGCGATCTGCTGGCCGGAGACACCGACAGCGCTCAGGCGCTGGGCTGTCTGGAGCTGGATGAAGAAGATCTGGCGCTGTGCACCTATGTTTGCCCTGGAAAGTATGAATATGGCCCGGCGCTGCGCAGCGTGTTAACCCGGATTGAGCAGGAAGGATAAGAGATGGGCTTAAAGCACCTGATTGAGAAACTTGAGCCGCATTTCACGCATGGCGGCAAGCTGGAAAAATATTACCCGCTGTATGAGGCGGCGGCGACCATCTTCTACACGCCGGGCCAGGTAACCCGCGGCGCGGCGCACGTGCGCGACGCCATCGACCTGAAGCGGATGATGATCCTCGTGTGGTTTGCCGTATTCCCGGCGATGTTCTGGGGCATGTACAACGTTGGGCTGCAGACCATTCCGGCGTTGCACAAGCTATACGGCGCCGAACAGCTGCAGCAGGCGATCGCCAACAACTGGCACTACAGCGTCGCCCAGTGGTTAGGGGTGAGCTTCAGTGCCGACGCTGGCTGGCTGAGCATGATGACCCTGGGCGCGGTCTTCTTCCTGCCGATCTATATTACCGTTTTTATCGTCGGTGGCTTCTGGGAAGTGCTGTTCGCGATTGTGCGCAAGCATGAGATTAACGAAGGTTTTTTCGTTACCTCTATTCTCTTCGCGCTGATTGTGCCGCCCACGCTGCCGCTGTGGCAGGCGGCGCTGGGGATCTCCTTCGGCGTGGTGATCGCCAAAGAGATTTTTGGCGGCACCGGGCGCAACTTCCTCAACCCGGCGCTGGCGGGGCGCGCGTTCCTGTTCTTCGCCTATCCGGCGCAGATTTCCGGCGACCTCGTATGGACCGCGGCGGACGGTTTCTCCGGCGCCACGCCGCTCTCCCAGTGGGCCAGCGGCGGCGGTGAAGCGCTGGTGAACGTGGCGACTGGCGTGCCGGTGAGCTGGATGGATGCCTTCCTCGGCAATATTCCCGGCTCAATTGGCGAAGTGTCAACGCTGATGATCTTCATCGGCGGGGCGATCATCCTCTTTGGCCGCGTCGCGTCCTGGCGCATCGTCGCCGGGGTAATGATCGGCATGATCGCCACCGCCACCCTGTTTAACGTTATCGGCTCCGACACCAACCCGATGTTCGCTATGCCATGGTACTGGCATCTGGTGCTCGGCGGTTTCGCCTTCGGGATGATGTTTATGGCGACGGACCCGGTATCCGCCTCGTTTACCGATAAAGGGAAATGGAGTTACGGCGTGCTGATCGGCGTGATGTGCGTGCTGATCCGCGTGGTGAACCCGGCTTATCCGGAAGGGATGATGCTGGCGATCCTCTTCGCCAACCTCTTCGCACCGCTGTTCGATTATCTGGTGGTGCAGGCCAATATTAAGCGGAGGAAGTCGCGTGGCTGAGAAGAAAAGTAACGATAGCATCGGCAAAACGCTGCTGGTGGTGCTGGTGCTTTGTCTGGTCTGCTCCATCGTGGTGGCGGGCTCGGCCGTGGGGCTGAAATCCCGCCAGCAGGCGCAGCGGGCGTTGGATAAGCAGCGCAATATCCTGGCAGTGTCAGGGCTGATGCACCCCGGTATGGATGCGGATGCGGTAGCGGACACCTTCGCGGCGCGCATTACCCCGCGACTGGTGAATCTGGCCACCGGCGAACTGCTGGAGAAAGACCCGGGTAAATTTAATCAGGCTCAGGCGCTGAAGGATCCGCAGCAGAGTATGGCCCTGGATGCCAGTCAGGATCCGGCTGGTATAAAGCGACGCAGTAATCTGGCGGAAATTTACCTGGTGCGCGACGCGCAGCAGAAGATTGAGCAGGTGGTGCTTCCCATTTATGGCAACGGCCTGTGGTCGATGATGTATGCCTTCGTGGCGCTGGACGTCGATGGCCGCACGGTAAAAGGCATTACTTACTACGATCAGGGCGAAACGCCGGGGCTGGGCGGCGAGGTGGAAAACCCGAACTGGCGCCAGCAGTTTGTCGGCAAGCAGGTGCTGGATGACAACGGCATGCCGGCGCTGAAGGTGGTGAAAGGCGGCGCGCGCGCAGGCGATCTCCACGCGGTTGACGGTTTATCCGGCGCCACGCTGACGTCCAATGGCGTACAGCATAGCTTTGATTTCTGGATGGGCGAACTGGGCTTTGGTCCGTTCCTGAAAAAGGTTCGTGAGGGAGAGCTGAATAATGGCTGAACAGAGCGATATGAAAGAGGTGAAGCGCGTGCTGGTGGGGCCGCTCATCGCCAATAACCCCATCGCCCTGCAGGTGCTGGGCGTCTGCTCCGCACTGGCGGTAACCACCAAACTGGAAACCGCCTTCGTGATGACCATTGCGGTGACCCTGGTGACGGCGTTCTCCAGCATGTTTATCTCGATGATCCGCCACCATATTCCCAATAGCGTGCGCATCATCGTGCAGATGGCGATCATCGCCTCGCTGGTGATCGTGGTGGATCAGCTGCTGCGGGCTTTCGCCTATGAGACCTCCAAACAGCTGTCGGTATTCGTCGGGCTTATCATCACCAACTGCATCGTGATGGGCCGCGCCGAAGCCTACGCCATGAAGTCGCCGCCGCTGGCGAGCTTTATGGATGGTATTGGCAACGGTCTCGGCTATGGCGCGATCCTGATTATCGTCGGCTTCCTGCGCGAGCTTATCGGTAGCGGCAAGCTGTTCGGTATCACGGTGCTGGAGACGGTGCAGAACGGCGGCTGGTATCAGCCGAACGGCCTGTTCCTGCTGGCGCCGAGCGCGTTCTTCATTATCGGTTTGCTGATCTGGGCCCTGCGTAGCTGGAAGCCTGAGCAGCAGGAAAAGGAGTAATCGGTGATGGCTCATTACATCAGCCTGTTTGTCCGCGCGGTGTTCGTTGAGAACATGGCGCTGGCCTTCTTCCTCGGGATGTGCACCTTTCTTGCGGTGTCGAAAAAAGTCTCCACCGCCTTCGGCCTCGGCGTCGCGGTGACGGTAGTGCTGGGGCTTGCCGTGCCAATCAATAACCTGGTCTATAACCTGGTGCTGCGCGACGGCGCGCTGGTTGAGGGGGTGGATCTCAGCTTTCTTAACTTCATCACCTTTATCGGAGTGATCGCCGCGCTGGTGCAGATCCTCGAGATGATCCTCGATAAGTATTTTCCGGCACTGTACAACGCGCTGGGCATCTTCCTGCCGCTGATTGCGGTTAACTGTGCGATTTTCGGCGGCGTGTCGTTCATGGTGCAGCGCGATTACAACTTCCCGGAGTCCATCGTCTACGGCTTCGGCTCCGGCATTGGCTGGATGCTGGCGATCGTGGCGATGGCGGGGATCCGCGAAAAAATGAAGTACGCCAACGTGCCTGCCGGTTTGCGCGGGTTAGGGATCACCTTTATCACCACCGGACTAATGGCGCTGGGCTTTATGTCCTTCTCCGGCGTGCAGCTATAAGGGCGAATAAGTATGGAAATTATTCTTGGCGTCGTGATGTTCACGCTGATTGTGCTGGTGCTGTCGGGGCTTATCCTGGCAGCGCGCTCAAAGCTGGTGAACGCGGGCGACGTGGTTATTGAGATCAATAACGAAGCGGATAAACAGATCCGCACCCCGGCGGGTGACAAACTGCTGAACACGCTGTCCAGCAACGGGATCTTCGTCTCCTCCGCCTGCGGCGGCGGCGGCTCCTGCGGCCAGTGTCGGGTAACTGTTAAAGAGGGCGGCGGGGATATCCTGCCGACCGAGCTTTCGCATATTACCAAGCGGGATGCCAAAGCCGGTTGCCGTCTGGCCTGTCAGGTGGCGGTGAAGCAGAACATGAAGATTGAACTGCCGGAAGAGATTTTCGGCGTCAAAAAATGGGAGTGTGAAGTTATCTCTAACGATAACAAAGCCACTTTCATTAAAGAGCTCAAGCTGCGGATCCCGGAGGGGGAGGTGGTGCCGTTTCGCGCCGGGGGCTATATTCAGATTGAATGCCCGCCGCATAAAGTGGCCTATGCAGATTTTGATGTTCCCGATGAATACCGTTCAGACTGGGATAAGTTCAACCTGTTTCGCTATGTCTCTGAGGTGAAAGAGCCGACCCTGCGCGCCTACTCAATGGCTAACTATCCGGAAGAGAAGGGCATCATTATGCTCAACGTGCGCATCGCGACGCCGCCGCCGAAGGTCCCGGATGCGCCGCCGGGGATCATGTCATCCTATATCTGGTCGCTGAAGCCGGGCGATAAGGTGACGATTTCCGGGCCGTTTGGCGAGTTCTTTGCTAAAGAAACCGACGCCGAGATGGTGTTTATCGGCGGCGGCGCCGGGATGGCGCCGATGCGTTCGCATATTTTCGACCAGCTCAAGCGCCTGCACAGCACGCGCAAAATCAGCTTCTGGTACGGCGCCCGTTCGCTGCGCGAAATGTTCTACGATGAGGAGTTTGAACAGCTGGCGCGCGACAATCCAAACTTTACCTTCCACGTCGCGCTCTCCGATCCGCTGCCGGAAGATAACTGGACCGGGCATACCGGCTTTATCCATAACGTTCTGTACGAGAACTATCTACGCGATCACCCGGCGCCGGAAGACTGCGAGTTCTACATGTGTGGGCCGCCGGTAATGAACGCCGCGGTAATTAAGATGCTCAAAGATCTGGGCGTCGAGGACGAGAATATTCTCCTCGACGACTTTGGAGGCTGACGATGCTGACGGTATTTATCGCGACCTTTGTGATTTTTGCGCTGGTGATCCTCGGCATGTCGCTGGGCTACCTGGTGAAGCGCAAGAGCATCCAGGGCAGCTGCGGTGGGATCTCCGCGCTGGGGCTGGAGAAAGTCTGCGATTGTCCGGAACCGTGCGACGCGCGTAAAAAGCGCCTCGCCCGCGAGGCGCAGCGTCAGCAGCGGCGTATTTTGTAATGCCCGGCGGCGCTGCGCATGCCGGACCTGCTGCTTCAGTTTTGTAGGCCGGGTAAGGCGCCAGCCGCCACCCGGCATAAAGCGGCTCCGTGCCCGGCGGCGCTGCGCATGCCGGGGCTGCTGCTTCAGTTTTGTAGGCCGGGTAAGGCGCCAGCCGCCACCCGGCAACAACATGCCAGCAATGTGAGGCCGCTTTCGCGGCCTTTTTAGCCGTTGACTCCCTTACTGCCAGCTTTTCGCCTGCGCCGGAGAATCCACCATCACCCCGTCGGCGCCCAGTTCTATCGCCGTGCGGTAGTCTTCCGCACTGTTGATGCCGAAGAAGATAATGTGCGCTTTATCCTGCGAGCGGAAGCAATCCATTGCCTCTTTATCCCAGGTGAGCGTCGCCGGGGAGATCCCTTCGCCAAGGGTGAATTTCTCCACCACCTCGACTTTGCGCTTCAGCTCCAGGCCATACCACTGCTCACCATCGCGTTGACTCGCTGGCTGGCACTGATGGCTGAGCGAAATATTGGCAAGCCTGGTGCGGGTTTCACTGCGAGTGACAAAGCGAGGGATGGCTGGCGGCAGGGCGGCGATATAGCGGTCTTCGGTGGAATAGACCCGCACGCGATCGAGGCTATCGGTGGTTTTTAACACTTCAAGCAGGCGCTGGCCCATCACGGTCGGATCGGCATCCGGAGATTTGATATCGATATAGAAAAAAGTGTGCGGCCATTGCTGTAAAACGCTTTGCAAGGTCGGAATGGTGGCCTGCTTACCGCGCCACGGGTGGCTGTCACCCCCCCATTTCCAGCCGGCGTCGACTTTCGCCAGCTCGGCGGCGGTCAAACTGGAAACTTTGCCCTCGCTATTGGTCAATGCGGAAAGATCGCTTGACCGGTAGAGCACCGGTACGCCGTCGCGGCTTAACTGCACCGTGACCCAGATGGCTTCGGCGTTATTCTCCAGCGCCAGCTTAATGGCCGGCAGGGTATTTTCCGGCGCATCGCCGGTGCCGCCGCGGTGGGCTATCAGCTGTGGAGCGGCCCAGGCGCCGGCGGTGGCCAGCAGGCAAAGCGCGGTAAGTATTTTCTTCATGATTATATCTTCCTGATTTATCTTTTAACTCAATGAAAATAAACATAATTTATTGCAGTTTTATGTTTTAACCGCTTTTTTAGCCAATGAAATAAAAAAAGCATAAAATTCGCATCTGATTTTGCTATGCTGTATGGGTATACAGTGTTGAGTCTGACGATGCGTAAAATTATCCATGTCGATATGGACTGTTTCTTTGCGGCGGTGGAGATGCGCGACAACCCGGCGTTGCGCGATATTCCCCTCGCGATAGGCGGCAGTCGGGTACAACGTGGCGTGATTAGTACCGCGAACTATCCTGCGCGTAAGTTTGGCGTGCGCAGCGCCATGCCGACGGCGACGGCGCTCAAGCTGTGCCCGCATCTCACGCTGCTTCCCGGCCGCTTTGATGCCTACAAAGAAGCCTCGAACCATATCCGCGAAATTTTCTCCCGCTATACCTCGCGCATTGAGCCGCTGTCGCTGGATGAAGCCTATCTTGACGTCAGCGACAGCGAGCATTGTCACGGGTCAGCCACCCTGATAGCCCAGGAGATCCGCCAGACCATCGAACGGGAGCTGCGCCTCACCGCCTCGGCGGGGGTGGCGCCGGTGAAGTTTCTCGCTAAAATCGCTTCAGATATGAATAAACCCAACGGCCAGTTCGTTATCGCCCCCCATCAGGTGGCAGAGTTTGTGCGGGCGCTGCCGCTGGCGAAAATACCCGGCGTCGGGAAGGTATCGGCAGCGAAGCTGGAAAATATGGGCCTGCGAACCTGTGGCGATGTGCAGAACAGCGATCTGGCCATGCTGCTTAAGCGCTTCGGTAAATTCGGGCGTATTCTGTGGGAGCGCAGCCACGGGATTGATGAGCGGGAAATTCATAACGATCGGCAGCGTAAATCGGTGGGCGTGGAGCGCACCTTAGCGGAAGATATCCATGAATGGCCGGAGTGCGAAGCGATTATCGAAAACCTCTATCCCGAGCTGGAGAGGCGACTGGCGAAGGTCAAACCTGACCTGTTGATCGCCCGCCAGGGCATTAAACTGAAATTCAATGATTTCCAGCTGACCACCCAGGAGCACGTCTGGCCGCGGCTGAACAAAGAGGATCTGATCGCCACCGCGCACAAAGCCTGGGATGAGCGCCGCGGCGGACGGGGCGTGCGCCTGGTTGGGCTCCACGTGACGTTGCTCGATCCGCAGCTGGAAAGGCAGCTTTTATTAGGGATTTAGCCATGCATATTCGTGCTTACCGCGACAGCGATTTGCCACTGCTCTGCCAGATCTTTCTGCGCGCGGTGCGGGAAACCGCCAGTCGGGACTATACCCCGGGGCAGATCGCGGCCTGGGCGCAGGTGGATGAGACGCGCTGGCGACAAAAGATGGCCGACTCAATCGGCCTGGTGGCCGTGGTCAACAGCCAGCCGGTTGGCTTTATCACCGCCATCGGGACGCATATCGATTTGCTGTTCGTCTCGCCGGATCGTGCCCGCCAGGGTATCGGCGGCGCGCTTATCGAGGCGCTCTGCGCTCAGTATCCAGCGCAAATCCTGACGGTGGACGCCAGCATTACCGCAAAGCCCTGTTTTACGGCCCATGGTTTTAAGGTGGTGGCTGAGCAGCGGGTGGCGGCGCGCGGGGAGTGGTTTATTAATTACCGGATGGAAAAACGCGTGGCGCTAAGGTGATGCGGGGTAAAACCGGCGGCGGGCCGCCGCCGGTTGTGGGGCTTATTTAGCCGGAATGGCTTTCAGCAGCTCGGTCAGCAGCGTCCAGTACTGACCGACGCTCTCGATATGGACCTGCTCATCCGGGGAGTGCGGACCGGTAATGGTTGGCCCGATGGAGACCATGTCCATCTCCGGATACGGTTTTTTGAACAGACCGCATTCCAGACCGGCGTGAATGATCTGGATGTTCGGCGTCTTGTTGAACAGACGCTGGTAAGTCTCGCGTACCAGGTGCATCACCGGCGAATTGGCGTCCGGTTGCCAGCCAGGGTAAGCGCCTTTGGCTTCGGTTTTCGCCCCCGCCAGCTTACCCAGAGAATCCAGCATGCTGACCACGTAGTCTTTGCCGCTGTCGATCAGCGAGCGGATCAGGCAGTGGATCTGTACGTTGTCATCGGTCATGGTGACGACGCCGACGTTCAGCGAAGTTTCCACTACGCCTTTCGCCACGTCAGAGTTGCGGATAACCCCGTTCGGCGTGGCGTTTAGCAGACGGATGAAAGTGTCGCGGGAAGCCTGAGTCAGCGCCGCTTTGTCGTTATCGACCGCTTCCACGAGCACCACCAGGTTCTTCTCTTTGGCCTCCAGCTCGTTTTTCAGCAGCGCCTGGTAAGTATTCACCAGCGCTTTCAGCGCATCGGCTTTATCCGCGGCGACGGCGACAGTAGCGTAAGCTTCACGCGGGATGGCGTTGCGCAACGTGCCGCCGTTGAAATCGACCAGACGCAGATCCAGCTCATCGGCGTGGCCGGCGAGGAAGCGCGACAGCAGCTTGTTGGCGTTACCCAGACCAAGGTGAATATCACCGCCGGAGTGGCCGCCTTTCAGCCCTTTTAAGGTGACTTTAAAGCTCTGGAACCCGGCGGGAATCGCTTCGCGGGTCAGCGCCAGGTTAGAGATGAAATCGATCCCGCCGGCGCAACCCATGTAGATTTCGCCTTCTTCTTCGGAGTCGGTGTTGATCAGGATATCGGCCTGTAGCCAGTTGGCCTGCAGACCGAACGCGCCGTCCATACCGGCTTCTTCGGTCATGGTCAGCAGCACTTCCAGCGGGCCGTGAGCGACGCTATCATCGGCCAGTACCGCCAGTGCGGACGCCATTCCGATACCGTTGTCCGCGCCCAGCGTGGTGCCGCGCGCTTTCACCCATTCGCCGTCAATGTACGGCTGGATCGGATCTTTAACGAAGTCGTGGACGGTGTCGTTATTTTTCTGCGGCACCATATCGAGGTGCGCCTGCAGCGCTACCGGCTTACGGTTTTCCATACCGGCAGTCGCGCCTTTACGAATCAGAATGTTGCCAACCTGGTCGCGTTCCGCATGTAAGCCTTTTTCTTTTGCCCAACCCATAATGTGCTCGGCGAGCTGTTCTTCGTGATAGGACGGGTGCGGGATGGAGCAAATCTTGGCAAAAATATCCCAAAGCGGCTGCGGGGATAGTTGAGACAGTTCAGACACGGTAAGTCTCCTTACAGACTCCTGCATACAGCGGTTGCAGGACGAGGGTTAGCGTTAAAATACACAACAAGCCCGGGCTTGCGCGATGGGGTTGAGAATACCACTTTCCACCGCCGCAGGTAGTGTAAACAACGCAAAAAGCGTTGCGCAAACCGCTTAACACTGGTTTTTAGCGCGTCAGATCTCTATAATCTCGCGCAACCATTTTCCCCCTCGAACATTATTTAAGCCGTATTACACAGGCTGGGACACTTCACATGAGCGAAAAATACGTCGTCACCTGGGACATGTTGCAGATTCACGCCCGCAAACTGGCCAGCCGTCTGCTGCCGGTTGAGCAATGGAAAGGCATTATTGCCGTTAGCCGCGGCGGACTGGTACCGGGAGCCTTACTGGCGCGTGAACTGGGCATTCGTCATGTTGATACCGTATGCATCTCCAGCTACGACCATGATAACCAGCGCGAGCTGAAAGTGCTGAAACGTGCGGAAGGCGATGGCGAAGGCTTTATCGTCATCGACGATCTGGTGGATACCGGCGGTACCGCCGTGGCGATCCGCGAAATGTATCCCAAAGCGCACTTTGTCACCATTTTCGCCAAGCCGGCAGGCCGCCCGCTGGTGGACGATTACGTTGTGGATATTCCGCAGGATACCTGGATTGAACAGCCGTGGGATATGGGCGTGGTGTTTGTACCGCCTATCGCAGGTCGTTAATTCTTCAGGACAGTGCTATTTACCACGCCCGGCTTGCCGGGCGTGGTTTTTTTTATCCTTTAGCAGGTTACAATATCCGGAGTGGCACTACGACGGAGACTGCACATGTCACAGGCTAACCTCAGCGAAACGCTGTTTAAACCTCGCTTCAAACATCCCGAAACTTCTACGCTGGTGCGTCGGTTTTCTGCCGGAAAACCCCAGGCGATGCAGTCGGCGCTGAGCGGCAATCACGTCGATCACTGGTACCGTCTGATCAACCGTTTGATGTGGATCTGGCGCGGCGTAACTCCGCAGGAGATCCTCGATGTGCAAGCGCGCATTGTGATGAGCGAGGCCGAACGAACCGATCCTGAGCTGTTCGATACCGTCATCGGCTATCGCGGCGGCAACTGGATCTTCGAGTGGGCGAAAGAAGCCATGCAGTGGCAGCAAAAGGCCGGGCAGGAAGCCGATCCTTTGCTGAGCGGCCGCCACTGGCTGCATGCCTCGAACCTGTATAGCATTGCCGCTTATCCGCATATTAAAGGCGATGAGCTGGCGGAACAGGCGCAGGCTTTAGCCAACCGGGCGTATGAAGAAGCCGCCCAGCGGCTGCCGGGCTCGCTGCGCGAACTGGAGTTCACCATCCCTGGCGGTTCGCCAATAACCGGCTTTTTGCATACGCCAAAAGGCGATGGGCCGTTTCCGACGGTGCTGATGTGCGGGGGGCTGGACTCGCTGCAGACCGATTATTACAACCTGTATGAGAACTACTTCTCACCGCTCGGCATTGCCATGCTGACCATTGATATGCCCTCCATCGGCTTCTCGTCAAAATGGACGCTAAATCAGGACACCAGCCTGCTGCATCAGCACGCGCTGCGCCATCTGGAAAATGTGCCGTGGATTGACCATACCCGGGTCGCCGCTTTCGGCTTCCGCTTTGGCGCCAATATCGCGGTGCGCCTGGGCTATCTGGAGCCGCAGCGGCTGAAGGCTGTAGCCTGTCTGGGCCCGGTCGTTCATGGTCTGCTGGTGGATCCCCTGCATCAGGGGCGCGTGCCGGAGATGTATCTTGACGTGCTGGCTTCGCGGCTGGGCATGCATGACGCCTCCGATGAAGCGCTACGCGTGGAGCTCAACCGCTATTCGTTAAAAACCCAGGGACTGCTGGGGCGCCGTTGCCCGACGCCGATGCTCTCCGGCTTCTGGAAGGACGATCCGTTCAGCCCCGAAGAGGAGTCGCGGTTAATCACCTCGTCATCTGCCGATGGCAAACTGCTGGAGATCCCGTTTAACCCGGTGTATCGCAATTTTGATCACGCATTGCGACAGATCGCCCGCTGGATCAATCATAGATTTGGTTAATTTATTGCTAAATTCTATTGGTTTGGTAAAACAGTTGCATCACTAAAGGAGATCGCAATGACGTTACCGAGTGGACACCTGAAAAGTAAGTTGATCAAGAAATTCACGGCGCTGGGGCCTTACATTCGCGAAGAGCAGTGCCATGATAACCGTTTCTTTTTCGATTGCCTGGCAGTTTGCGTCAATGTTAAGCCCGCACCGGAGAAGCGTGAATTCTGGGGCTGGTGGATGGAAATGGAAGCACAAGAGTCACGTTTCACCTATAGCTACCAGTTTGGCCTGTTCAATAAGGAAGGATCATGGCAGGCGGTCGACATTGACGACCCGGAAGTGAGCGACAGGCTGGAAAAAACGCTGCGCGAGTTTCACGAGCGCGCAGCAGCGCTGCTGACCACCTTTAATCTGAAGCTGGAACCGGCCGACGATTTCAGCGAGCCGGTTCGCCTGCGAGCCTGATTGATCTACGGATACGATTTCTCCACGCCCGTGCGGCGTGGAGATGCGTGCCGCCATACCCGTAATTTCCACCCCTCCATCTGACTCACCCTGCCTGCGGCGACAGCTTGCCAGCCATCGCCTGTTGAATAATCGGGATCGGAGTCAGTAAGTGCTCACGCATCAGCGCGCTGGCCTGTTCGGCGTCGCGCGCCAGAATAGCGTCCACCAGGGTCTGATGCTGGACATGCTTATCTTCCAGCATCTCCACCGACAGCACGGTGGTGCGCAGCCAGATGAAGCGGTAGCGCGCCGCCAGATCGAACAGCCGTTCGCGCATCTGCAGCAGATACTGCGAACCGCAGCCGGCGACGATGGCGGTGTGAAACGCCTGATGGCGCTGGTCCCATTCATCGAGTAGGTGCTCACTCGCTTCGCACGATTCCAGCTTGTTGAGCAGATGGGCGCGGGCCAGCAGCTCGGCTTCCCACTCGTCGCCGCCGCGCTCAATGGCGAGACGCACCAGCATGGCCTCCATGTTGGCGCGCGCGTCGAAGATATCGAGAAGCTCCTGTTCCGACATGGGCGCCACCCGATAGCCTTTCTGATTGACCACCGTCACCAGCCGCTCGGCCACCAGTTGCGAAAGCGCCTCGCGGAGCGGACCGACCCCCAGGCCATAGCGTGACGTCAGCAGGCTCATCCGCAGCTTCTCATCGGGGTGGTAAACCCCGCGGATGATGTCGTTTTTTAACCAACGGTACCCGTCAATGGCCGTCGCCTGGGGAATGGCGGTCATGTTCTTACTCCTGAATACTCTTCCCGGCGGGCGCCGGGAACAGGGTTAACGCGTATTTTGCAGCGGCAGTTTTTGCCACAATACCAGCTTTTTCCAGCGTGACATAATCGGTACCGTACAAATAATTCCCAGAGCTAACAGGCCGGTAGAGATCACCTCCAGCTGCTGCGCCGGACGAAACAGCATCACCACCAGCACGAAGGTGATAAAGGCGATCACCAGCCAGGTCAGGTACGGATAGAGCCACATTCTGAGACGGATCTCGCCGCCTTGCGCCTGAAGGATTTTGCGCATCCGCAGTTGTGAAACGGCGATCACCAGATAGACCAGCAGGGCGATGGCGCCAGAGCTGTCGATGAGAAATTTAAACACCTTGGCGGGGGCATAGTAGTTCACCACTACGGTGAGGAACGCCGCGCCGGTGGAGAGCAGCACCGCCACGTATGGCGTTTTGCTGCGGTTGGTCCGGCCCATAATGGCCGGCGCATCGCCGCGACGGCTCAGGGAGTAGAGCATCCGCGAGGCGGTATACAGCGCCGAGTTCAGACAGCTGGTGACCGACAGGAGGATCACGCCGTCCATAATCAGCTTGGCATAGGGAATATGCAGCAGCTCGAGCACCGAGCGGTAGGAGCCGATGCTCTTCAGCCCCGGCATATTCCATGGGATGAGGGCGACGACGATAAAGATCGAGCACAGATAAAAAATAGAGATACGCCAGATCACCGAGTTGGTGGCGCGCACGATATGTTTATCCGGGGTATCCGATTCGGCGGCGGCGATGGTGACGATCTCCGCGCCCATAAACGAGAACATGGTGATCAGCATCGCGCTCAGCACCGCGCCGAAGCCATTCGGCATAAAGCCGCCGTGGTCCCACAGCCGCGAAATGCCACTCACTTCGGCATAGGGATAAAAGCCGGTAATGGCGACCGCGCCCAGTACGATAAACGCCAGAATAGCGATCACTTTGCACAGCGCCAGCCAGAACTCGAATTCGCCGTAGTTCTTGACGCTCAGCAGGTTACTGCCGGTGAGGGCGAGAGTGATGACCAGGGAGAACAACCACACCGGGACGCCCGGCACCCACGAATGCAGAATAATCGCCGCGATATTGGCTTCCAGCGGAATAACCAGGACCCAGAACCACCAGTATAGCCAGCCGATGGTATACCCCGCCCAGCGGCCGATGGCTTTATCGGCGTAGGTGGAAAAGGAGCCGGTATCCGGCGTGGCGACCGCCATTTCGGCCAGCATACGCATAATCATCACCACCAGCAGCCCGGCAAACAGATAGGCCAGCAGCACCGCCGGGCCTGCCTCGGCAATGGCGACGCTGGAGCCGACAAATAAACTCGCGCCGATCACCCCGGCGATAGATAACATCGTGACGTGGCGCGACTTCAGCCCCGCCCCTAAATCCTGTGATTGCGACAGTTGCCCCATCATTTACCCTCTCGAAGTGTGTCACCTGGGAGAGCGCCCCGACGTTCCCGCGCCGGGGCACGCGTATTATTGTTGTTTTGCAGGTCTCGTCTTCATTCCCTTACGAACGTACTTCGCTTCCGCATGTGTTCTGTTCTATGCCTGTTTCTCTATGCCTGTTTCGCCTCGCTAAAGCAGTCGGCGATGATCTTGAGCCCCTGCTCGATCTGCGCCTCTTCGATGGTCAGCGGCACCAGGATGCGCAGCACGTTGTAGTACGGCCCGCAGGAGAGCAGGATCAGGCCTTTGTCGCGGGCGCGGGCGACGATATCCGCCGTCAGCCTGGCGTTCGGCCTGCTGCGGTCGCCCTCTTCAAACAGCTCAATGGCGATCATCGCCCCCAGACCGCGCACGTCGCCGATCTCCGGATGATCTTCAGCGATCGCCAGCAGGCCCTGGCGCAGGGTGTCGCCGAGCTGGTTGGCTTTTTCCAGCAGATTATCCTGCTCGAAAATCTGTAATACCGCCAGGGCGGCGGCGCAGGCGATGGGGTTGCCGGCGTAGGTGCCGCCCAGTCCGCCGGGGGCGATGGCGTCCATCACCTCCGCGCGGCCGGTGACGCCCGCCAGCGGGAAACCGCCGGCGATGGATTTGGCGAAGGTGGTGATATCCGCCGCGACGCCCATCTGCTCCATGGCGAACAGGGTACCGGTGCGGCCCGCGCCGCTCTGGACCTCATCGGCGATAAGCATAATGCCGTGCTCGTCGCACAGGGCGCGCAGGCGCTGCATAAAGGCCGGGGAGGCGGCATAGAACCCGCCTTCACCCTGCACTGGCTCAATAATGATGGCGGCGATATCTTCCGGCGCGGCATCGTTTTTGAAGATGCGATGGATGCTGGCGATCGCCTCGTCATCACTGACGCCGTGCAGCGCGCACGGGTAGAGGGCGCGATAGACATGGCCCGGCATTAAGCCCATACCGGCGGAGTAAGGATTCACTTTGCCGGTCAGCGACAGGGTGTAATGGGTGCGGCCGTGATAGGCGCCGGTGAAGGCGATAGCGCCGCTGCGCCCGGTTGCCGCGCGGGCGATCTTCACCGCGTTCTCCACCGCTTCCGACCCGGTGGTGACCAGCAGGGTTTTTTTGGCGAAATCACCGGGCACCTTTTGATTCATCTTTTCGCACAGCGCCAGATAAGGCTCATAGGCCAGCACCTGGAAGCAGGTATGCGACAGCTTTTTCAGCTGGTCTTCGACGGCGGCGACAACCTGCGGATGCAGATGGCCGGTATTGAGCACCGCGATACCGCCGGCAAAATCGAGATATTCCCGGCCTTCCACGTCCCACACCCGGCAGTTCTCCGCGCGTTCGGCGAAGATAGGGTGGATCTGGCCGACGCCGCGCGGGACCGCGTCGCTGCGACGCGCCATCATTGCTTTATTGCTGTTCATCCGTCGCTCCTGTTAAAGGCCAATGCACATATATTTGATTTCTAAGTAATCTTCGATGCCGTACTTCGACCCTTCGCGGCCGAGGCCGGAGGCCTTGACGCCGCCGAACGGAGCGACTTCGGTGGAGATAATGCCGGTATTGATGCCGATGATGCCGTACTCCAGCGCTTCGCCGACACGGAAGACGCGGCTCAGATCGCGGGCGTAGAAATAGGCGGCGAGACCGAACTCGGTATCGTTGGCCTGGGCAATGACGTCGGCTTCATCTTTAAAGCGGAACAGCGGGGCCAGCGGGCCGAAGGTCTCCTCTTTCGCCACTTTGGCGCTGTCGGGAACGTTGACCAGGATGGTCGGCTGGAAGAAGTTGCCGCCCAGGGCGTGCGGTTTGCCGCCGGTGACCACCTTCGCGCCTTTGGCGATGGCATCGGCAATGTGTTCTTCAACTTTGGCCACGGCTTTCTCGTCGATCAGCGGGCCGGTGGTGACGCCGTCCTGCAGGCCGTCGCCAATGCGCAGTTTTTCCACCGCCTGCTGCAGCTTCTCGGCGAAACGGTCATACACCCCGTCCTGGACGTACAGGCGGTTGGCGCAGACGCAGGTCTGTCCGGCGTTGCGGAACTTCGACGCCAGCGCCCCCTCGACGGCTTTATCGAGGTCGGCATCGTCAAAGACGATAAACGGCGCGTTGCCGCCCAGCTCCAGGGAGACTTTTTTGATGTCTTTCGCGCACTGCTCCATCAGCTGGCGGCCAATCTCGGTAGAGCCGGTAAAGGAGAGCTTGCGCACCAGCGGGTTGCTGGTCAGTTCGCCGCCGACCGCGCCGGCGGAGCCGGTGACCACGTTGAATACTCCGGCGGGGATCCCGGCGCGATTCGCCAGTTCGGCCAGCGCCAGCGCGGAAAACGGCGTCTGGCTGGCCGGTTTCAGGACCATGGTGCAGCCGGCGGCCAGCGCCGGGCCCGCTTTGCGGGTGATCATCGCCGCCGGGAAGTTCCACGGCGTGATGGCGGCGGTAACGCCGATGGGCTGCTTAATCACCAGCAGGCGCTTGTCGGCCTGGTGGCCGGGAATGGTGTCGCCGTAGATGCGCTTACCTTCTTCGGCGAACCACTCAATAAAGGAGGCGGCGTAGCTGATTTCGCCTTTGGCTTCCGCCAACGGTTTTCCCTGCTCGAGGGTCATCAGGCGAGCGAGATCGTCCTGATTCTCCATCATAAGATCGAACCAGCGGCGCAGAATGTTCGCCCGCTCTTTGGCGGTCAGGGCGCGCCAGGCGGGTAGGGCGCGATTGGCGGCTTCAATCGCTTCGCGGGTTTCATCGGCGCCCATTTTCGGCACGCTGCCGAGCTGCTCGCCGTTGGCCGGGTTGGTGACCGCAATCACGTCGCCGTTGGGCGCATCGCGCCACTGGCCATCGATCATCGCCTGCTGGCGAAACAGTGTCATATCGTTGAGTTGCATAAACGCTTCCTGTCTTCAGGGTGGTTAACGGGTAAAAGCGGCGTGTAGTGTCTCCACGCTACGTGCCGCACGCAGCGTGCGTCCGGGATTGCTCTGGCTGGCCAGCAGGGTCTGCACCTTGCTGACGATATGCGCGCCGATCGGGATAGCGGAGGTGGCCGCTGGCGATGGCGCATTGCAGGTATGTATCGAACGCGCGGTGGTAACGAAGAGAAAATCGTCGATCAGCTTGCCCTGCGGCGACACGGCCTGCGCCCGCACGCCGGCCGGCCACGGGCGTAAATCGCTCAGCGTCAGGCTCGGGCAGTATTTTTGCACCAGCCGCAGATAGCCGCTTCTGCACAGCGAATTCTTCATTTCGCCCAGTCCGGAGCGCAGGTTGTTTTGCAGTACCCGGCGGATGCCGGGCGAGGTGAGGATCTCCAGGGTATCGGCCAGCGAGATATCGCGCTTGCGGTAGCCTTCGCGCTTCAGAGCCAGCACGGCGTTGGGGCCGACGGTGACGCTGCCGTCGATCATGCGGGTCAGGTGGACGCCGAGGAACGGCATCGCCGGATCGGGGATCGGATAGATCAAATGATTAACGATCTGGTTGTGCTGCGGCGCCAGCTGGAAATACTCGCCGCGGAACGGACAAATGATAAACCCGGGGTCGACGCCGAGCATTTTTACCAGCCGATCGGCCATCAAGCCCGAACAGGCGATCAGCGTCGAGGCCTCATATTCTCCGCCCTGGCGGGTGCGGATCACCACGCCGCTGGCATGTTCTTTCAGGGCGCTGACTTCGGCGTTGTAGACGATCGTTCCGCCTTTCGCTTCGAAGTTCTTCGCCATTGCCGCCGCCACTTCGCGGTAGCTGACGATGCCGCTGGAAGGGACGAAGATCCCGCCGAGCCCGGTAATGTTCGGTTCGCGCTCGCGTAGCTCCCCGGCGCTTAGCCACTCGCGCTGCAGGCCGTTGGCGGCGGTGCGATCCCACAGGGCGCGCATCCGCTCCATCTCCAGCGGTGAGGTGGCGACCAGCATTTTGCCGCAGACGTCATAGCGGATGCCGTTCTGCTCGCAAAAGGCCTTGGTGGCGCGGTTGCCGGCGAGGCAAAACTGCGCCTTGAGGCTGCCGGGCGTGTAATACACCCCGGCGTGGATCACGCCGCTGTTGTGGCCAGTCTGATGGCAGGCCGGGCCGGCCTCTTTTTCCAGCAGCGCAATGCGGGCGTCCGGGTAAATCTCAATTAACTGCATGGCGGTCGACATGCCGATGATGCCGCCGCCGATAATCACGAAATCATACATCCGCTCAATTCCTTCGCCTGAAAACCCTTATTGATGAGTCTGGTAATGATTCGTGGAATACGCAAAGTAGCCGCGCTGGCGCATCAGCTCGCGGCGCAGGTCCGGGTGCGGCGTAAAGCGGTCGCGGCCGTGCAGCCAGAACAGGTTGTTAATGAGCAGAAATTTGCCCACCGGCACCGGTATGGAAAGGATGTTTTTGCTGGTCTCCAGCGCGTCGGAGAGGCGGCTCAGCCAGGTGCCTTCTTCGAAATCTTTCGGCTGGACGAACTGGTCGATATAGCGCATTACCGGGCGGCCCAGCGAATCGACGTCGAACACCGGGTGGAAAACATCCTTGCTGACGTTTTTGCTCGGCGGCGCGGCCCAGCGCATCGGGCGGCGGGCCAGCGGGTCGCGGAAGAATTCGTCGAGATGCTCCCAGTCGTCGAGATGCAGCAGCAGGGAATTGCCGCCCTGCATGTTCTGCTCGTCGATCTTCATCATTAATACGTAGTCGGTTTGCTCTTCGACGTAGGTGCCGTCGTTGTGCAGCTCCATCACCCGGTGCGGTTGGCGCAGGTAGCTGTCTGAGTTATCGACATTTTTCACCACGAAGCGGGCGTAATACTGACCGCTCATGGCGTCGAAGTTGGAACGACCAATCAGGTGGGCGACGGCGGTGGCCAGCTTGACCATCTCCTCGGCCTGGCTGACGTGATCGATCCCTTCGCCGTTGATAAGCAGCGCGCCTTCCGCGCGATCGAGCAATGTTTTGATCAGCAACGGCTGCAGCTGATTGCCACACAGATCGTCGAGGATCTTGCCGACCTGGAAGCGTAAGAAAGATTTGTACTCCAGCGCCTGCACCGGCCACTGCGCGACCTGCTGCAGGAACTGCGTGGTCGTTTCGGCGGAAAAGGTGAGCTCCAGCAGGCGCGGCGACTGGGCGGAAGGGGTGAAAGAAAAGCCAGGGTATTGCTGGGCTACCGGCGCGGGTGTCGGTTTTACTGCGGTCAGGGCGTTCATCAGGATCGTTCCTCGCTGTAAGGTCAGGGTGATGTTCATTTCGTAGCCATAAATTAAAAATATCTACATTTTTATAAAATGCGTGCGAAATGGCCTTTTTGTTTCCATTTTGTGATCTGACAACAATTATTTAACAATACGGGAGGGGGGATAAGGTGGTGGTGAAAGTTGCGGAACAGAGCGGGTGGCGGATAGCGCAAAATGGGGATAAGGCCGAGGGAAATCGTAATACCGGTCACAGTTTTTAATCTGCACAATATCCTTACCAGATGAAGGTGTTAATATTCAGCCGGTAAATACCTTTCAATGCTCACTGAGGCTTCGATGCTGGAGAATGTCATTATCAGATAATCAGTTTCCCGACCTGCCCGGGCCGGACTGATTATCGCTGCGCTTAAACCTTCCGCACACACCTGCGGGTGTAGGCATGTTTTCGCACATGATAATGAACAGGTTTCAGTATGAATTTATCCCGTCAGGAACAACGGACCTTACACGTTCTCGCCAAAGGTGGCCGTATTGCGCACGTCCGCGATACCTCCGGCCGCATTACCGCCGTTGAATGTTACACCCGCGAAGGGCTGTTGCTGAGCGACTGCACCCTTGCGGTCTTCAAAAAGCTCAAAACCAAAAAGCTGATTAAGTCGGTGAACGGCCAGCCGTACCGGATCAACACGACCGGTTTGAATAACGTTCGCGCGCAAGCGGACAACCGCTGAAATAGCGACCCGGGCAGGGTCGCTGCCCGGGCGTATGGCTCTCAAGGAGAAAACCTCATGATCGATATCCCTCGCATTTTTACCATCAGTGAAAGCGAGCACCGTATCCATAACCCTTTTACCCCGGAAAAGTACGCCACGCTGGGACGGGCGCTGCGAATGGCGCCGGGCACCACCATTCTCGACCTCGGCAGCGGCTCCGGCGAGATGCTCTGTAGCTGGGCGCGCGATCATCAGATCGTCGGCACCGGCGTAGACATGAGCCTGCTGTTCAGTCAGCAGGCGGCCGCCCGGGCAGAGGAGCTCGGGGTAAGCGACCGGGTAACCTTTGTGCACCAGGATGCCAGCGGATATGTCGCCAGCCAGCCGTGCGATGTTGCCGCCTGCGTGGGGGCCACGTGGATCGGCGGCGGGGTGGCAGGCACAATCGAGCTGCTGAAGCAGAGCCTTACCCCAGGCGGCATGTTGCTTATCGGCGAGCCATGGTGGCGCAAACGTCCGGCCACGGCAGAAGAGGCGGTTGCCTGCGGCGCGCAGTCACCCGATGACTTTCTGACGCTACCGGCGCTGGTCGCCCGCTTTGGCGAACTGGGCTATGACGTGGTGGAGATGGTGCTGGCCGACCAGGAGGGCTGGGATCGTTATGAAGCGGCGAAATGGCTGACAATGCGCCGCTGGCTGGAGGCCAATCCGCACGATGACTTCGCACCGGAGGTTCGCCAGCAGTTGACCACCGCGCCGCTGCACCATGTCACCTGGACCCGGGAATATCTCGGCTGGGGCGTGTTTGTTCTGATGGCGCGTTAACCGGCATGTCGGTAGCGTCAGGAGGCGCTACCGACCACCTTCAGACCTTCAGTTCGTCGTAGCTGACCATGACGTGCTGGCGAAAGGCGGGCCGTGCGGTTAGCCGTGCATAATACGCCGCAAGGTGGGGGAGGGGACGACGGGGGATATCGATTGCAAAGTAGCGGTACAGCACATGACCAAACTGGATATCGGCTAGGGTGAACGTATCGCCCACCAGATAGCGACTCCCGGCGAGACGTGCCTCGGCAATCGCCAGCTTTTGCTCCAGGGCCGTCACCGCCGCGGCGATGGCCTGCGGATCCCGCTCGGCGGCAGGCGTGCGCACTACGCGCCAGAACACCGGCGTCGTAAAGCCGAGGGCGATATTCTGCTTTGACCACTCGGCCCAGCGATCAACCTCAGTACGAGCCAGCAGGTCGCCCGGCCAGAAGGCGTCGTCGGCGTAGCGACTGGCTAAATAGCGAAGGATCGCGCCGGTTTCCCACAGCGGCGGATTATCGCCATCCTGCAGCACTGGCACCGTACGATTGGGATTGAGCTGATAAAACGCCTCGCTGTCGGTACCGCCATAGCGATGCCCCACGTCGAACCGGAGATAGTCCAGCCCAAGCTCGCCAACACACCACATCAGCGCCTGCACGTTAGAGGAGGTTTTTCGGCCCCAGATGGTCAGCATCGGGATCTCCAGAGAACAGGGAAAGAAGGAGCATAGCAGGTTGGGTTGAAAACGGGAGGGGGTACAAAAGAAATGAGCCACCTCGCCGCGCAGGGGGCGGACGCGCTGGTCAGATGTTCAAACCAGGGGCGTAGCTGAGCCAGCTATTCAGCGCACAGAATAAGAGGAAGAAACAGAGGGCAACAGTTTGCCCTCTGTTTACTTGAGTGGCCTTGTACTAAGGTGTGGCGCTAAAAAACTCGCCAAATTTGACGGCGAGCCAGCCGACAGGCGTCGTGGCGCCGCCGACGATATTGGTGATCTCGGCCATCCCTTCCGGCACCGGAATATGCGAGTTCACCGCCGCCTGAGTGTATTCTTGCGAAATGTCCGTCCCGACATACAGGATGCAGGTCACGATCAGGGTTCCGGTTATGAACATGCGGAACATATTTCGTTTACAGAACGGCGTGACCATTGCCAGCAGGAACATTAATGAAGCCAGATCGACAAAGGGCAGTACGCGGTTGCCGGGCAGAATGATAGACAGCACCACAGCCATAGGGATTAACAGCAGACCGGTCGCCAGTACCGAAGGTTCACCGATCAGTAACGCCGTATCCATCCCGATGTAAAAATCGCGCCCCGGGAATTTAGCCTTCAGTTTTGCTTCAGCGGCATCACGGACAATCAACAATCCCTGCACCAGAATTTCAATCATTTTAGGCAGCAGCAGCATGGCGGCTGAAACCTTAATGGCCAGTGAAACGGCCGCGGAAACGTCATATCCAGCCAGGAAGGCCAACAGCAGTCCCAGCACAAACCCCAGGGTAACAGGCTCGCCAAAAACGCCGAATTTTTTATTAATACTTTCCGGGTCGAAATTGATTTTATTGATAAGCGGGATCTTATCAATGATGTAATTACAGGCAATGCCAAACGGCACGTAAGCTATACAGGTAAGATGGGGGAATGATATCCCTTTAAGATTATAGTTTTTTTGTAAATACGGCGCCGTTAAATCTGCCGCCAATAGCGTCAACACAAAAATAGCGAATGTAATACCGACCGAAAGCCAGTAATTTCCCGTTCCGGCATAGACCACAGACCCCATGATCAGGAAAATCCAGTAGTTAAAAATATCGATATTCACCGTTTTGGTTAATTTCAACAGAAGCATGGCCAGGTTGATGACGATAAAGCCCACCACGACGGGCAGCATCAGCGGCGAACCCCAACCAATGGTCGATGCGGTAGGCCAACCGGTATCAACGACCGTTAACTGCAGGCCGATACGCTCAACCATCGCCTGCGATGCCGGGCCCAGGTTTGTCAGCAGCAGGCCAATCACCAGCCCCACCCCTTCAAAACCAATGCCTACCAGCATCCCTGCTTTAAATGCCGTACCGATTTTAACGCCAAAGCAAAGCGCGATAATAAAGAATATTACTGGCATCATTACTGATGCCCCCAGACTAATAATGCTGTTGATAATATCCATAATGATTCCTTAAAAGGCGGGCGAATTGGGCACGAGTAAACCCGTGCCCATTGGGCCCTGTTAATACCTTTAATGGTTCTTTTAATATTTAACTGAGTTTCTTTAAAAGGATCTCAGCGAAGAGTTTGGGCGAATTACTGAATGCGTCAATGGTACTCCCGGCAATATGCGGCGTAATAGTCACGTTATTCAGAGTATAGAATGCACTGTCGTCAGGAAGCGGCTCGTCATCAAAGGTATCAAGCGCGGCGCCCATGATTTGCCCGGATCTGAGCGCATCAATCATCTCTTTTTCATTGATTAACCCGGAGCGTGCTGTGTTAACAATGATGGCACTGCGCTTCATCAGCGCGAAATGGTGTGCGTTAATCAGATTTTCGGTTTCCGGCGTCAGGCGAGCATGTAACGAGATAACGTCGGCGCGTTGTACCAGTTCGTCCAGAGAATCGACTTTCTCATAACGTTCATGGCCTGCAACGTACTTATCGTAAAAGATAATCTCCGTGCCAAAGCCGCTGAGAAATCCCGCGACCAGTTGGGCAATATGACCGAGGCCAACCAGCCCCACGACTTTTCCGCCAAGCTCAGGGATTGCCTGATGGTTCGGGCTGTCTTTACGCCAGTATTTGTCACGCAGGGCATCGTGTGAACGGGCAATATTGCGCATTTCCGCCAGGATCATGCCGACCGTGAATTCGGCGACGCTGCGAGCGTTACGCCCCGGGGTGTTCATCACCTCAACGCCCCGGGCGTTCGCCACCTGAAGATTCACGTTTTCCACGCCACCGCGGAGCACGCCTACATATTTCAGCTTTGGTAGTTTATCGAACACCGCAGTATTGACGGGGGCAAACTGAGTGATCAGGATTTCAATATCATCCGTTCCCTGAAGCAGCGCTTCCGGTAAGGCCACCGCTTCTGCTCCTTCCTGTTCAACCCGCAGATTATCTTCCTGAAGTTTCTCAACGGAGTCATGTGACCACTCGCGTATTTCTACTTCAATTCCCTTATCCCTGAGCGCTTTCAGTCCTGATTCCATCATCGCTGCATTGATAAACAGATCGGCAATTGCCAGACATTTCATAATGATTCTCCCTAGATTAACGCATCAACATACCGCCGGTAACGTCCAGAGTTGCTCCCGTCATATAGCTGGTCTTAGGAGAAACCATGAAGACTCCGATGTCGGCAATTTCTTGCGGCTGGGCCACGCGGCCCACCGGAATACGACTGACGTAATAGTCAGGGTTTTGCTCAATGTTCTTACGGATCATCGCAGTATCCATGATCCCGACGGCGATATTGTTCACATTGATTTTTTGTTTGGCGACTTCCCGCGCCAGAGAGATAGCAAAGGCGACCAGGCCGGCCTTACTTGCCGCGTAGTGCGCATGTCCCGTCGTGGAGCCGTGGAACGCGGCCTGCGAGGTAATATTCAGAATGCTGCCCATCTGGTCATGCTGCAGGCAGTGATTTACAAACAGCTGGCTGAGATGGAAGATGGCTTTCAGATTGACATTCATCACCAGATCCCAGTCCTGCGGGCTGATCTCGGTGACGTAGCCGCTCAGCCAGATCCCGGCGTTATTCACCAGAATGTCGGCTTTGCCCAGTCTGTCGATACAGGTGGCAAACAGATTTTCCCGGCTCTGCTCGTCAGAGAGATCGGTTTTGACCGCGATGATCTCTACGTTCGCGCTGGCCTTCACCGTTTCGATCAGCCGTTCGGGATGCTCTTCCTCACGCATATAGGTAAAGCAGATATTGACGCCTTCTTTGGCGAGAGAAAGAACAAACTCTTTCCCCAGGCCGGTTGCGCCGCCTGTCACGATGGCCGTACGATTCGTTAAATTCAGATCCATTTTTTCCTCACTTAGTGCGCGATGTAGTTGCTGCAGCTTTTCCACGGCGACTGCATTTCTGATAACAGGTTTTTATAAAGCTGGTATTTGGTCTGGTAGACCCGGTGGTTTTCCGGATTAGGGGAGACGGTGCGTGAGACATGGACCATGTCGTTTGAGGCCGCAAATACCTCCGCAAACCAGCCCACCATGACGGCGGCGGTCATCGCGGTACCCAGGGTCCCGTGCTCTTTGACGTCAACGATTTCCAGCGTGGCCTGGAAGATATCGGCGAATATCTGCAGCCAGACCGGGGAGTTCGTGACGCCGCCAGCAATACGAATAGTGCGGCTTAACTTCGGGTTAATATTGCGTAAGCGCTCGGTGTGGTAGAGATGGCTGAAGGCCACGCCCTCATATATCGCCCGCAGAAAATGGGCTTTTTTATGGAAGCTGTTGACACCGATAAAGCCGGCCGAGGCGTCGGGAATGGTGTTAGAGCCAAACACGAACGGAAAGAACAGCAGGTGACTTTCATCCGGCGTCGTTGATGAAACCAGCTTATTGCACAGGTCATAGACCGACGATCCTTGTTCGGCGGAGGTTTTCCGGTCGCTCTCCATAAAGTTGTTAATAAACCACTCCAGGTTGCTCGCGGAGGTGGGGCTGGCCTCGGTGATGAGCCATTTACCCTCAATGGGATAAATGGAGGTCATAAACAGATCTTTATCAATAACCGGGTGGTCGGTAACGTATTCGTTTATGCTCCAGGTGCCGGTGACGATCGCCATCTTATCGAGACTGTTAATCCCCGAGGCAATGGAAGAGGCCGAGATATCAAACACCCCGCCAGAAACCGGCGTACCTGCGCATAAACCGGTCAGACGGGCCACGTCGTCAGTGATTTTTCCGCAGCATTCTGTTGAGCGTTTGATGGGGGGCAATTTGTCCCGCAGTTCATCAAGTCCCCACCATGCCAGTAGTTCATCGTCATACTGGCAGTCACGTACGTTGATCAGGTTGGTCCCTGAGATATCGGTCAGCTCAAGAAAAGCCTCGCCGGTCAGGTAAAAACGGATCAGGTCCTTGACCATAAAAATATAACGCGCTTTTTGCAGCGTCTCGGGCTCGAAGTCCTTCAGCCATGCCAGCAGGGCGACAGGTTGTCCGGCCCAGATGGACTGCATTGTTTTTGGCAAAATGTCGGTAAGGAATTCTGGCGAGCGTTGCCATCTCTCAACGTACTCTTTTGCCCGGCTATCGGTGGATATAATGCCGTTACGCACCGGGTGACCTTCTTCGTCGACCAGATACAGACCGTTACCATGACCGGTGACGGCCACTCCTTTTATCTGGCTGGCGTCGATACCTGATTGCGCAATCGCTTTTTTAATCACTTCGACATTAGCGGCCCACAGCTCATCGATACTGCGCTCTGTGTGGAATTCCCGGGGTGTCAGCATCTGTGTGGATTTTGAGGCGATGGCGAGCACCTGTCCTTTACGGTCATAGATGGCTGCCTTGGTGACGGTTCCACCATTGTCGATGCCCATGACGTATTCATCTTTCATTCGCGTGGACTCCTTATTGGTTACCATAAGCCGGGCTCGCTGGTGGTTATCCCTTTAAATCCGGCATGGAATATTTTATCTACAAGGTATTTGCGCTTAACAAAGCCTCCGGCGATGAATACCACATCAAAGCCTTTCAAATTTCGGCTAATCAACTCCAGACACTGGCAGGCATATTCAGCAGGTAAGATTTCAATTGCGTCCGGTGGACTGTGTTTAACAATATCGAGCGACTGATCAAGCGATCGCGAATCGATAAGTAAAACCCGATATACGGTCAGCAATCCCTCCTTTTTGGCGTAGCGTAGCGCGGAGAGATTGGAAGAAATAACACCATCAACCTTGTAATAATTTTTCAGCAGATTGATCCCCGCCTGATCCGGTTTGAAGCCGCCCAGTAATTCAAGGTGAACGAGGACCTTCTTACCGCTTTGATGGCATTTGCCAATCAGCGACTGCAGATTGCCGATATTCGCTTCGGATAGCAGCACATATTCTGACTGGCAGGATAATGCTTTCTCAAAGTATTTATACTTCCTGATGGAAGGGATGATGGTGTTATTTGAAATCATATTAATTTCCGATGTTATTTAGCCATGTAGAGGCTGTATGCATCTTCCGCTGTTGCGTTTTCATGGATGATGGCATTCAGGCCTGCTACCACTTTCGCCGGCTGCGGATCCTGGGTAATGTTTCGTCCCACAGCCACGCCTTTCGCACCCATCTGCATACAGTGCTGAACAAATTTGAAGTAACCGTCGATGCCGGTTTTTGGCCCTCCTAAGGCAAGCACCGGCACGCCAGCAGCTTCAACGATCAGTCGGTCCTCTGGTGAACCGGTAAAACGCGTTTTGATGACGTCCGCGCCCAGCTCCACCGCTGCGCGGGCCGATGCAGCGATGATGGCCGGATTGTTAGAGTCATCGCTGGTGACGGGATAACCATACGGGAGCGATTCGACAATCAGCGGTACGTTCCAGCGATCCGCTGCCTGCGCGAGTTGCATCGCCATAATGTGGGTTTTTTCTTCATTGAAGGCGCCGGGGAAGGTCATGCAGACCACGCCCTCGGCAGCGACTTTAAGCGCATCTTCGACGGAAAAAACGGGGGTAGTATCGGGAACGGTATTGTCAAAGATACTGACCGTGCTGTCGACGCGTAAGACAACGGGAACGCTGTTTAATGCTTCCCGATAATTCTTCAACATGCCGTACGTGACGAGCGCACAATCCAGGCCGTGTTCCACCAGAGCAGGGAGCTGATTTATCGTATTATCAATACCATTTGTTTTCGTGGAAAAATAGTAGCCATCCAGCGCTAAGGTCACGGATTTACCATCTTTTGCGAATATTCTTGAGAGACGACGTTCTTTAGACATTTATTTACTCCTGAGATAAAAAAACAAAAAAAAAGCCCTCAGAGACTCGCGTCTCTGAGGGCTTTCTGTTCACATACCCTTTTGATAATGGTTCAGGGATCCAAAGCATTATCAATACAATTTTTTAGCAAAGTGAGAAAGGTTTAACTTTTGTTTAAATTAAATCTGTTCTCTTGCGTGATTAAATAACTAACACACGCGATAACTTATTGTCCAGTTGGTATCGTTGAAATGAGAGATTCATCACATCAATATGTTGTATTACCTGAGAAGTTCTGGGTTAAATACAGAAACCGACCCCTTAAAAACCAGGCAATAACGCATCCGGTCAAGGGTGAGAACGCCAGGCGTTTATTTCATCCGCATGAAGATCGCATCCATGCATGCCTATGCCTGCAGGTCGTCATCCCCAAACGCGCATTTATTCCTGTCCGGATGGCGTACGAAAACGCTATAGCAATGTTGTCGGCATGGCGGTCTGTCCCCGGGATGATTTCCTCCAGCCGCCCGGGCAAATTACTCGTCCGCTTTGTGCGCCCAGGCAGGCATCGCCGTCAGGTAACGTTTTGCCCGTTTCCGTGATTCCGCTACGCCCACCTTTTGCCAGGCGTCGAGAAAAGCCGCCAGACCGGATACGGCCTCTTCCCAGGATTTCAAATTACCGTCGCTGTCGCTGCAATACGCGCAATATTTATCGCTGGCCCCTTGCGCATCGGGTGCGGACATCGGCATTCCGCAGGCCTGGCAAAACCTTTCGTGCTGTGTCATAGAGCGCTCCTCCTGTCGTTTGGTTGTCTACTAAACATACAGAATTTACGCATGGCGCTTAGCGTTTCAGATCAATAGATCCTGCCGTAACCGTTGTTGGGGATCTTCTGCCGGGGAGTGCGGGAGGGATAACGGGAACTTACTCCGTATCGCACAGTTATCGCCTCCCTTATTTTTTATTGATGCAACGGTTGGTCGCAGGCCGCGAGGATTGATTCATGCATCGCTTCGGAAAGTGTCGGATGCGCAAAGATCATCGACAGGAGACTTTCGTCTGTGGCCTCCAGGTGACGGGCGATGCCAAAGCCCTGGATCTGTTCCGTGACCTGTGCGCCAACCATATGCGCGCCCAGCAACTCGCCGGTTTCAGCATCGAAAATCGTCTTCACAAAACCCTCTGTCTCGCCGCTGGCCAGCGCCTTACCATTGCTCTGATAAGAGAACTTACCGATCCTGACGGGCCGTCCCCTGGCCAGGGCCGTCGATTCCGTCAGGCCCAGACTGGCAACCTGGGGCCGGGCATAAGTGCAACCAGGCACATAGTCGCGATCGAGAGGGTGGGCGCCTTCGACACCGGCCAGTGTCTCAACGCAGATCACGCCTTCGTGGCTGGCCTTGTGCGCCAGGCACGGCGGGCCGGCTACATCGCCGATGGCATAAAGCCCGAATACGTTAGTGCGACAAGCCGCGTCCGTCTTGATAAAACCGCGGTCTAACTCGACGCCCAGTGCTTCCAGCCCCAGATCTTCAATATTCGGCTGTACGCCAACCGCCAGCAGCACACGTTCGACATCCTGAGAATATTCGCCGCCGGTGTTGTTTAGTGTGCAGCGCACCCCGGTATCGGTGAGCTGTACTTGCGTCACCAGGGTCTGGGTATGGATCTGAATACCGCGTTTTTCGAATGACTTACGCACTGCTGCAGACACCTCGGCATCTTCCACTGGCAAAATCTGCGACGCTAGCTCGACCAGCGTCACTTTACAGCCCAGATCGTTATAAAGGCTGGCGAACTCGACGCCAATCGCCCCTGAACCGATGATTAAGAGCGACTTGGGTAAAAGCTTAGGCCGCAGCGCCTCGAAATAGGTCCAGATATGTTCGCCATCTGGCGCTATGCCTGGCAATGCGCGTGGTCGGGCGCCGGTTGCCAGGATCACGTGATCGGCCCGGTAATCGCGCGCCTCCCCTCGGGCATCCTCGACCGTGATTTGCCCCTTGCCGCGCAGCCGCGCGGTGCCATCAATCACCCTCACGCCATTTTTCTTCAACAGGTACGCAACCCCAGCGGTGAGCTGTTGCGATACGGTACGGCTAAACTGCACCAGTTTCTGCAGATCGACGTTCACCTCGCCCACGCTGATGCCCAGCTGACTGGCATGGGTGATAGTGTGCGCAACCTCAGCGCCATGCAGCAGCGCCTTGGTTGGAATGCATCCCCAGTTCAGGCAGATGCCGCCCAGATGTTGTTTTTCCACTAATACGGTACGAAGCCCTAGCTGGCCGGCACGGATGGCGGCAACGTATCCCCCAGGACCCCCGCCGATGATCAGCACATCGTATTTATCGTGCATAGCTCGTCTCCTGGATAAACATCAAGGTCGGGGTTTCAATCAGTCGCTTGAGTTCCCGGAGAAAAGCCGCACCTGCCGCGCCATCGATGACCCGGTGATCGCAGGATAGCGATACCGTCATTTGCTGGCGCGCGACGATTTGCCCGTCGCGTACTACCGCCCGGACCTCGCCGGCGCCAATGGCGAGGATTGCGCTTTGCGGTGGATTGATGATGGCGTCAAACTGCCGGACGCCGAGCATCCCCAGATTTGACAGGCTAAAGGTCCCGCCCTGGAACTCTTCCGGCTTCAGCGTGCCCGCTTTGGCTTTGGTCACCAGCGAGTGAATTTCGTTCGATATGTCGCTGATCGATTTCCGGTTCGCCGAGCGAACAATAGGGGTAATTAGCCCGGCAGGCAGCGCAACGGCCACCGAAATGTCGGCATCCGTAAAGCGGCGGATACTTTGTGCCGCTTCATCAAACTGGATATTGACGTCAGGCACGGCCGCCAGCGCCAGGGCGCAGGCCTTCACCAGCAGGTCATTCACCGAAATCTTGACGCCGGGTACTTCGCGGTTAATGTCCTGACGTAACGCTAACAGTCGCTCCAGATCGAGATCGACGCTCAAACGGAAATGGGGAGACTGTTGCTTGGACGTTTGCAGGCGAGAAGCGATAGCCCGCCGCATACCGGACATCGGGATGCTCTCAAAGGGGGCCGGGGCACTCTCCTGCACAGGACTGGTCTGCGGGTGCTCGTCGAGTAACAACGCCGCGGCCAGCACATCATCGCGACTTACCCGACCGCGTGAACCGCTGCTTCGGCAGTCATGCAAGTTGATACCCAGTTTGCCGGCCAGGCGGCGCGCCAGCGGGGTGGCCGATACCTGGCTGTCATCGGCATGCGAGCGGGGCGCTTTGCTGCGACGAACGGGGGGCGTCGGAGAGGCCAGGCGACCGCCGGCGGCAACGATCGCGCTTTCCAGATCAGAAACAGAGATACGATCCCCGCGCCCGCTGCCGCGGACTTTTTTCAGGTCGACACCCCAGCGGGCAGACAGTCGTAACGCATGGGGCGTGGCATTAACCTGAGTCACATCGGTCACACCTTGCAGACTGACGGGGATGACGGTCTGCCCAACAGGGGGCTCGGGGCTGTTGGATGGCGGCGAAACAACGGAAGCTGGCTTAGCGCCTGCCTGTGCCGCTACGTCCGGCGCGGCAGCCTCCGGGCCTGGGGCTGCGGGTTTCGCCGTCGCCAGGCGGGCAACAAATTCGTCCAGTTCAGCATCGCTGACCGACGCGTCAGCCGCCAGGGCCAGCACGGCGCCTACCTGAAGCGTCTCACCCTCGCGGGCGAGTATCCGACGTAACGTACCGGCAAAGGGGGCCTCCAGCACATTGACGATTTTACTGGTTTCAATCTCACAGATTTCCTGCCCTCTGGTGAAATCGTCACCCTCCTGGATTGCCCATCGAGCGAGCAAGCCTTCCTCCATGGAAAGCCCCCACTTTGGCATTTCAAGCGTCTTGATTTCGCTCATAGGTTAATCCTCCAGCACTTGACGGACGGCGGCTTCGATACGTTCTACGCCAGGGATCCAGAGTTTTTCGAGAGCAGGGGAGAACGGGACCGGCGTGTGTGGCGGCGTCACCAGCAGAACGGGCGCTTTGAGGAAATGGAATGCCTGGGACGCAATCAGCGCCGCGACATCATGAGCAAAACCGAAGCGTGCCGCGGATTCGTCGACAATCACGACCCGCCCTGTGGAAGCCACCGATTCCAGAATCCCTTCCTCATCCAGCGGCGAAATGGTTCGCGGGTCGACTACCTCGACCGAGATCCCCTCTTTGGCCAGCTTGTCCGCCACCTGGTTGGCTTTATGCACCATTGCCGACAGCGCAATGATGGTGACGTCCTCTCCTTCGCGGGTATAGTTGGCTACACCTAGCGGGATGGTATAGCTCTCGTCCGGTACCTCGCCCTTGAGGTCGTACAGCATTTTATGCTCGCAGAATACCACCGGGTCGTCGTCGCGAATGGACTGGATTAACAGACCCTTGACGTCATAAGGCGTCGAGGGCACCACCACCTTCAGCCCTGGGGTGGTGGCAAAGATATTATAGGGTGACTGTGAATGCTGGGCCGCGGCGGAAAACCCCGCGCCGATCATACCTCGCATCACCAGCGGGGCCCTGGCTTTGCCACCAAACATGTAGCGGAACTTAGCCGCCTGGTTGTACAGCGCATCGTGACTCACGCCAAAAAAATCCATGAACATCAATTCCGCGACCGGCCGCAAACCCGTCGCTGCGGCGCCGGCCGCCATACCGATGATGGCCGACTCGGTAATGGGCGTGTCGATCACCCGATCGGAGCCGAACTGCGTCCACAGCCCTTTAGTGACACCCAGCACACCGCCAAAGGCTTCTATTTTCGCCTCTTCGGGCGCATTTCCGCCATGACCGCCACGCAAGTCTTCACCGATGAGCACCACGCGTTCATCGCGTTCCATTTCCTGAGCCAGGGCTTCCTTGACCGCTTCACGATAGGTTTTTATTGTCATGGTTATCACCCTCAGTATGAGACGTACACGTCTGTCAGCAGGTCTTCCGGAGCCGGGTAGGCAGCGGCGCGGGCCTTCAATACGGCATCGTTGACCAGGGCTTCTACTTCCTCGTCAATCGCCGTTAGTTCTTCCTGGGTGATTTGTCGCTTGACCTTAGCGGTAAAAATCTTCAGCGGATCATGTTGTTCACGCAGGCGTTGCACTTCACCTTCCGCGCGGTATAGCGCGGGATCGCCCTCAAAATGACCATGCCAGCGGAAGGCTTTGGCCTCAATGACGCTTGGGCCACCGCCTTCTCGCGCACGCTTGACCGCCTCTGAGGTTGCCTCATAAACGGCAAAGAAATCGGTGCCATCGACGGTCACTGCCGGCAGGCCGAAGCCAGCGGCGCGCCGGGCGATATCACGCCCACCCACGGCGTAGTCATGGCCGGTCCCTTCGCCGTAACCGTTATTCTCGAAAATAAAGACGGCTGGAAGCTGGAGCACGACGGCCATATTGATGGCTTCAAAGACCAGGCCCTGATTAGAACCACCATCGCCCGTAAAAGAGACACCGACGTTGCCGGTTTTTAGCGTCTTTGCCGTTAGCGCGGCGCCGATGGCCAGGGGAGGGGCTCCCCCAACGATAGCGTTCGCCCCCAGCATTCCTTTCGACAGATCGGCAATGTGCATCGACCCGCCCTTACCGCGACATAACCCGCTGTCCTTACCGAATATTTCGGCCATCATGCCGTGAATGTCGCAACCTTTAGCAATACAGTGGCCATGTCCACGGTGTGTTGAACCAATAAAATCTGCGCTCGTTAAATTTTCGCAGACCCCCACCGCGATGGCCTCCTCACCGGTGTAAAGGTGAATGAAGCCCGGAATATCACCGCTGGTATTTTCCTGATGCAACCGCTCTTCAAATGTTCTGATCTCCCGCATCTTGCGGTAAGCCTGCAATAACGCCTGTTTGCTGAGCATCGTTTAATTCTCCTCAATAAAGGTCACCCAGGCGGGGCCAACAGACAGGGCGGATAACCCTGGCCACACCCATGCAATGAATCTACGAGCGGTTAAAGGGAGTGCGAAGCCACCTTCATGGGGGGGTAGGTGGGGGTTTTCATGCTTGAGGTCAAACTTTCTAAATTTTGTGTAGCAATAAAGTTTGGCTGCCCCATGTCATCCCGGGGGCTGGCTTACAATTGAAAAAAACAAAGTGAGTAGACACCACGGATGAAGCCATTGGATTTAGAAGGTCGCCAATCACCCTCACTGGTCTCCGGGCCATTGCGGCTGACGCGAGGCTTGCCGCTAATCCTGACCAAATTCGTCCCGCCTCGCTCCTCAATACAATTGCTGGAGCGCCCCCGGCTGCTTCAGCTTCTCAGTCCCGTTCAGCAGTGCCGGCTGGGCGTCGTCTGCGCCGGCGCTGGATTTGGCAAAACCACGCTGTTGGCGCAATGGCATCAGCAGATGGTCGCCCAGGGCGAACGTATTGCCTGGCTGAGCCTCGATGAGGATGATGATGACGTATGGCAGTTTATTCCTTATCTGCTGCAAGCATTGCGTCCACTCTATGCTGACTGGGACGCCGATTTCTGGCGTGACATGGAAGAGCAGAAGCTCTCCAGCTCCGAGCAACTGCTGGCCGGGCTCATTAACCAGCTACACTACTGCCCGCATGACGTGTACCTGATTATCGACGACTTCCACGTGATTAACGATCGTGGGGTCTATGAAGCGCTGGGGTATTTAATCAAGCATGCGCCTGCCGCCTTGCATCTGATCATTGGCAGCCGTTTCCACCCGAATCTTGCGCTGAGCCAGCTGCAGGCCCAGGACCAACTGGTGGAGATCTATGATCGAGACCTGCAATTCACGCTCGAAGAAACAAAACACTATTTTAGCCGCACGGTTGCGCTACCCCTCAGCAACCATCATGCACAGCGGCTACAGTCCGTGACAGAGGGCTGGATCGCGGGCATGAAGATCGCTTCATTGTCGGCAGAATTACAGAATGATCCCGAGCATCTGTTGCGTAATATGCATGGAGGAACACGATCCATTGCCCGCTATCTGAAAGAGGTGGTACTGGATCCGCTGCCGGAAGAGGTTCTCGATTTCCTGGTGAAAACGTCCTTCCTCAGTCGGTTAAATGCCGAACTATGCAATGCAGTGACTGGACGTGATGATAGTAAAGCGATGCTGGCATGGATTGAGCGACACAACCTTTTTTTGTCAGCCCTTGACGAACAAGGCTACTGGTTTCGCTACCATCCTCTGTTGCAGGAAAATCTTCGGACCATGCTGCAGCAGAACAACGATATTGACCGCAAACAGCTGCATGAATTAGCCAGTCATTGGTTCGTCGAACAGAAGCTGTGGTCTGAGGCGGTACGCCATGCGCTCAGCGCAGGCAAGCTGGTGCATAGCCCCGTGCAGGACGGCGCAAGCGCTCAGTCACTGGCGGAAGAAGGGGATATCGATACCCTGATTTCATGGATGCATCATTTACCGCCCAGCACCGATCCTTCGCGCATTGACCTGCAAATTAACCTAGCCTGGGCACTGGCGCATTATTTCCACTTTGATGAGTCGAGGCAGCTGCTTGATAACCTCGATCAGATGGTACTTCATCATCGTGAGGATTTAACCCGCAGCACCTGGTGTAAATTGCGCGTTGTGCGGGCAATTTGCGAAGCCTTTGCTGAAAACATCCCGGAGAGTCTGGCTATTGTTCAGCCGTTGCTGGCCGAAGTGCCCTGCGGCGACACCTGGGTTGATGGTCTGATATGCAATATTCTCAGCTATTGCCATGTTGTTAACCAGCGCTATCACGACGCGCTGGAGGTTCAACAGCATATGCCCTCTCCGGAAAGTCCTTTAGATAATCTGTTTGTCTCGGTTTATCGCGCTTTTATCATTGCTCAGTGCCATCTTTGTCAGGGCGATCTGGGGAAAGCCGGGTGGTACGCAGAGAAAACGTTGCGCCAGGCTGAATGTTATACCGGTACCCAGTCGACCAGTGGCGCGACGCTGGCGCCGCTGCTGGCGGAGATAGCCTATGAATGTCAGAGGGGTGACTCGCCCGAGCATCTGTTAGCCGACCGGCTCGAATTCATCGACCGATTCAGTCCACCCGACGCGCTGAGTCGTTGCTATACCTATCTCGCGCGTCAGGCCTTAGATAACGATATGCCCTATGAGGCCGAGCGATTGCTGGAGCATGCGCAGCGTCTTGCGGTGTCTCGCGGCTGGCAACGGCTCCAGGCCATGTTGTTAGCCGAGCAGGTGAGGGTGCGACTGCAGCGCGGCAATTTCACCGGTGCAGAGCAACTGCAGCGACAGCTTGAACAAATGGCCGCCAGCTTCAGAATGGATGCCGAACATCCCTGCCAACGCGCCATCGTTATGTCTGCATCCCTTAGCCGCAGCCGGCTTCTTCTCGCCAGAGGCCAGGCACCGCAAGCCTGCGTTTTACTGGCTGAGATGGTCTCCGATCAGGAAAGCCGGGGGGACAGGTTAACCGCAGCGCGTCTACGTACGCTCTGGTCATTGGCCTTGTGGAACAGTGGCAAAACTGCCGCTGCGCGCACGACATTTCAGCCAGTCGTGCAGCTGGCTGAACAACAGCATCTCAAGGGCCTCTTTCTTGAGGCTGGCGATACCTTGCAACCTTTGCTTGCCGGTATGAATGAATCCTCTTCGGCTTGTACAGAGGAAGGGATAGTCCATGAACCCTGGGCCGGCAAACGCGCGCCTACAGATGGAACACCGTTTAATAGTGGAAGCCCCGATATTCATGGGGAACTCAGCGAGCGAGAGTTGCAGATATTACAGCTGATCGCTGAAGGTCAGATGAACAAAGAAATCGCTCGCTCCCTCGCTATTTCTGCCGAGACGGTCAAATGGCACATCAAAAACATCTACGCGAAGCTTAAAGTGAATAGTCGCACTCAAGCGATGAGCCGGGCGCTGGAGATGAAATTACTGGATTAACGGTTTGAACAGGGAGGGCTGGGCGCAAAATATTATCTAGACATCACTCTTCATAGCCACTTTCTTAACGGGGCTATGAGCCACGGATAATCGAGGTGCTTGCTAGTCCATGGGGCAGTCCATAGCGTAATAGTCATAGCTGTGATTCACATATCTTAATAGCCAGGGATGATTTTGTGGCTTCTTCCTGGCTAACCCTAAGGAATTTAAGATTAAAACTGACAAACAGGTTGTTGAAGGTGGCCATTTTGTTTCCAGTGTTGCAACAAGTCTCGGTATCACTACCCACAGTCTTTATGTAGTGGTCAGTAAAAACTGGCCACGAGTTTAGAGTTTTTCCAGGACAATCGTTCTGATTCATTCGGCGGCAAGTCATTGTTATATTGATGGGATCTGAGCTGGCTGTAATATTCCGGGATGTTGCTCGTTATTGCCGCGCTAAAACTGGCATATCCATTATCTGGCCCCTCTGTTTTGAGTGGCTTGATACAGAGTAAAGGAACAAAATACTTAAAAATGACAATAAAAAGTATAAATCGCTTCACTAATTCTGGAGGCTATTTGAGCAATGCACTCAAAGGTAAAAGTATGTTTTTGGATGAAAAAACTGTAATGCATTAAAAATTTAGAATTAATAACTATCTTATTGTAGGTTTTTAGTTTGATTTTTTTAGTGGTTTTGTTTGTTTGATATTAAGTTTCAATTGAAATTAATATACTGAGAGCAATTCTATGAAGCGTTTGCTTTAAAATGATTTGGACCTTTACAAGGCAAAGTAGTTTGGTTCATTAACCTTGTTAGACAAAAAAAGCAGTCTTTGGAATATATTGGAGTTCTTCTTAATCAAGAGAAGGACAGGTTTTAAAAAATAAAGAGGGAGTTAACGCACCGAGAAAAAGAACTGCTGAGTTTAATACGCGAAGGTTCGAGTAGTGGATATGGCAGAACGACTTGGAGTGAAACACAAGACACTTTATATCTATCGTAGAAATCTTATGCTTAAGCTCGGTTGCAAAAATAGATTTTTATTTCAAAACTTTATATTAAATCGATAAATTAACAATGCAGTGGAGTTGATCTCCAATGTTATATCAAAAGGAAAAGTGTATGAAAATTAAAACTCTGGCAGTTATCACTATGTCTGTATTGTCTTTAGGTTCAGTAGCAGCAAACGCAGCAACAGTATCTGTACAAGGCGGCGATGTACATTTTCGTGGCTCTGTTGTTAACGCTGCTTGTGCCGTAAGTGCCGACACTATCAATCAAACAGTTCAGATGGGTCAGGTTCGTGCTGCGGATTTGAGCGCTAAAGGTGATGTAAGTGATGCAAAAGACTTTCAAATCAAACTGTTAGACTGTGATACCTCTGTTGCCAGCACCGCTGCTTTTGCATTTTCAGGCGTTGCTGTTGATTCCGCTAACCCTACAGTACTGGCACTTCAGGGTTCTGCAGCTGGTGCAGCCAAAAATGTTGGTGTTCAGATCCTGGATTATAGAAAACAGGCTCTGAATCTTGATGGCGCAACGTTCAGCAGCGCTTCAACCTTGATCAACGGCACAAACGTGATTCCTTTCCAGGCTCGGTACTATGCGACTGGCGCAGCAGCAGCAGGTACTGCTGATGCTGATGCAACTTTCAAAATTCAATATCAGTAAAAAATACTTGATACAAGGATGTTAAATGCTGGGCCAGGAAGGCCCTTTGTAAAAGCAGAATGGAGGAAAACAATGCTGGGGAACAAGTCTAGTCTGTTGACCTTGCTGTTACTGCCATCACTTGTCTTAGCTAATAACATCTGGACGGTGACGCTGGGAGGTGGCGATGTTCGCTTTAGAGGGGTGATCATTGCGGAGTCTTGCCGTGTTGAAGCTGGAGACAAGCACATGATCGTTGATATGGGGCAGATCAGCAGCAATCGATTTCACCATGTTGGAGAGGATGTAAATCCTGTTCCTTTCAACATCCACCTTCAGGAATGTAATACGGCTGTTAGTGATCGCGTCTCCGTGACATTTCATGGCATCGCAGATGAAAAATACCCAGAAGTATTATCTATCGGCGACAAACAAGATAGTGCGAAAGGTGTAAGTATTGCATTGTTTGACAATGAAGATCGCTTAATACCACTTAATTCAACACCAATTAACTGGAATCGACTATACAAGGGACCGAAAACCCTTAACTTTGTTGCAAAGTATCGAGCTACAAGCAATGTAGTTACCGGTGGTATTGCCAAAGCACATGCCTGGTTCGCATTAACTTATCAATAGATTGCTGGCAAGCAAAACGGATAAAACGTTTTGTTTGATGAAGGAGCTTTAAATGAAGAATCTACAGAACATGACCCGTTTCTTACTTGCTGGACTACTGTTAGTCACCATTTCAGGAATGGTTTCTCAAGCACAAGCCAGCGTTGGTTTAGGTGCGACGCGCGTTATTTATCCTGGTGGTTCCAAACAAGTGCAATTGCCGGTTACAAATAATGATGAAAAAAAGACTTTCCTCATCCAGTCATGGATAGAAAATGAGGAAGGTAAAAAAGATGGTCGTTTTGTAATTACTCCACCGCTTTTTAGTATGAAGGGAAAGAAAGAGAACACTTTGCGCATTATTGATGCAACTAATAATCAATTGCCCAAGGACAGGGAGTCATTATTCTGGCTTAACGTGAAAGCCATTCCTTCAATGGATAAAGAGCAAGCCAATAAAAGTCAGAATACTTTGCAATTAGCGATTGTGAGTCGTATCAAACTGTATTATCGACCAGCTAATTTAGAACTGGCACCAGAGCATGCAGCAGAAAAACTAACCTTCAGTCGAGCAGGGAGTTCACTTACACTTAATAATCCGACACCGTATTATTTAACTGTCACTGAGCTTAGCGCGGGAGGCCGTCCATTGGAAAATGCACTGGTTCCCCCGTTCGGTAGTGCGTCAGTAAAAATACCTTCAGATGCAGGCAACGAAATTAAATTCCGAACCATTAATGATTTCGGCGCTCTTACTGACCCAATGAAGATTTTGATTAGATAATCTAGAGGGATGTTTTCAATAACCCCTTGTTCATAAAAAAGATTGATGGCCGGGCGAATTCGGACCGGAGGGACAATGTCACATTTAAAATATGGAGCAGACCAAATAGGCTCTCCGTTCTCTCGACTCAATTTAATGTCAGTATTTAGCCTGGCACCGCTTCCGGTTGCACTTTGGATTGCTATTTACTCAGTCTCGACACACGCTGAACTGTATTTTAACCCGCGATTTTTGTCTGACGATCCTGCTGCCGTAGCTGACCTTTCTAGTTTTGAGAAAGGGCAAGAAGTACCACCAGGAACATATCGTGTAGACATTTATCTCAACGAAGGATATATGACAACCAAAGACGTATCCTTCAGCGCAGCTGCCGACGGGTATGGTCTTATTCCGTGCCTTACGCGGGGAGAATTATCGGATATGGGTGTTAATGCCTCATCGGTTGATGGGATTAATGCTCTCGAGTCTGATGCCTGTGTGTCGCTCAGTGAGATGATAAAAGACTCCACAACCAATTTCGATGTTGGTAAGCAGCGATTAAATCTGACGGTGCCCCAATCATTTATGGCTAGTAGTGCTCGTGGTTATATTCCGCCCGAATTGTGGGATTCAGGGATTAATGCTGGAATTCTAAACTATAACTTCACTGGTAATACTAATGACAATAAATTTTCTGGCAGTAGCAACTATGCCTATTTAAACTTGCAAAGTGGGATTAACCTGGGAGCATGGCGATTGCGCGACAATACTACCTGGAGCTACAGCAGCGAAGGTAGTTCGGGTTATAACTCAAATAACTGGCAACATGTTAACACATGGTTGGAGCGCGATATCGTTTCTCTTCAATCAAGATTAACGCTGGGTGATAGCTATACAGATAGTGACATCTTTAATGGTTTAAATTTTCGAGGCATCCAAATATCCACTGACGATAATATGCTGCCCGATAGTCAGAAAGGATTTGCACCTGTTATCCATGGTATTGCACGTGGTACGGCACAGATCATTATAAAACAAAATGGCTATGAGATCTATCAAGGTACAGTACCGCCTGGCCCATTTACTATTAATGATATTTTTGCAGCAGGGAACGGAGGCGATCTTCAGGTGACAGTTAAGGAGGCCGATGGTAGTAACCAGGTGTTTACTGTACCTTATTCCTCTGTGCCTATTTTACAGCGCGAAGGTTATACCCGTTATTCCTTAACTGCAGGTGAATACCGAAGTGGTAATAATCAACAAACAGATCCTAACTTTTTCCAGGGTACGTTTATGCGGGGCTTGCCATACGGTTGGACGGTTTATGGTGGCACACAATTAGCTGAGCGTTACCAGGCTTACAATCTTGGGGTTGGAAAAAATATGGGAGTGTTTGGTGCATTCTCGTTGGATGTTACGCAAGCCGATACAAAATTACCAGATGATACCGAGCATGAAGGCCAATCGGTACGAATGCTTTATAATAAATCCCTGATTGAAACGGGCACGAATTTCCAGCTTATTGGCTATCGATATTCTACTCGTGGCTATTTTGATTTTGCCGATACAACTTACAACCGCATGAAGGGTTCTACCCTTGATACTCATGATGGACTTGTAGATGTACAGCCAAAATATACTGATTATTACAACCTCGCATATAGCAAGCGTGGAAAAGTGCAGGTTGGTGTGAGTCAGCAACTTGGCTCAAGTGCAACGCTCTATTTAAATGCGAGTCGTCAGTCCTATTGGGGGGCGAATGATGTAGATGAACAGCTTCAGGCTGGTATAAACACGACTTTCGGCGGTGCTAACTGGTCTCTGAATTACAGTCTTTCTAAGAATGCCTGGCAGGATGGGCGAGACCAAATGTTGGCATTGAATGTCAATGTTCCATTTAGTAATTGGTTACGTTCGGACAATAAATCCAACTGGCGCAATGCTTACGTAAGTTATAGCTCTTCGCATGACTTAAATGGCCGAATGACGAATATGGCAGGTATTAACGGTACATTGCTCGAAGACAATAATTTGGGATACAGCATCCAGACAGGATATGTAGGTGGAGGTCCAGGCAACAGTTCAGCTAGTGGAAATGCATCTCTTAACTACCGGGGGGGATATGGAAACGCAAACGTCGGATATAGTCAAAACCGCGATGGTAGCCAGCTCTACTATGGCATGAGTGGCGGTATTCTGGCGCATGCTGATGGCATCACGTTGAGTCAGCCATTGAACAGCACGTCGGTATTAGTGAAAGTGCCGGGAGCAGGAGATGTTCGCGTAGAGAATCAGACTGGGGTTACTACTGACTGGCGTGGCTATGCCGTGATCCCGTACGCAACGGAATATAGAGAAAACCGAATTGCTCTGAATACCAATACGCTGGAAGACAATGTTGAACTTGATGAGTCCGTTGTCAGGGTAGTACCTACGCATGGTGCAATTGTAAGGGCTGATTTCAAAGTAAATATTGGGCTCAAAATTCTGATGACTCTAACCCGAAATGGCAAGCCCGTACCATTTGGTGCTGTTGTCAGCACTGAAGGGAGTAAGGGGGGCAGTATCGTTGCTGATAATGGCCAAGTATACCTAAGTGGTATGCCGCAGGCCGGCAAATTGCAAGTTAAATGGGGTGATAGTGCAGATTCCCGTTGCGTAGCAAGTTACAGCTTGCATGAGGAAAGTTTAAAGCAGGCCTTAGTCAACCTGGCTGCAGAATGTCGCTAAGGAAGGAGACCCTGATGCGAAAATTATTATATTTACTGGGCACTGTGCTTATTCTAAATACAACCCATGCTTCAGCAGTTGACAGTACGATCACCATCACTGGTCAGGTCCATGACAATGCGTGTATGGTGCAACAGGCTGGGCCTATTTATGTCGATTTACTTACACATGCCGCAAAGCAGTTCAATTCCGTAGGGGATTCATCACCAATGGTGCCCTTCGATATTGTTCTGTCGCCCTGCGGCAGTTCTGTAACGGCAGCTAAAGTCGGTTTTAGTGGCACAGCAGATGGCATTAATTCAAATCTGGTAGCTTTGAACACTTCCAGCTCTTCTGCGGCAGGAATGGGGGTTCAGATCCTGGATGGTAACAAGGTAGAACTTCCACTTAATACTCCTTTTTCTGGAATATCCTGGATACCGCTAATGGGAAGCCAGACCAATGTTCTTCGATTCTATGCGCGGATAATGGCTACACAAGTTCCGGTTAAGGCCGGTCAAGTGAGTGCTGATGCCACGTTTATTCTTGAATTCCAGTAACCGGAGGTTGATGTGAACTGTACAAAATCAGGCAGTCTTTTGGCAGCGCTGTTACTGATGGTTTCAACTGGATTACAAGCAGCTGATGTGACAATCACAGTAAACGGTAGAGTTGTTGCAAAACCATGCACCGTATCTGTCATTAATGCCAATGTTGATCTGGGTAACCTTTACACATATAACCTCGCTAGTGCAGGTGATAAGACCGTTTGGCATGATGTATCTCTTGAGCTCACAAACTGTCCTGTGGGAACGTCAAAGGTCACAGCCACGTTTACAGGAATTTCAGATAGTACGGGTTATTACGTTAACCAAGGATCAGCAGGCAATATTTATCTTGAGCTGCAGGATCGAAATGCTTCTGCGCTAGGGAATGGTACTACAAAAACTATTCAGGTTAATGATTCAACTCAGGCGGCAACCTTCCCGCTACAAGTTAGAGCCATAACAGTTAATGGAGGCGCGACTCAGGGGTCTATTCAGGCAGTGATTAATGTCACTTACACCTGGGCTTGAGAACGGAGTATATCATGAATAAATATATTGCTAATCGATTTAATAAGCTCTTATTTGTCTTGCTATGTATAATCTTTTATACTAAAGAGACTTACGCATTTAAATGTGTTGATGCTGCAAACAATGTCTTATATAGTTCGACTGGTGGTGGAGTTGCTGATCTCTACGTAAATTTAACACCCCAGATTCAGCCTGGCCAAAATCTTGTTGTTGATATCGCATCTTCAATTTTATGTGAAAATACTAGACCTACTACACGTGATGACTATGTAACCTTGATGTCGGGATCAACATACGATGGAGCATTAAGAAATTTTAAAGGTACTGTCCATTATTATGGACAAACTTATACATTTCCATTGCAAAAACCGACAGCAGAGAGAAAATTTGCTAATGCTGGGCAAGAACCATGGCAGGTAAAACTATACTTGACACCAATTTCGGTTGCATCGGGAGTTCTAATTAAACGAGGGGAGAAAATTGCTACGTTAGTGCTATTCCAGCGAGGAGTTAATAAAGGCACTGCGAATGAGAATGAGCAAACTGTTACATTCACATGGAATGTAATGGCCAATCATGATGTTACGATACTAACGGGTGGATGCACTATAGCTGCCGATAACGTAACGGTTAATCTTCCTGATTACCCTGGCACGGCTAAAGTGCCTGTAAAAATCAATTGTGCTAAAAATCAGAACCTAAAATTTTTCTTGAGCGGTACGACTGCTGATGCTGCAAGAACGATATTTGTTAATCAGGCTAATGCATCGCCTGCTCAGGGAGTCGGTGTGCAGTTAAAGCGAAATAACGTTATTATACCAGCTAATTTTGATATTTCACTGGGCACGGTAGCCACTGCTAATGTTGACTTAGGATTGGTTGCAAATTATGCAAGAACAATTGGTCAGGTAACTGCAGGTAACGTACAATCCATTATTTATCTCACATTTGAATATGAGTGATTTATCGTAAAAGAAGTAGATAAAAACGAAAGAAATCTCTTTAACATACATTTTTTGTGATTCTAGAGAAATATCCATTCTTGCGTAATGGGTAAACTATGAAGGTGGGTGTTCTCCCCGCCTTCATTTTTATATTAGCTTCCGGGATAACTATCACCGGCGGGGAATTTTTTTGCACAGCAGCAGGGGAATACCGTTCTGCCGGATCAGATAACTCCCGTCGTTCTGCTGGCGTAACCGGTAGACATAATCCACTTTTTCGCTGGTCATGGAGAAGGGGAGAAGGTGACTGAATTCATCCGGGACATCATCCCCACGAAAGGAGGTTTTATTTCCGGTGAACCGGACATGATAATCCTCGCCCGTCGTCAGATACGCCATACCGGATACGAGCTTGACCGGGGTGTGCACGCCTGCCGGCGATATATAATCCCCGCTAATCTGAAGGCTGCCTCTTCCCCGGTACAGATATAGCGTCACCTTGCCCTGCAGGCGGCTGTTATTCACCTGACTATCAAACGCTGACAGGCAATGGATCAACGTCCCTTCTGATTTATTTTTTAATGCTACCAGACGCTGAACGGAATAAAAGAATATCAGCATACTGACAGCACACCCTGCTATTCTGATAACCGGCGATAGCCTGAGCTGCATATCCTGTCTGCCTTATTAATATTGTTACATGAGAGATAAAATACGCTGAGATGATTACGATACGGCGTGACGTATCTCTGCGGTAATCTGTCGCAGCCGGAAAAAATATCCGGCCATTTATTTTGAATCTGTTCAGCGTTCAGGCCGGACAGGGTCTGGCGTTTATTGATGTAAATATCACACCCGGCGAGATTTCCCACATAATTATAGTCAGTGGTTAAATCGTTATGAGTTGTGTTTGCGTAATAGAAAGTTGAGAACATAAATATCATCGCCGAAAGCAGTATTAATAGCACTGAAACCGGTATGGCAAGACGTAACAGCAGAGGAGAGGTCATCAGACTGGGTAATACATTTTCACCGCCATCATTGTGTAATTCAGATGGCAATATCTCCGGCACTGGAGCGCAATTATCTTGAGTGTTACTGATCTTCACCGCCAGGGTTTCATTAAACCGAAACCCCTGTCTGGGAACGGTAATAATAAAATCCTCATCGCTGTCAGCGACCTTGCGGAAGGCCTTACGGGCCAGAAGGATATTCTGGTACAGAGTATTGGGGGAGACCTCCTTATAAGACTCACCCCAGCCAGCTTTATACAGCTCAGCCTGGCTGACTATATTTCCCTGCGCCGCCAGCAACGCCTCAAGGCAGCGGGCGCATGGCTCGTTCAGATTTTCCGTTATATCCGGGTGGACCAGGCTGGCCAGAGCATTCTGTCCACAATCAAAGACGAGCCTGCCGTCGATCAAAAAAGTTGTATTCATCACTCCATGCCTGCTGACTCACAGTCCGTCCCGATCTTAGTCCACCACTCCTGATGGTGCCATTAAATAATTCAGGTTCCTGACCTCCCCTTTGGGCCAGGAGTGTTTTTTATCATAAAATTCAATGTCTTAATATTTTCAGTTCCTTAAGTGGAGTCTCAACAGTATTAATTGAAGTCTTGATCCCTATACCCGTCTTCAACAGATGTTAGCATTCGGTCAGGCGAAAAAATCCTGGAGAGTGGCCGCTGAGAGAGAAGTTCATCTTCCGGTAAAGGATGGTTAAAAACACCATAAAAGCTGATTAATAAGTATAAATCACTTCACTGATGTATATGGGAGTGCAGACATGAAATACAGAAAAAATCAATTCGGTATCGGATGAATATCCTGTTTTTTTGTCATTTATTTTGGTTTTAAACTGCTAGTGATTATTATGTTGATATTTTGTTTTTATGATATTGAATTGTTTGATATTAAATTTCACACAGAAGTAATATATATGGAAAATTCTTACAACTAACACATTTCAGTAACACGTGACGAAGGGTCAGAATATGGAGGATCTGAGATATGAGAAAATTTGGTTATATTCTGGGTGATGACATCAATGGCGTGCTTGTGCTTAAGGAAAATAGGGTACTGATACCACTGAACTTCCATAAGATAAGTCAGAAACATATCTACCTGCGACAGACGATGTTCCGGTTACTGGAATTTATGTTGGAGCGGGGAAACTCAGGACTTCTGCGCGACGAAATAATAATGCGTTCGGTCTGGGAAGCCTACGGTCTCAAATCTTCCGGTCCGCGACTCTGGCAGGTAATGAATGAATTAAAGAAAAAACTATTCGACCTTGGCGTGGATGAAGATTTAATCATGCGCGTGGAAGGGCGCGGTTACATGCTGAATACAGCAGGATATGAGCCGGTATATATCAGAGCATCCTATGAGAGATTTAACCGATTTCTTATTAGCAGTCAACATACCACCGGTATGGTCAAAAAAGTGAAATAAGTTACAACAAATCATTTACCAATACCACTTGAAATTTAATTGCGCCTTTGGCGTAAGGAACTGGCATGTACGAAATCTATAAAGTGATATTTAACAGGGTGACCCGACAGCCTATAGTAATTTCAGAGGACGTGAAATGGAAAACAAAAAGATCTTCTTGTTGGTTGATTGCTTCAGCAATTATTCTCGATATTAGTTTACTGTCAACCCATGCACATGACATCTCTAGTGATAATAATCTGCTACGATAGTTCATTGAACTCATTAAGGAGGGCTTGATGAAAGTGGTTTTTTTTTGTAAGGACAGATTTTATGCAGAAGGATTATGCATACTTCTTGAAAATATATACGAGGAGCAATGCTACTCAATTTTCTTTAATTTTAATGAGGCATCTCTTCTAATAGATAAACTTAACAAGACTACTTGCGATCATTTTATATTCGATCTTACTTCATATACGGAAAATGAATTGATTTATATCAATAGAGTAATAACTAGCCAGTTTCCAAAAAGAATATGCATTATCGATGACGGTATAAATAACAAGAATCAATTATCGCAACAATGGTGGGCAGGCCAAGAGATAATAAGTAAGTCATGGCCAGTTGTGCGTGTGGAAAAACAACTGGTTAATTACAGGAATAAAATATCCAAAGGGGTTGAAATGCATCACGAAAGTGGCTGGAAAAATAAACGAAATGAATTGTAATGAGATAATGCTTATTATGCTCTTATCTCGTGGAGTTTCGGTTAAAAACATCGCCAGTAGATTAAATGTTAGTCATAAAAAATTATATAATCAAATTTCAATTGTAAAAAAGAAAATTGGCTTGGAAAGAAAAAATCAATTTTTAGCATTTTTAGCATCACTTTATCCTCAGGATGTGGGCTGAAATAATATCCTTTTACTCCAATAAGTTATATTTCATAATGCAAATAAGAGTAGTCATGAAATCCTAATTTTTGTGCGGATAACAAATAAGTTTTATCGAGCACAACACAGAAGGGATCTTGCTATGTAAACGACTTTCCGTAATGCATTTTTGGTCAGCATAATGAGTACATTTTCCAGTCAGGCCACCGCACAGGAGAACGTATCGGTGAATACGAAAACCAACCACGCAATGTCAGGTGCTACTGCAGCGGATAACTTCACGATTAATTACCTTAGCCGGTCCCGGTCCCCCGGTTATGCCGGAATACCGAGCTCAACAATACGGCCATTATCCCCTGTACTCTATATCGGCGTCAGCTGATTATCATGGATATGAAGGGAATTTCACTCGCAGCGTGATAGACCAGAGCGGATACTTCACCGTAGGTACGGCGTGCTGCCATCCCCAGCGGGCCTTGCCGTCGGGCTTATAAATCGAGCAGGGTATTACTTCGAAGCTGACCGCCCGGCGGCTTGTTAGTACGTCGGGCGGCCAGGGCCTGAAGCGGATCGTTGCCGGGTTGCTCAGAGAAATACCGACGATGATCTCGGCAGCGTCAGTCCTGAGGCCACCGAACAGGCCTCGTCGTGAGGACAGAATTTGTCTACAAGCATTGGGTCAGTCCACAGAGCCGGATTCTTTCCCGATCGGGTTAGTTTTTCCAACATTACGCCTGTTTATTCTCTGCAACGTCATCTCGACGTGTTGCATCATTTAGCGCCGTACGAAGCGCGGAACTTTTCTAAAGGTTCAAGTGATGTGTTGAGAGAGTTCGACAACTCTTCCAGCTTTAAGAGATGGCATAATTTTTAATGCTGTTCGGGCTTGAGCCCGTTAACTACCCGCCTGTACGTTGTACAATACTTGAGCCGATACAACGCAAATGCGTTTAGCAAGTGTTATCAACGATGATAATTGATGATACAATCTGTTAGATTTTTACGCTAACTGATTGAATTTATTAGATGGTGCCGATAATAGGAGTCGAACCTACGACCTTCGATTCCAATGACGTGTTTCACAAGTCATTGATTCTTCGAACCGAATGCGCTGCTCCTGAAAGGCAAAACTGACACAACTGATCACAGTTGCCCCTGAATATTAGATCGGGGGAAAGATGAAATACAAGCCTAATGCGTACCTTGTTAAAGAAAACTCGTCGGTATACTCCGTCAAGGTCACTATTCCGCCTTATATGCGTTCCCTTTTTGGGAATCGAACAGCATTCATGCGTACAACAGGCACGGCAGATATCAGGGAAGCCCGAATCATTCGTGACAAAGTCATGCACGAATTTTTTGCTATCAGAGACAGACTCAAGCCAAAACCACAACGTAACAGTGTTGATCGCGTCCTGGTGGAACTGCGCTCTATCAACCAGCATGTAAGCCAAAATGATGGGATAGACTTCGCCACGGCTCGTGTGTGTCCCTCCCTTGTCCAACTACGGGATGAATTTATTGTCCAACACAGTGACAGGCGCAAGCTGTCTACCTTGAGCAAGTACATTAAGGCGGTGGAGGTCTTCACGGCTCATTTCCGGCGTAAGGATTTCCAGTTGCAGGAAATCAACAGGACTATGGTCACCGATTGGTTAGATAGCGCCAAGCAAGAGAAAGCCAGCCAGACACTGGCGAATTATCTTGGCTGTCTGTCCCAACTAGTGGCACAAGCCCAGAACCGCTATCACGACGCGCCGAAAGCCAATGTATTCACAGGCCACAAACTGGACGTGCGCCATGATCGGGAAAGCTACGAGCCGTTTGCTGGTGATGAACTGGCTAAGGTGCTCGCGCTGCTGGATAATGAGATGAAAGCTGTTGCGATGGTGGGAATGTATAGCGGTATGCGCCTTAACGAAATCTGCTCTCTGCAAATCAGCAATATCAAAACCGTTGAGGGGCTATGGTGTTTCGAGGTGGCGGAGGGTAAGACACGTAATGCGGCTCGCCTGGTTCCAATTCATAGCCGATTGACGACACTCGTTAAAGACCTCATCCAGAACAACCACAACGGCTTTCTGTTCTACCATGCCAGCATCACAGAACGTGCAGATGGCAAGCGATCAACGTGGCATACACAGCGATTTACACGGGCTAAACGTAAAGCGTTGGGTGAGAAAGGCACGGAGCGGAAGGTGTTTCATAGTCTGCGAGGAATGTTTATCAGCCAGCTTGATCGGCATGGTGTACCAGAGGACAGGATCGCTTTAATTGTGGGCCATGAGCGCGGGAAAACGGAGAGTTTCAGAACCTACAGCAAAGGTGCGGGGATGAAGGAGTTATCAGAGCATGTAGAGCTGGTTGATTATGAATTTCGTCCTTAGTATTACATTGCCGCCATCTTAATGGCGGCAAACTAAGGTGATCACTTACGGTTAAAAAATTACCCGTCGAATCTTCCCCATTTCGCGATACCAGCGCGAGCCTCAACTTCTCCTTCGCGGCTAACCAAAGAGTCAGCGAAAGCTAAGTGTGCATTCATGTAAGCATCAAAATCTTTCTGAGGAACACCGTTTTGAAGAGCGCGGCTCCACCATGAGTAAACAACAACCAATTTTCCAAGTTCTGGATCTTCATTCTTGAGCCGCTCAACACCGCCGTCGTTATGAGCAACAGCCCAGCCGAAAGCCTTAGAAAAATCTCGGACTTTACGTGGCTGTATACCTGAAGCCAGCTTTTTATGCCACGCCGCGTGGTGCTTCTTGTCATCCGCATCAGAATGGTCATACACCATTCCGCATATTCTACAAGTTATCATGTCACTATCCTTTTTAAGTTTAATCATTACATCCAGAGGATAAAACGATTACATGATTTGGGGCGTTTATCCATAGCGGGATAGTTCACAGACACAAAAAAAAAACCGGGCGGTTTCCCGTCCGGTTAGTTAATCGTCTTCTTTCGTTTCTCGTTGAGGTAGTGTCTCACTGCGCTATCGAATCCATACATGTGGATGCGGTCAAGCAAGCTGGAACGGCTACAGCCAAGCCGACGCGCCAGACTAGCCAAGTTCAGAATGTTGTCATCAGAACAGCCATCCAGAATAAACGTCAGTAGCGGCAGATTGCCTTTACCTACAAGTTGTAATTTCATATGTATCTCCTCTTCTTTGAAGGTGTCTAGTTCTTCGCACCGTTAGCCTCGCCAGCAGCGGGGGCAATGCGCCCCCAAAATCCGCTGTCTTACGCTGCGTCGTCCATAGTGACCTTCAGAACAAAGTCCGGACGCATTGGGATCTGAATCTGTGATAACTCACTGACCACCTCATAGTTCATGAACTTATCACGCAGAACGTAATGGTAAGACGGATAAACCGGACCATTAGCAACTTCTGCGTGGCGTGAGGCTGGCGTGCAGTAGGTCATATAAGGTGAAAGGTCGCCTTCCACGATGTTGGAAAATGTGGCTAGCATAAAACCAGTCCCCTCTGAGATGTTGTACAGCGGGTCATCGACTTGGATCACAGTCACACGACCAATGTTGAAGCGGTCATAAGATGAGATTGACTCAGGGAAGATAAGATCCTTCGAAGTTGCTCCGAATAATGCCGCCTGATATGCCGTTGGATTGCCTTGAATAGCGGTAAACAGACTCGGACTCGCCAGCAGATAAACCTGCTTAATGCTGGAAGACCAGCCACCCAGATTTTTCTTCAGCAACGTGACAGCGTTTTGCATCTCAGTAATGACGTTAGCACTTGTGCCAGTTTTCACCACAGCAGACGGCTGGTTAATGCCCCAGAACTGATCCCAGTGAATGGTTGGGCCTTCACGCAGGTGTGTCGCCTCTACAGTATTGTGAAGAAGACTCTGTGCCATTGCATATTCAACATCGCGGCGGGTTTGCAGGTAGTGCTTCAGGGTATGATTAGCAACTACATCTTCAGCGGTCATCTGGCGATTTGTTCCCGGCTGACGTTTCCCCTGCCAATCCTGGCTGGTGATGGTCGAACTATAGACATGGAGTGGAGCCTGGACGGTCACGTTAGCCGCTTTAGGGAAGTTGATAGCGCTCATTTCAGAACCATAACGGGCAACTGATTTAGTCACTTCACGCTGCACATCTTCCAGGGTATCGAGCGCGATGATTTGCGTGTCACTTGGACGGCTGGTAAAGATCCCCAGGCTGGACAGAAGGAACCCCTCACCACTCGGCTTGACGAACTGACCAGAAAGGTTTGTAAAATCACTTAATTTCATATTGTTATCTCTCCTTGATTAGATTGCAGTGTTTGCGTCGGCAATACGATTGCCCTGTTTGATAAGTGCAGCGTAAGCAGCATCTTTCGCAGCAGTCGCTACAACCAGACCCGCCGGGTTGAACACGCATTGGGTATCACTGATAACGAGGCTACGGGCATCACCTGCAATTTGGTTTTGCAGTGCAACAGCACAGTTATCAGCATCGGCTGCAACATATGCCGCGCCAGTGGTCGGGTTAATCACATCACCACAAGTCACATCCGCAGCTAGATCGAGGATCACGGTGCGCTTATGAAAGATCGGACTATCGGTATAAGCCAATACATCCTGTGGGGTTTTGCTTTCGTATTCCATATTTTGTATCTCCATACAGTTATTCGGTCACAAAGTGATGAACCGTAGGTTCACCGCCAAGCGGCCTTGTTAAATAGCCTGATATACAGGCAGTAATCGTTATTCGGCAGATTTGCCGGGATTTGGTACAGGTGTAAAAGAGGTCGCCCAGGGGCGACCTTTTTCGCTTCGTGTTCCACGCAGAAAAAACACCCGGAAGCAGGAGCGCCTGCCCCGGTGGTAGAGAAATAAACAGCGTTTATTATTTTTCTGATGGAGAGATTAGGAAGGAGGGAGCGACAGCGGCGGGAGACCTCTGAAATCTTCGCCGTGCGCTCGATGCCAGTTAACATCTGGCGAGATGCCCGGAGGAGAGCCGGGATGGCTAATCCAAGGGTTAACCCCGGATGTAGTACGCCCTATGACATCGCAGCGCGATTTAAAACTTTGTTTTAAACCCGTCCACAGGTGCTAGAGGCGAATCTTTTATTATGCCACCGTCGCCGCTGTTCCAACCTCTTAAACTGGACAACAACAGGAGCATAATAAAAGCGGTTCTGACAAAACCGCTTTAGTATCAAGGAAAAATGACATTATGGCATTAATATCACCTTGTATATAATTTTATCACTAAACTATTTCTTTTGCAACAAATACTTGGCAGATTCGCCGCCATGATGATTAATCGGCTATACCCAGTATCATATTCTGCTGTCTGACGTTGTTATCGTTGATCTTTGTATCAATAAGACCATCTAAAACGCCAGCATTCAGAGTCTGCTCAACCTCGACTTTAACCGTCGCCTCACCAGTCAGATTAAACCTGGAGCTGTCTGGCCTCCATCCCGTAGAACCGAATGGCTCAGGCGGAGTAAAGGTGAGTTGTGGTTGACTGAATCCTGCAACCCCACGGGTTAACCCCGGATTTGTCCAGGCCTGTCCACTGCCGATGTTGTTCTGTGCAGAACTATCCAGCCACGGGTAAATCTGCTTAAGCGTCTGACCGATGACACGAGGATCAAAACCTGTCTTATCTTTAATCCACTGCGCTGCGGCATTGCTGCCTTCATCAACGGTGGTGTTATAGATAGCGGTCGGTAGAGTTGCACCATTTTGAAGTTCTCCGCCAATTTGCGAGGCCCACGCGATAACGTTAGTTGTGAGTTCACCCAGTGATTGGCCTAGGTTGTCAGCAATCGGGATTAATCCTGTCATTGACTGACGGAGTGTATCCGTATTGGTGGCGTAATCCTGAAGCCCATTCACAAAGGCGCTTGAAAAGTGGTCAGAGAGACTGGTTTGCACTCGGTTGTACTCAGCTCCTAATGCTGCCAACTTATCGAGGTTGGCTTGCTGAGCTTCTGATAATGTCCAACCTTCAGCAGAAAGTTTCTGCATACGATTTATCAAGCCCTGGCCTTCATCGTTGAAAACCTCAAGGAAAACAGAACCATCGTTTACGGCTTCAGCCAGGTGCCGGGTCTGGTTATCCGTCCATTTAAAAGTTTTCTGCAACTGCTTCAAGTATGTAATGAAAGTTGGAAAATTCAGCTTTTGCAGTTCCCCAATCACTTTCTGGGCTACCTTTTGGTTGCCGTTGGTGGAAGCAAGCACATTATTGATGATATCTGCGAACTCACCTCCGCCGCTGAAGTTCACCTGTCCTGTTTTCTTGTTACGTTTGAAAGAGCCGGTATTCAGCAATTCCCCGGCCTTTTCAGTCGTGTCCTTGTTGAGGTCAGCGAGTTTGTCAGCACTCAGTGAGTAACCGACACGGCTCATAGCCAGATCCTGAAGTGCGGTAAACTCCAATTGTGAGATTCCATACTGTTGCAGCTTTTTCACATCGCGTGAACGTTCGAGGCTCCCTTGTAGGGTCTGACCAACACGAGCAACACCCATTGAGCCAATCAGGGAACCACCTGCAATAACGCCTGCCGTCGTCAGTCCACCATAACCGCGCTCTTTGCGCTCACGGGTCAAACGTTCGGCATTAATGCGACCAGCACGCTCAGCTTTCGCTTTATCCTTAACAATCTGGCGGTTTAATCGTGCCTGGCGTCTGGTTTCCAGAGTCGCTTTCGCTAGCTCGTGTCTCATCTCTGCAATGGTATAACGCTGCTCGGCGTAGCCTTTTGTAGCTTCTTTGATTGCCTGCACCGCTTTCATTTTGTCAGCCAGGCTGGCACCTTCGATATGGCTGATCGTCAAGCTGGCCCGGCGTAGGGTATCGTATGCAGTGCTCTGGCGCTTGAGGCTGGCTTCTTTCTCACGCTGGCGCTTCTCTTCCAGTGCGATAGCTTTTTTCGTCTGGATAATATCGTTGGTGATAGAAGCATGGCCGCGATTCATTGCTGCTGTTTGCGCTGCTAATAATCCTGGTTCGGGAGCTGTGCCACCCATGCTGGGGTTATAGGTCATCGATCTTGACCGTGCCGCCGCTCTGACCTTCGCGCTAATACGGGCAAGGCGCTCATTCTGTTTCGCCAGTTGATCGGCCTGATTGATTTGCTGGACTGCACCACGAGCGTTAATAGCAGCCATCTTTTTAGCGTGGGCCTGCTCTTGTTGGGCAACCTTGGCTGAAAGTTGTGCTTGTTTCTGCTGTTCAGCGCTGATCTGTTTGGCCTGGCGTAGCTTCGCTGTCTGGGCTTTCGCTGCGGCTAATGCTGCTTTGCCTTCACTCTGCGAGGCGCGTTTCTGTGCAGCCTCCAGCGCTTTAGCAGGCTTCTCGTGAGCGGCTTTGAGAGATTTTACAGCTTTGAGTGCCTTACCATATGATGTCCGGTCTACATCCCACTCGACCCTGTTTGTTAGGGTACTGACTATAATGTTGCCGTTAGACATTACACCTCCTGATTAACGTCATAGCCCAGACGCTTGAGCGCGGCTATGATTTCAGGACTGGCATTATCAAGAGCGGATTTATTAATTTGCATACTAATGCCTGATTTCATTAGGAGTGACACCGGGCGGTTGTTTGCACTATAACCCTGTAATTTGTGAGTGATTGCGATCCCTGGTCTGCCACGCCCCGGAGCTGGTTCACTAGTGGCGACACTCGGTGCTGACAGGTAGTCTTGGACAGCGTCAGCTAGCACTTCCTCCGCGCTCTTGTTTAATTCTACGGGATCGGCTGCTGTGCTCATCGCTTCCAGGAGGCTGGCGCGAAGGTCTTCTAAAGTTTTCATGTTTGTTTTTATTCCTGTAGAGGTTCAGACCGTTACGTAGCCATAGGAAAACAGCTACCGATAACAGAAAAATGTCTTGTAAATTCAATATTTTTTAGTGCAACTGGATGGGTTTGTGCTTTCTGTTCGCGTGGTGTTTTACGGTTTTGCGGTATGCAATGTATAGAGGGTCTGTACGGTCAGGCATACGGCTCGTAATCTGCTGATCCGTCACGCCCTCAGAGTGAAGGTGCGATATGACGGTAAAAAGCGGCATCTGCAAATCTCGGCATATCGTTGCCAGCATACTACCGGACTCAAAATATTGGCGGACAGTTAATCTAGTTACATATTGATTTGTATATGTAATTCGTCTAAACCGAGGGTTCCACGTCTCCGCCAACTCTGCCACAAACTCAGGATCAAGTCGGAGGAGCAATGCGACTTTGCCGCAAGTCATACCCATTACCAATAGTTTCTGTGCGGTTTTAACAATTGAGTCGTCTCTACGACGATTTTTGAAAAGACGAGTTAGATCGGGGAGTTGTTCTTCTAGGTCAGCCTTCAGGCTGTTGGTAGTCTGGCTATCACCAGTTGCTTGCGTACACAATTGTCCTCCGTATTATTAGTATGGGATCTCATTAAACATTTCATCCAGGTTCATCGCATCATCATTGGCAGGTACATCAGCATCGACAGGAATATCCACAACAGGTACGCCGTCTGGTTTTCCAGCAGCAGGCGCGGCAGATTCCACCACGAAAGATTCCACATCACGTTTCTGCTCACTCTTACCGCTCTCTTCGGTTTTTGGCTGATGATTTTTTACGTTCCTACGTCCCTGAGATGCATAAAGGCGTTTAAGCGCCTCTTCATGGTCGTATGACGGCTTGCCGTTCAACAATTTCGGATAGCTGAAAATCAAGTTGTGTTCCTGGCTGACTACTGACCGCACCGTGTAAGCGTGGCTCTTCTGGCTCTCATCAATGATAAGTAGACCAAGTGCTTGAAGAACTTTCAGCCACTTGCCAAGAGTTTTTGGCGTGCATTTACATTTAGTCGCAATATCCCGCTGATCTTCGTAAAAACTCTTACCATCAGCCCGGTAACTGTTATATTGGTCAAGCATGTAGGTATGAATCTTTTCAAGTTTGTCCTCAATGTTGAAACATTCACCAGTTGCTTTAATTGTGATGGTTTCTGCAAAGAAAAGTCGGCGATCTTCTTCAATCCATAGCTCTGGCTTATTTTGCGATACTCTGCTGTTCATTATGTTCTCCATTAATATTCCCCAAGGCGGGTAAAGGTTCACCGTTATCAAAAAGATGGGCGGCGATTTCTAGCACTTCGCGTGCAAGGTTTGGAACAGTTGTTCCCCGGCGCTTCGCTTCTTCTAAAAGTCCGGCGTATACGTGCTGTTGAATCTTCAAATTCATATCAAGTTCCCTCCGAATGCATAAAAGTTATCGCTCCTGCTATCGCGGATGGCGTTCCGGTCTTGATTCCCCGACTTCAAATGCCGGAATACAGAATCAAGATGAACCAAAGGTTCACCCGTAGGGCCTTGCGATCAGGAGTAAGGAGCCGTGTTTGCGGCGATTTCGTTTGGTGGCGTTGCTGCCAACGGAGTAATGCAGAGAATGGTTATTCGGTTGTGGTCAGTTCTGGAATGGGTTTTCCGGTAATGCCTTCGAGTTCACCGCCAGACTCAATCATCTTAAGCAGAAGGATCTGCTCATTCATCAGACCGATGCCATGAGAGGCGTAATAGACACGCCAGGCAGACAGCACAGGTTCAATGATTTCCATAACATCACGGCCTTTTGCCAACTCTGCTGAGTATGGTTTAAGAATATCCCGGATGATTTTTGCGTCTTTCGCTTGCTGACGCAGGCGTTTGATGATGTTCAGTGCTTCGCGAGTAGCTGGATAGAGCTTATCGGCTTTCTTGGCTCCACCCATACGAGTACGGAAGGCGTGAAGGTTTTGAGCTGTGGTAATTTTTGCATCGATTGCAGCGACAATCTCTGAGGCAGTGGCGTTCGAGAAATCGAACAGGACAGGTTTCCCCATGTATCTCTCCTATCTAAGTTATTGTTTAGTCATGAAATCATCTCAATTGATAATATATAGTTTACAGTAAATGAGGATGATTGTCAACATAATTCTCATTATTTACACATAGAATTGGATGTGTTTTATGTCAACACTCCGCCACTTTATACACATCCACTTCCATTGTCAAGTACCATCATCATAAAACGCTCTCAGACGCTTCAGATTCAACGCAGCAAGCGAAGCGGTACAAAGTCACCCACTACAAGAGAAAAACGCTCAGAACGCGATAGAGGACTCTAGAAAGCTGTTGTTAGAGCGCAGGGTTGAGGGGGGTGCGCCGCCCCTCCAAGGGGGGAGTTACGTCGCGTTTAAAGCTCCTGGCTTCATCGAAGCCGTTCACATTGACTGACGCGCTTGCGCTTGTCTTCCACACATATGCTGGCGTAGCCTGTCGGGTTACCCGAGTCACAGAGCGTAAGCGATGGGCTAACGAGGGTTAGGAGGTCACGAGATGGCGGATCTGTTCACGTCATCGAAGAGAGCTTCTTACCAACAGATATCTGAAGTGGCTTAGCCATTCAGAGCGGAGCGATAAAACATCACTCCTTAACACCAACTAGTGAACACCAGTTCACCCTGCCTTTGACCTTAAGGTTTTAAAGATCTTAATGATTTTTATTTGATCTTAATATGTTGATCTTATTGGTGCGTAACCGTTACCGATGACCCATCTGTAACCATTACCGATGAAAACTTCTTTTCATATGTATTCGTTACCGATGACTTCTGACTGGTACTTCCTGCCGTAACTGAGTAACCTCGTTCCGTCAGTGAACAAAAGGATGCAACATGGAAATCGTCCAAGGCAAAGGCAGCTTTAACGAGATGGCGACCGGAATTCTGGTGAAACTTTTCGCGGCTTACCCTTTCCATTCAGAATTTGATTATTCGGACTGGGGCTGGAACGACAAGCGTAGCGAGCTACTGCGGAACACTTTACTAGCTCTAAAGGATATGGGTTACATTGATATAATCTCATCAACCGACATGGACTACGCCGCTAAGTTAACTCCAATAGGCTTAAAGTTGCTTCAACAGCAAGCGCCAGGCGCAGGCGATGCAGTTATTAACATTCTCAAAGGAGCCGCAGGTGAGACTCGCTCTGCGGTAATCGGTGCCATCATCGGTTGGATTTTCGGCGGGAAATAATTGAGTTTAAATACTGTTAATTGATAGAAAATCCTGTCTGTTGTCACTGGCTCGCCTGAGGGATGTGGTGAACGTTATATCGAGATGTACACAACGAACCCGCTCCAATGCTGGAAGCGTTATATCTGCCGCTCAGGATGTGGTTAAACACACTCCTATTTCTGAACCATCTTTTCACAAAAAATAAAAAACACGAATAAAAACCAAAACACATGCCCTCTGGAGGCTCCTGTATACTGCTGTGTGGGGCGCTGTGCTAGCGGTAGGTCAGTTTACAATTGTGGGGAAAATGACGCGCTGTAGCGCTTCTGGTGAAGAATACGGGGTTATCGGGTAGGCGGTTTACAATTGTGTGGAAAAAGGTACGCATCTGTGACCGCTGAGCCGGGAGAATATCACCTGCTGGTTGTGTGCTCACTAGTGGAAGCATCAGCAGTCCAGAGGATGCACTAGACAGGGTAAAGAGTTACATCACAGTTCATCAGAATGTGACCTAAAGTAGCACACCAAACACTAACAAATTGAAAATAAAGGAATTATACAACCTCACATTCTCCCCCTTTCAGACTCGGCCTGCTTATGCACTTCGAAACAGCATAAAAATCCATATTTCATGCACGAAAAGTGAATGTTTATACACCCCGTGCCGCTGGTTGTGGTGTTGTCGCTGTCAGCGTCACTATGATATTTCCGCAAGATTCGTGTGGATTATTGAGGGGTCGGAACGACGGTCCAGCAGATCTCTGAGTGAGAATGGTGTTTTAGTCACATGGCACACCATCAGGATCACCGCATCTTCAGGAGTTCGTATTAACAATACCCCGATATTTCAGGACCGGATACCACACGACCAGGGGCCTACTAGTGATCCTCCCACGGGGCGGGGTTGGTTTAATTTCATTTTGTGACGTAAAAACCCCTTGATAATGATCGAGTTATGATCAATGATTAATTCGTAACTTGATTAAAGGGAGATAATGAAATGGCGAGAACGAACGCACCGACACCAAAAGAGGCACGAGAGATTGAGGCAGTCCTACGCCGTCGCAACGAAACCTTTGCTGACGCCTGGGCGCTTAACCTGAATCTGGCATTGCGCATCAGTGATTTGCTGGCACTGACATTTGATGATGTCGCCGGAAACGTGGTTACTATCAAGGAGAAGAAAACGAGCAAGCTGAAGGTCTTTCCGATTAACAACCGGGCACGGGAGATTATCAGCCGTCGCCGTGCTGCATACCCAGAAGATAAATTCCTGTTCCAGTCCAAATCTAACCGTGTGAAGAATCAGCCACCCAGGGCCATCACGCGAGAATCAGCCAGCCGTGCATTCAGTGAAGCGGGGGAAATGGTCACAGAGAAGAACATCAGCAGTCACAGCGCCCGTAAGTGTCGGGGCCGTGCATTGTGGGAGGCAGGCACACCAATCGAGACGATCAGCAAAATGCTAAACCATAGCAGCCCGGCAGTCACAATGACGTACCTTGATATTACTCAGGATGAGGTTAACCAGACCTACCACGAGCTGAACATTTAAGGAGAGCGGGAAATGAAGAAAATTTTACTATGTGTTGTGGCACTGCTGCCGCTGACGGCACAGGCGGGAAGGATCACGTTGCAACTGACCGAGCAGACCGAGACAGCCAACGGGACGCTATGCCGTTATTCTAATTCTATCTACGATTTTATTTATAAAACGAACAGCAAGCATTGCCCCAGTGTGAAAACATTCGACAACGAAAAGTAAAGGGGCATTAGGCCCCTAATTATGGGAACTTTTTGCCTTGTTTATGGTAATAATCCTTCCAGAATTTCATCGGTGATTCTGCACAATAGTCGGACAATTCTTTGAAATCAGACTTAAACTGAGGGAGATTTTTAGCCAATGTTATTTGCTTGGGTAATGCACCTGTACCATCACCAATAACTTTAAATGTCATTGCACCACGCTTTCTATCCTCATTAATTAATTCCAAAGCTGCAACAGTTTGCATTCTGCCTTCATGCAACTGCTTCAAATAAAACTTCCGGTTAAAGAAGAAATCACGGAATGTTGGTGCGTCGGCTTCAAGCCTGATATCCCATGTAAGCGGTAGAGCGTCACAGATTTTTTCACTCATCAATTCACCGCTCGCGCTTCCGTCCTCAGATGCCTCCATACTCAAAGTCATTTTTGGTTGTGAAGGATCTAAACCTAATTCTCCACTGTCCGCTAAGTATTCAGCATTTGTTGACCATTGACCTGTTAAAAATTCGCTATCGTAAATATATGTCTTCTTCAATTCCTTATATGACGAAGGAATTTTCACTAGGCTATCTAAAGCGCCGCTGAAACTGGTCAGAAACCCCGCAAGATAGATCAGCGCATATTTACCCCATTCAAGTTTTTTCATAGACGCTCTGTATGAGAAATTTGTAAAGATTTTACGCAACCATATGTTTTTATACAATAGAAGCCATAAAGCCCCGTTAGTGGTAAGGAGATAAACGGAGCGTAGCGACATCATCAGATTGTCAGAGGGATCACACCTTATCAGGGTGCTCGTGTACCGTTAGGAGCGTGAGCGAAGCGCTGGCAGAGCCGGATCTGTAGCTACCGGGGCATTACCACTATTCACCTGTTTACGCAGCCACAAGGCCGCACATCGGGCTTAAATGCGTGTGATCAATCTGTTTCGGGATGGTTTAGAGACGTTGGCAGCGTCATCAGCTTCGAGTTGATAGCGGTTCGTGTAGACTGTTAACCGGTTCGATAATAAGCAGGTTACAACCCTGCGATAAAAATTATCGAATGAACCAATGGTTCACCGAGCATCGGCCCCGTTCACGCTTTGTACCTGTTCGAGCTTTACAACTACAGGCCGCTACGTGCTAACATCCCTGAATAGCCACTGTTAACCATAGCGGCAACTGTTGGTCAAAGAATCCCTTAAAAGAAGATCGTAGCTTAAGAGCAAAAACCTCTTTAAGTTATTGTTTTTAATGGATTTTGTTGTGTGAGTGCCGATAATAGGAGTCGAACCTACGACCTTCGCATTACGAATGCGCTGCTCTACCAACTGAGCTATATCGGCCCTGCAAGAGGTGTTCACGAGGGTGAATCACGAGGCAAAAGGTTAGAACTTAGCGGGCGATGCGTCAATAGCCAGTGGAATCAACTGCCTATTTTTGCATCGCCCGTTCTCATTTACGCACGAATGGTATCGTCGCCGAAACCAATCCACTTATAGGTGGTTAACGCTTCCAGCCCCATCGGGCCGCGGGCGTGCAGCTTCTGGGTGCTGACCGCCACTTCCGCGCCGAGGCCGAACTGGCCGCCGTCGGTGAAGCGCGTGGAGGCGTTCACATATACCGCGGAAGAGTCCACTTCATTGATAAAGCGGTTGGCGTTACGCAGGGTGCGGGTCAGGATGGCGTCGGAGTGCTGGGTGCCATGTTCGCGGATATGGGCGATAGCCTCGTCCATATCAGCCACCACTTTGACGTTTAGATCCAGCGACAGATACTCGTCGTCATACTGCTCCGCTTTCACCGGCTCGACCTTCGCTGGGCCGTTTTGCAGCGCGGGGAGGGCGGAAGGGGCGGCGTGCAGGGTGACGCCGCTCTCGGCCATCTGCTTGCTCAACGCCGGCAGGAAGGTATCGGCGATGTTGCGGTGCACCAGCAGCGTTTCCACGGTATTGCAGGTGCTCGGCCGCTGGGTCTTGGCGTTGACGATGATCTTCAGCGCGGGGGCGATCTCGGCGGTTTCATCCACGAAGATATGGCACACGCCAATCCCACCGGTGATCACCGGGATCGTTGACTGCTCACGGCACAGCTTGTGCAGGCCCGCGCCGCCGCGAGGGATCAGCATATCGATGTATTTATCCATCTTCAGCATTTCGCCCACCAGCGCGCGATCCGGGCTCTCGATAGCCTGTACCGCGGCGGCCGGCAGACCGCACTCCTGCAGCGCCTGCTGGATCACCTTCACCGTGGCGGCGTTGGTGCGCCAGGTCTCTTTCCCGCCGCGCAGGATCGCCGCGTTGCCGGTTTTCAGACACAGGGAGGCGACGTCGACCGTCACGTTAGGACGCGCTTCATAAATCACGCCAATCACCCCCAGCGGGACGCGGCGACGTTCAATACGCAGACCGCTGTCCAGCAGCCCGCCGTCGATCACCTGGCCGACCGGATCGGCCAGATTGCACACCTGGCGCACATCGCTGGCGATGCCGCTCAGACGCGCCGGGGTCAGCGCGAGGCGATCGAGCATCGCTTCACTCAGGCCATTGGCGCGAGCTTCGGCTAAATCTTCCGCGTTGGCGCGCAGAATATCGTCGGTCTGCGCTTCCAGATAATCGGCGATCTTTTCCAGTACCTGATTCTTTTCCCGGCTGGAGAGTAACGCCAGCTGCCAGGAGGCCGCTTTGGCGGCAATGCCCATTTGTTCCAGCATTTTCAGCTCCTTAACGGATGATCATATCATCGCGGTGGACGGCCACCGGGCCGTATTCATAGCCCAGAATGGCATCGATTTGCTGCGAGTGCTGGCCGGCGATAAGGCGCAGCGCATCGCTGTTGTAGCGGCTGACGCCGTGAGCGATGTCGCGTCCTTCGCTATTGCGGATGCGGATCACTTCGCCGCGGGAGAAATTGCCGCTGACGATTTTGATCCCTTTTGGCAACAGCGAGCTGCCTCTTTCGAGGATCGCCTGGGTCGCGCCCGCATCGACGGTGATTTCCCCCGCCGGCGGCGCGCCGAAGATCCAGCGCTTACGGTTCTCCAGCGGAGACTCCTGGGCGTGGAAGCAGGTACCTACCGGCAGGCCTGCCATCGCATGGCCGATGACGTCCGGACGGTTGCCTGCGGCGATGATGGTATCAATCCCCGCCCGGCAGGCGACGTCCGCGGCCTGCAGCTTGGTGCCCATGCCGCCGGTGCCAAGTCCGGAGACGCTATCGCCGGCGATGGCGCGCAGCGCGTCGTCGATGCCGTAGACGTCTTTAATCAGCTCCGCCTGCGGGTTGCTGCGCGGGTCGGCGGTGAACAGGCCTGGCTGGTCGGTTAACAGCAGCAGCTTATCCGCCCCGGCGAGGATCGCGGCCAGCGCGGAGAGATTGTCGTTATCGCCCACTTTGATTTCCGCGGTTGCGACGGCGTCGTTTTCGTTAATGACCGGGACGATGCTGTTATCCAGCAGCGCGCGCAGAGTGTCGCGGGCGTTGAGGAACCGTTCTCTGTCTTCCATGTCGGCGCGGGTCAGCAGCATCTGGCCAACGTGAATGCCATAGATAGAAAACAGCTGTTCCCACAGCTGGATCAGACGGCTTTGTCCCACCGCCGCCAGCAGCTGCTTGGAGGCGATGGTGGCGGGCAGTTCCGGGTAACCAAGGTGCTCGCGCCCGGCGGCAATGGCCCCGGAGGTCACGATGACAATACGGTGTCCCATGGCGTGCAACTGTGCGCACTGGCGCACAAGCTCGACGATATGGGCGCGGTTCAGGCGACGGGACCCGCCTGTTAAAACACTGGTGCCCAGTTTTACCACCAGCGTCTGGCTTTCACTCATGATTCTCTGCCGTTCAAAAGGAATATCGATATCGAGCTGATGTTGTAGCAGGAGTCGGCCCGCTTGCCAACACCCGGGGCGGCGGGCGCGCCATTTTATTGCGCGGGATCGGGCATTCTGGAGAGGGAATGTGACAAAAATATGTCAGATACATTTAAATACCCTTTTTTATAAAAAGTTCCATCTTGTCATAAATATTTAATATCCCGGCGTTAAAAAACCTCCAGTTTTTGATGGGCGAGCGCCCGCAATTGAATAGCGCGTATAAATAAATCACCAGGACTGAATAATGAAAAAGAGTACTCTGGCATTAATGATGATGGGCTTTGTGGCTTCAACAGCGACGCAGGCAGCGGAAGTTTATAATAAGAACGCGAACAAGCTGGATGTGTACGGCAAGATCAAAGCCATGCACTATTTCAGCGACTATGACAGCAAGGATGGCGATCAGACCTACGTGCGTTTCGGTATTAAAGGCGAAACGCAGATTAACGACGACCTGACCGGCTATGGCCGTTGGGAATCTGAATTCTCCGGTAACAAAACCGAGAGCGACTCCAGCCAGAAAACCCGTCTGGCGTTCGCCGGCGTGAAGCTGAAGAACTACGGCTCCTTCGATTACGGTCGTAACCTTGGCGCCCTGTACGACGTGGAAGCCTGGACCGATATGTTCCCGGAATTCGGCGGCGATTCCTCTGCCCAGACCGATAACTTTATGACCAAGCGCGCCAGCGGCCTGGCGACCTACCGCAACACCGACTTCTTCGGTCTGGTGGATGGCCTGGATCTGACCCTGCAGTACCAGGGTAAAAACGAAGGCCGTGAAGCGAAGAAACAGAACGGCGACGGCGTCGGCACCTCGTTAAGCTATGATTTCGGCGGCAGCAACTTCGCCGTCAGCGCAGCCTACACCAGCTCCGACCGTACCAACGATCAGAACCTGCTGGCCCGCGGCCAGGGTTCGAAAGCGGAAGCCTGGGCGACCGGCCTGAAATATGACGCCAACAATATCTACCTGGCGACCATGTACTCTGAAACCCGCAAGATGACCCCGATCAGCGGCGGCTTTGCCAACAAAGCGCAGAACTTTGAAGCGGTGGCGCAGTATCAGTTCGACTTCGGTCTGCGTCCGTCCCTCGGCTATGTGCTGTCGAAAGGGAAGGATATCGAAGGGGTGGGGAGTGAAGATCTGGTTAACTACATCGACGTGGGCCTGACCTACTACTTCAACAAAAACATGAACGCCTTCGTGGATTACAAAATCAACCAGCTGAAAAGCGATAACAAACTCGGCATCAACGATGACGACATCGTCGCGCTGGGTATGACCTACCAGTTCTGATTAACCGCAGAACCACCCGCCGCAGCCCTGGCTGCGGCTTTTTTTTAGCGGCGATTCTTCGCCAGATGCAGGGTGTCGCTGTTCATGGTGATCTGCGCGTTATACTCCTTCGGCAGACGACGCGCCTGATAGAACGCCGATTCCCAGTAAGGGTTGTCCAGCGAAGAGCGCATCACGCCCTGGCTGCTCGAGGCGTGAAGGAAATTATGATCGGTATCGTAAAAGCCAACGTGCATCCCGGCCCGGGTGCGGAAGAACACCAGATCGCCGGGACGTAAATCCCGCTTATTGACCCGCACGCCCATGTGCAGCAGCTCGCGGGTGGTGATCCGCTCCATCGGCAGGTTAAAACGATCCTTCAGCGTGCGCCAGACGAAACCCGAGCAGTCGACGCCGCTTTGTTCAGTACCGCCCCATTCATAGGGGGTTCCCTGCCAGGTGTGCATCTGATCATGCAGGGCCGCCACCACCGGGATCAGATCGTCCGATCCGCTATCAATGGTCATATCCGCATGAGATTTTGTGTTCTTTGCCTGTTTCGGTGAGGAGGAGCATCCTGCCAACAACAAAAAAGGAATTAAAAAGAGAGCATGCGTCAGTTTTGGCTTCATATCGTTATTTTCGAAGTAGCAAGCAGACTGCTTTGTTTTATAGCCGATTAAAAACCACGGCTGAATAAGCCGAGGCCGCCTTTACGTTTATTTACGATTAAAAATAAACAACCTCGGGATGGATCAGCCATAAAGGGCAGTTGTCACTCCGCAAAGGTCTGTGCCAGGATGCTGACAGGAACATTTCACGAGGCATTCCATGACGCATTACGCCATCTCTAGCGAGACTTTGCCCGGCGCCGCTTTCGACGCGGGGTGGATGACGTCTGCGCCTCATCATCGCTTCGCCACGCTCTGCCCACCGCCTCTCCCTCCAGACCGGGTAGTTTTCGGCGCTTAACGCCGTCTTTAGCAGGCGCTTACCTGCCGGTATGACGCTTGATACCTTGTGTTTGACGTTCTGGAGCATGCTATGCACGTTCGCTATTCTCTGCTCGCCTCGCAGGCGACAACGGCCCTTTTTGTGCTGCTGTGGGGCAGCGCGGCCATCTTCACCCGCTGGGGACTGGATAACGCCTCGCCGATGGCGCTGCTGGTCTTTCGTTTTCTGGTTGCCCTGGTCGCGCTGGCGCCGCTGGCTATCGTCCGTCGGCGCTGGCTGCCCGCGCCGGGCACCCGCCTGCAGACAGCTGTCACCGGTCTGATGCTGATTGGCGGCTATTCGGTCTGTTACTTCGAGGCGATGGCCAACGGCGTGACGCCGGGACTTATCGCCACCATCATGGGGATTCAGCCCATCCTTACGCTTTGCGTGGTGGAGCGCCGCCTGCAGGGGCGGCGGCTGTCAGGACTGCTGCTTGCCCTGGCGGGGCTGGTGCTTTTGGTGTGGCGCAGCCTGGCGGCCTCACCGATGGCGACGGTGGGGATCCTGTTTGCGCTGGCGGCGCTGCTGCTGATGACCTTTGGCGCGCTGTGGCAAAAGCGCAGCCGTCAGGCGCCGGCGGATGTCCTGCCGCTGCAGTATGCCGTTAGTCTGGGGCTGTGCCTGCTGATTGCCCCGGTCAGCGGCTTCCAGTTTACCGTTAACGCCGGGTTGATTATTCCGGTGCTGTTTCTCGGACTGCTGATTTCGGTGGTCGCCCAGCTACTGCTGTACCGTCTGCTGAGCGCGGGAAATATCGTCAATGTCACCAGCCTCTTTTATCTGGTACCAGCGATCACGGCGCTGCTGGATTATCTGCTGCTGGGCAACCGGCTGCCGGCGGCGGCGATGGTCGGTATGATGGCGATCGTCGGCGGGATCGTGCTGGTGTTCCGCACCGCGAAGGTCCGCGCCGGCTGATGGCGAGCCGGGCGCTGCGGCGTCCGGTTCATTTTCCTGTCATCTTTTTTACGCATGCTCCCGGCAGCTTATTTTGACCAGTAAGGGAAAGTACCATGGACAACACGCTGACGATTTTTGATCTCGATAACACCCTGATACAGGGCGATAGCAGTACGGTCTGGAGCCAGTTTATGGTTCGCGAAGGGCTGGCGACGCAGAAGGGGTATCTTGCCCGCGAGGCGCGGCTAATGGCGGATTATGACCGGGGAGAGATGAATATCGCCGATTATGTGGCCCTGATCCAGGCGCCGCTGGCCGGAATACCGAAGTCGGACGTTGACGCGCTGGTGGCCCGCTGCGTGCGCGAGGCGATCCTGCCCCGGGTCTATCCGCAGGCGTGGGAGCTCATTCGTCGTCTGCGGGCCGAGGGAGAGCAGATGCTGATTATCTCCGCCTCGGTTAGCCTGCTGGTGCAGGCGGTGGCCGCCGCGCTGGAGATCGATCAGGCGCTGGGTATTGACGTGGCGATGGTCGACGGCGGCTACAGCGGTGAAATCACCGGGATCCCCAGCTATCAGCAGGGGAAGGTGGCGCGTCTGGCGCAGTGGCGCGAGGCGCATCCGCAGTATGACGGCGAGGTGACGTTCTATACCGATTCCATTAACGATCTGCCGCTGTGCCTGCATGCGGATCGCGTGCGGCTGGTCAATCCCTGTCCGCAGCTGCACATCCGCACGCAGGCAAAAACTTCGAGCCGTTTCCAGCACAGATGCCGGCCTCTGCGCCCATGAAACAACTTTATTTCGTCATCCTTGCCTTTTATTGTGCCATATGGTAGCATTTCAAATGTTCAAAGTCAACGATTCTCATGAGATAGTCGGAACCTTTTGCAAAAGCGCACAGAAAACTGTGTTTTCCTCTTTTGGACGCAAAAAAAGAACCGACCCAAGCCGTGTGAGGACACACGAACTCGGGTCGGTTTTCCATCATTTTATTTCAGAACGATATTTTCGGAGCAGCTATGCCGCAGGGATGTCTGCCTCATCTGTCCCACTTGTCGCAGAGAGCGTTGATCTGGTCGGCGAACTTGGCGAGGTCCTTGTTGGCGCCGCCCTCGTTGTGCTCGATGACCCGCAGCAAACGCTTGCCGGCATTGAGCAGGCGCTGGAAGACGGTAGCCGCGCGGGCTGCGCCCTCGCTGATGTGGTGCTCGATGCGGATACGGGTGCCTTCCTTCAGGCAGACCGCGCCCTCGGCACCGATGGCCCACTGCTCACCATTATAAGGTGCGCAGGCGTTGAAGCCCTGCTCCGTGAGGGTCTGGGCAAAGATGTTCTCCACCTCATCCTCGCCGTGGATGATGAACACCCGCTTGGGCTTCGGCTCAAAGGAGTTGACCCACTTCAGCAGTCCCTCCCTGTCGGCGTGGCCCGAAAGGCCGGTGAGCTGGCAGATCTCTGCCTGCACCTCGATGGATTCGCCGAAGAGCTTCACGTTGTCCGCACCCTCCAGCAGAGAGCGGCCCAGCGTGTTCACGGCCTGATAGCCCACAAAGAGGATGGTGCATTCTTTCCTCCAGAGGTTGTGCTTGAGGTGGTGGCGGATACGGCCCGCGTCGCACATACCGGAGGCGGAGATGATGACCTTAGGGGTATGGTCCTCGTTCAGGGCCTTGGACTCGTCCACGGTCTCCGTCAGATGCAGGCCCGGGAAGTTGAACATATGGGTGCCGTCCTTCACCAGCTCCAGAGCGTCCTGGTCCAGATAGCCCCGCAGATCGCCGCAGAAAATGGTGGTGGCGCTCTTAGCCAAGGGACTGTCCACATACACGGGGAAATCCGGCACGGAGGTCACCAGGCCCTGATCCTTGATCTCCCGGATGAAATACAGCAGCTCCTGGGTGCGGCCCACGGCAAAGGAGGGGATCACCACGTTGCCGCCCTTGCCCAGAGTCTCGTCGATGATCTGGGCCAACTGGCCGGTATAGCTCCACACCTCGGTGTGGTTGCGGTCGCCATAGGTGCTCTCCATGACCACATAATCCGCCCCGGTGAAGAACTGGGGGTCCCGGATGATGGGCTGGTCCACGTTGCCGATATCGCCGGAGAACACGATGGTTTTCGTCTGGCCTCCCTCGGTAAGAGTCAGGCGGATGGACGCGGAGCCCAGCAGATGGCCCGCGTCGATGAACACGGCGTCCACCCCGTCGCACAGGTGGACGGGCTGGTCATATTCGCAGGTGTCAATAAACTCCGGCACCCGCTGGGCGTCGGCCACGGTATACAGGGGCTCCTCCTCCGGCCGGCCGGCCCGGCGGTTCTTGCGGTTTTTATACTCGGCGTCGCTCTCCTGGATGTGGGCGGAGTCCTGGAGCATGATGCTCATGAGCTGAGCCGTGAGCCGGGTGGTGAGAATGCGGCCCTGGAAGCCGTTTTTGATGAGCATGGGCACCCGGCCGGAGTGGTCGATGTGGGCGTGGGTGATGAGCACATAGTCGATGCTGCCCGGGGCAAAGGGCAGGGTGCGGTTGTCCACCTCGTCCCGGCCCTGCTGCAATCCGCAGTCGATGAGGATGCGCTTGCCGCCTACCTCCAGACAATGGCAGCTGCCGGTGACACATTAATCTGCTCCGTAAAAGCTCAGTTTCATGGCGTTGTTCCTTTCTTGTCCTTTCTTGCGGGCCGAAGCCCGGTTTTGTGTTTCCTCCGACGGGTCGTTCTATCTTGCTCTATTTTGTCTGTGTTTTATCCGGTTCACGGCGGCCCATGAGGTTCTGTCCTACCGTCCGGATGCCGTGTCCGGCGGATCGTAGGCCCTGCCCCGCCGCCTTCATCAGCTCATCCTTCACGTCGATGGCCAGCCGCCCGAATATCTCTGTCAGGATCTGCTTCTTTCTTTCGTCGGCTCCGGCATATCGTACCATTGGTATATTCCTGCACGACATATTCTATTTCTTCTTTACTAAGAACTTCTCCATACTTTTTTTTACTTATAACATCGAACATTCTCATAACCAGCCACCTCTTCTATCTTATACATATCAGCCACAGTTTACAATTACCGCAAATATTTTTAATATATATAAGAATATACTAACATTTTTTATAATTATATGCTATGATTTATTGACATAAAGATTTATTAAGGAGAAATACAATGAGTTTTGAATTCATACGTAAGCTGCCTACACCAACAGAAGTTAAAAATGAACTTCCTGTTCCTAAAAACGTTGCAGCTCTGAAAACACAAAGAGATAAAGAAATTGCAGATGTGATAACTGGCAGATCAGATAAGTTTCTTGCTATCATAGGACCATGTTCAGCTGACAACGAAGATGCAGTCCTTGATTATACATTAAGACTTAAAAAAGTCCAGGAAAAAATAGCTGATAAAGTTCTTATTATACCAAGAGTGTATACAAACAAGCCAAGAACAACCGGTACAGGCTATAAAGGTATGCTCCACCAGCCAGACCCTGAGAAAAAGCCAGACCTTCTTGCTGGTCTTATAGCTATAAGGAAAATGCATATAAGAGTTATGGAAGAAACAGAGCTTATGCCTGCTGATGAAATGCTCTACCCTGAAAACTACTGGTTCCTTTCAGATGTATTGTCATATGTTGCAGTTGGTGCCCGTTCAGTTGAAGATCAGCAGCACAGACTTACAGCCAGTGGAATGGATGTTCCTGCCGGTATGAAAAACCCAACAAGCGGTGATTTCTCTGTTATGTTAAATTCAGTTGTTGCAGCACAGGCTAATCAGTCATTTATATATAGAAACTGGGAAGTAAAGACTCCTGGCAATCCTCTGGCACATACTATATTAAGAGGCGCTGTAAATAAGCATGGCCAGAATATTCCTAACTATCACTATGAAGACCTTATCAGACTGGCTTCCATGTATAAAACAAGGGATTTACTTAATCCAGCCTGCATAGTTGATGCTAATCACAGTAATTCTGCCAAAAAATATATTGAACAGATACGTATCACAAAGGAAGTGATTCATAGCCGCAATCATTCAGAAGATGTAAAGGATCTTGTTAAGGGTGTTATGATTGAAAGCTATATCGAACCAGGCTCACAGAAGGTCGGTGAAGGTATATATGGCAAATCTATAACTGATCCATGCCTTGGATGGGAAGAATCTGAAAAGCTTTTATATACAATAGCTGATATGCTCAAATAACCACCTTATTATAAATGGACTTATATAAGCTTCATATAAGATTCCCGCTATCAGAAATATCAGTGATATAAATATGACAATTACCGTTTTTTTAATATTAATCTGTCGTTTTTCAATATATGACACCATTAAAAAAACGGCAATTGCATATATTATATACTGCGGTATAAGGCATACTGCATATATAAACATTCCTTTTATCCCCATATTCATAATGCATACGCTTATCATAAGACCTGAACTTATCCCGGCAAAAAGCATAAATATATATATTCCTGCTATAGCAGCCGGAGTAAAAAGCACAAGCATAAAACATATATATTCTTTTAAACGCAGCTTTAATATATATCTTAAATATAATGTTTTATCAAGGCTGATGCTCATAATTGCATTATTAAAATCTTCATTGAACATTCCTATTTTATCTGTTATATCATCTATAACAAGATTTGCCATCAGTGATCCTACTACAGCTCCTAAAAGTATAACTATATAATATCTGTATTGTCCAAAAATTCGTCTAAAAAAAATCCCAGCCATAACAACCTCCTTTTATCTGGTCAGGCTATTATATGCTGGAATCTTTTCTGATATGTTTTGTTTTGTTTTATTTTTATCGTTTACTATGGATTGTAAATAGTAACTGACATTATCAGGCAGATGGTTATATACGTGAAATCATGTCTGAATAAGCCATCATCGCTGACACTGTTTTAGAATCCCTGATTGTTCCGTCAAATATCATACGTTTTATCTCATCAAGAGTATATATCTCTACATTAATACTCTCCTCATCATCAAGATTCTGACATGTCCTTATAAGCTTATCTGCAACATATATATCTATAATCTCGTTGCAGAATGCAACTGCTGTATACACTGATATCAGCTTTTTGACATTTTTTCGTTCTGCCTTATAACCTGTTTCTTCTTCAAGCTCCCTTATCGCCGCAAGCTCTGTTGGTTCATCTGCCTCAAGACCTCCCGCAGGTATCTCAAGTGTTTCTTCATCAGGAGAATTCCTGTACTGACGCACAAGCACAATCCTGCCATCATCAAGAACCGGTACAACAGCAGCAGCTCCTTTATGTTCTATATGATCCCAATAAGTCACTTTCCCATCAGGTGTAACCATAGTATCCTTATAAAACTCAAGTATTGAGCCCTTATAAGCCAGTTCTCTTTTTATTCTTTTAATGTGTTCCATTCAGTGTTCCATTCTTTCACATCATTTTATTTGATATTGGTACACTTGTCATAGCATGCATCTGTAGCCTTTATTAATGAACTTCTGAAGTTATGTTCCTCCAGCGCCGCAACAGCTGCTATTGTTGTACCTCCAGGTGAGCATACCTTATCCTTTAAAACACCTGGATGCTCTCCTGTTTCAAGCACCATCTTTGCAGAACCAAGTACTGTCTGTGCAACAAGCTTATATGCATCTTCTCTTTTAATGCCATACTTTACCGCACTATCAGCAAGTGCCTCAATAAACATATATACATATGCTGGAGAACTTCCGCTTGCACATACTATGGCATTCATCTGATTTTCTGAAACATATACAACCTTGCCGAAAGAATTAAAGAAGCTGTCTATAACCTCTCTTTCTTCAAATGAGAAATTCTCCTTATCATAAGCAACACCAGTCATGCCTTCTCCAACAAGCGCAGGAGTGTTTGGCATGGCACGGACTACTCTTGCATTTATACCAAGCTGTGACTTGATATTATCTATACTTATACCCGGTGCTATTGATATAACAACACTGTCTTCACGTATAACATTATTAATATTCTTTAATACCACATTGTATACCTGTGGCTTTACTGCAAGAACAACGTACTGTGCATTATTAGCACATTCTGCATTGCTTTCCGCATATCTTACTCCTGTTTCCTGACTTATTCTCTTACACTTTTCTAAATCAGGGCATGTGAATATAATATCAGATGGCGTATATACTGAAAGAAGACCTTTGAGCATTGCGTATCCCATATTACCCATTCCAATAAAACCGAATTTAGCCATAACAACCTCCTTAATAATCTGCCTACATATTAATCAGCCTCTGACTACTTGCTTTCAAGAAGCTTATCAACACTTACAAGCTTAACACATAACACGAAAAGCTCAGCTGCTTCTGACATTTCCTCTGGAGTAGGGAATGAAGGAGCTATTCTTATATTGCTATCACGAGGATCCTTACCATAAGGGAATGTTGCACCTGCGTTAGTAAGCACTACACCAGCCTCTTTACACATGGAAACTATAGCCTTCGCACAGCCAGGAAGAGCATCAAATGATATAAAATAACCGCCTCTTGGTTCTGACCATGTACCTATTCCAAGTCCTGTAAGTTCATCATCAAGTACCTTTAATGTTGCTTCAAACTTAGGTCTTAAGAAATCTGCATGCTTCTTCATATGTGCCTTAAGTCCATCAAGATTCTTAAAATATCTTACATGTCTTAACTGGTTAAGCTTATCATATCCTATTGTCTGGATTGTAAGATATTTCTTAATATCTGCAAGGTTAGCAGCTGATGAAGCAAGTGCTGCCACACCAGAACCTGGGAATGTAACCTTAGATGTAGATGCGAATTCATATACCATATCAGCATTACCTGCTTTTTCACATTCTGATATAATATCAAGTATTTCATCCTGTTTATCATCATAAAGATGGTGAATAACATATGCATTATCCCAGAATATTCTAAAATCCTTAGCAGCTGGCTTTAATGCTGCCATTCTCTTTACTGTTTCATCAGAATAAGTATAACCCTGTGGATTAGAATATTTAGGCACACACCATATACCCTTTATTGATTCATCTTCACTTACAAGCTTTTCAATCATATCCATATCAGGACCATTTTCTGTCATAGGAATATTAATCATCTCTATACCAAAGCTCTCTGTAATAGCAAAGTGTCTGTCATAGCCTGGTACTGGACAGAGCCACTTAACCTTATCAAGCTTGCACCAAGGTGTGCTTCCCATAACTCCATGTGCATATGATCTTGAAACCTGATCATACATAATATTAAGACTTGCGTTTCCATATATAATAATGTGTTCAGATGTTGTTCCCATCATATCAGCCATAAGCTTCTTGGCTTCTGTAAGACCATCAAGAACACCATAATTTCTGCAATCAGTTCCATCCTCAGCCTTAAAATCCGAAGAACTGTTAATAACATCAAGCATGTCCATCGTTACATTAAGCTGACTAGGTGATGGCTTTCCTCTTGACATATTAAGATTCAGCCCCTTAGCCTTAGCTTCTTTATATCTTTCATCAAGCTCAGCCTTTAACTGTAATAATTGTTCTTTACTCATTTCACTATACTGCATATTATTATCCTCCATTAATTTTCAAAGGTCTTTATTACTATACTATGAACTTATAATTTAAGCAAGCTTTTTTACAATAAATGCAATTTTTACAATTAAGTTTATTAATATTTTAGGGATTTTTAAAAATATTATTAACAAAATTAAGTAGTTACTTAATTTTATTAAGTCTAACTTGAGTATATCTTTCATACATTTACATTTTTCCGTCTATGACGGACAGCTGGTTGATTTAAAAATAGCGTCAAAAATAGGGCACAGCATCTCTGATTTAAATATATAAATATAAAAAAAGAAAGGCTTAAAACCTTAAATGTTTAAGCCTTTCGTATGTTTCTTTAATTCGAGCTTGTCTAAATAGATTATTCTACTTAGCGTAATCCACTACCCTTGATTCTCTTACGATACTAACCTTAATCTGACCTGGATATTCCATCTGATCTTCAATCTGTTTTGAAATATCTCTTGCAAGTAATACCATATCTGAATCATTGATAACTTCAGGAACAACCATTACTCGAACCTCTCTACCTGCCTGAATAGCAAAAGATTTCTCAACTCCCTTATATGAGTTGGTAATATCTTCTAATTGTTTTAATCTGTTTGTGTAAGTTTCTAACGTTTCTCTTCTAGCGCCAGGTCTTGCAGCTGATATTGTATCAGCAGCCTGTACAAGACATGCTATTAAGCTTTCCGGTTCAACGTCACCATGATGAGCTTCTACTGCATTAATAACAAGTGGTGATTCCTTATATCTTCTACAAAGATCAACACCTAACTGAATATGTGAGCCTTCCATTTCATGGTCGACAGCTTTACCTATATCATGTAATAAGCCAGCTCTCTTTGCCATCTTTACATCAAGTCCTAATTCGCCGGCTAATAATCCAGTAATCTGGGCTACTTCAATAGAATGCTTTAATACATTCTGACCATAACTAGTTCTATACCTTAACTTACCAAGTAAACGAACTAATTCTGGATGAATTCCATGGACACCAACCTCAAGGGTTGCAGCTTCACCTTCTTCTTTAATTAATGTTTCGACTTCTTTCTGTGCTTTTTCAACCATTTCCTCAATTCTTGCTGGATGAATACGTCCATCAATTATGAGTTTTTCAAGAGCGATTCTTGCAATCTCTCTTCTAATTGGATCAAAGCCTGATAAAACGACTGCCTCAGGTGTATCATCAATAATAAGTTCTACACCTGTGAGAGTTTCAAGAGTTCTTATGTTACGACCCTCTCTACCTATAATACGACCTTTCATTTCATCGTTAGGAAGCTGTACAACTGATATAGTTGTTTCGGCAACATGATCAGCAGCACAACGCTGTATAGCATTGACAACCAATTCCTTTGCCTTTTTATCTGCTTCCTCTTTCGCCCTGCTTTCTAATGTTTTAACCATTACAGCAGTATCATGTTTAACTTCATCTTCAACAGTTTTTAATAGATATTCTTTTGCTTGTTCGGAGGTCAATCCAGAGATTCTTTCAAGTTCCTGCTGTCTTTTCTTTTCAAGTTCGTCAACTTTCTGCTTTAACTTACCAAGTTCTTCCTCTTTTCTGGTAATACTTAAGTCACGTTTCTCGACTGCATCGATCTTTCTATCAAGAGTTTCTTCTTTAGAAAGGACTCGCTTCTCGTACTTTTGTATTTCAGCACGTCTTTCCTTTGTCTCTTTCTCAAGTTCATTCTTAGTTCTTAAAGATTCCTCTTTAACCTCTAAGAGTGCCTCTTTCTTCTTTGTCTCTGCTGTCTTTAAAGCTTCGTCTATTATCTCTCTGGCTCTCTCATTAGCATTGCCAATTTTTTCATCATTGCTTTTAGCAATGGCTTTGCCTGATATAAACCATGTAATAGGTGCGACTACTGCAAGTGTAACAAGAATTGCGACAACTATCGGAATTAACACAGGAGCACCTCCTTATTAAGTTTTCATTGTACAAAATATACAACATACTAATATTATACTTTAATCATCATAATGTCAAGGTTAGAACCTCTTAACTTTCGCATAATTAGTACTCTTTTTCTTCATTGACCACAATATCAAGTGCTTTATTAATATTATCTGTCATAAAACCCTTCCTATACAATGAGGCCTTTACTTTCTGTCTCTGTTCATAATTATTCAAATCCTTATTGTGGTACTTACTATGAAGCTGTTTTATTATAATATCAAGTTCAGGATTTCCTATATCCGGATTGCACATCTCATCATAACATTCATCAAGCGCACATGATATTATATCTGCATCTACACCTTTTAACATAAGGCTTTGTTCTATAACTCTTCGTGATTTTGATGTCATATGGGATATAGTATAATTAACTGCATATCTTTTATCATCTATATATCCATATGAAGAAACATATTGAACTGCTTTTTCTATACATTCATCCGGATAACCATTAGCTTTAAGTTTTTCAAACAATTTCTTTCTTGTATAATCTCTATCCTTCAGTAAAGACATCGCACGTATCTTTGATCTTTTATTTAATATATCAATAATATCCTCGTAATCTTCTAACGAAATATATGCATCTTTCTTTATATTAAATCTTCTAATCTCAGATATATACAAAACAAACGCAGGCTCGTAATTTATAAATACCCGCCTGCGTTTAGAATCTACTTCCTGAATAGAGGTAACACACTTATCTGTTTCCTCTGTCTTCATTAAACTTCCTCAGTATTTTCCTTTTTAGATGACTTTGTCTTAGACTCTTCTGTAACTGTCTCTTCTTTAGCACTATCTGGATTATCACCTATACCATAATGTGCTCTTACCTTCTCATCAACTTCATTTCTTATATCTGGATTATTGATAAGATACTGTTTTGCATTCTCTCTTCCCTGTCCTATCTTCTCTCCATTATATGAAAACCATGCACCGCTCTTCTGGATAATCCCAACGTTAGAAGCAAGGTCAATAAGATCTCCTTCTGTTGATATTCCTTTACCAAACATAATATCAAACTCAGCTTCCCTGAAAGGAGGTGCCACTTTATTCTTGACAACCTTAACTCTTGTCCTGTTACCAACAACCTCTCCTCCAGACTTTAATGTCTCTATCTTTCTTACATCCATTCTTACTGAAGCATAGAACTTAAGAGCCCTTCCACCTGTTGTTGTTTCAGGATTACCAAACATAACCCCGACTTTTTCTCTTAACTGGTTTATAAATATAACAACACAATTGTTCTTACTAACAACTGGTGTAAGCTTTCTTAATGCCTGTGACATAAGTCTTGCCTGAAGTCCGACATGTGAATCTCCCATATCTCCATCTATCTCAGCCTTTGGTACAAGTGCTGCTACTGAATCGACAATAACTATATCAATAGCTCCTGATCTTACCATAGTCTCACATATCTCTAATGCCTGTTCACCACTATCTGGCTGTGATATATAAAGATTATCAATATCTACTCCTATATTTCTTGCATATACAGGATCCAAAGCATGTTCAGCATCAATAAAACCAGCTATACCGCCTCTTTTCTGAACTTCAGCCACCATATGAAGTGCGACAGTAGTCTTACCTGAAGATTCAGGTCCATATATCTCTACTACCCTTCCCTTTGGCACTCCGCCAAGACCTAATGCTATATCAAGACTTAATGAACCTGTAGGTATACATTCAACATTCATGTTCGCTGTTGAATCACCCAGCTTCATAACCGAACCCTTACCAAACTGTTTTTCAATATTAGAAATAGCCGCATCCAGCGCCTTTAACTTATCTTCATTAACCAAATTATATATACCTCCATCATCTTGAACATCTGTTCGCTTATTATGATAATATTATACTCCATGTATTTTGTCAAGCTTTTTCGAACATTTATTCGAATATCATTTTAAATATTTATGTAACATATTGGATATCCTCATCGTACCATATACATATAAGAAAGTAAAGATATATTTTCCCATGTTTTAATATATATCTACAGCTTTAATATATGTATAAATCATATCAAGAGCCTCTTTACATGCTTTTTCGCGTATTGCACCTCTGTCACCTTCAAACATGTTTTTCCGGACAATAACGATATTGTTATCTACGGCATACAGTACTTCCTGATCTTTGCAATGCTCATATGCCTCTTCATATTTTTTAATATCAGTTATTCTTGAAGCCTCATCAAACGTAGCTGCATAACCAGATGCTCTTTTTGATGCAACACCTATATATACAAGTCCTACAGGCTTTCC
>OGZC01000051.1_pt1 | contig 58526 bp, 54 predicted proteins | sample 1576751 | NCBI WGS metagenome assembly OGZC01 (sample SAMEA3541486, study PRJEB24748) | human gut metagenome | biome: human gut; feature: human-associated habitat; material: faeces | place: China | collected 2012
CACCAACCGTCCAGCCAGTCGGCACCCCAAGCAGCTTCGCATAAAGCATCAATCGTAACAATACGTCCTGCATTTCGGTATAATGCGGCAAGTATATCGTGTTCTTTTGCGGTGAGTGCAATATGTTCTCCATTTTTTATGACTTCAGCACGGTCAAAATCTATTTCGCTGCCCGACAACTTAACAATCGGATTTTCGCCCTTATAGCTTCTGCGGAGAATGGCGTTTACACGGTAGATAAGCTCCTTTGGTAAGAATGGCTTAACAATATAATCGTCAGCTCCAAGTCCAAATCCACGAAATTTGTCATCGTCCTCGCCACGAGCTGTCAAAAACAGAACAGGGTAATCAGACTTGTTTTTTAATTGTTTCATAAGGTCAAAACCATTACCATCAGGCAGCATTACATCAAGAATTGCAAGCTCAGGTTGAAATGCTTCCGACATTTTAAGTGCTTCTTTAACCGTTTTTGCCGTTTTTAGATTGCAAAATCCTTCGTCTGCAAAGATAGAGGAAACCATATCTAAAAGCTCCTGCTCATCATCAACAAGCAAGATGCGTTTTTGCTTTAAAAAGTCAAAATCCATTTTTACGCCCCCTTTGTGCTTTTCATTATAGCATATAAATATGTCTTTTTATAATGTGCGAATGAAAAGTAAGGTAAATGTAAGGTAGGGAGAAGGTTATCTCAAGGTTGGCAAGTTAGAATAAACTTGCAATGATGAGAAAGGAGCAAAACACTATGAATATCATTGAAACTCAAAACTTGACGAAATCATACGCTGATTTTACAGCGGTATCGAATCTCAATCTGCATATTCCCAAAGGATCTGTATATGGATTCCTCGGTCCGAACGGTGCGGGAAAATCCACTACAATGAAAATGTTTTTGGGACTTACAAAACCTACAAGTGGCTCGTTTGCCATTGATGGAAAAAAGTATCCTGAATCGAGAGTAGAAATTTTAAAACCGGGCACCATCGCCAACAGATGCTGCTGCGGCCAGTGGGCGGCGATGTCGCTGTCTGCCAGCCGCCATTGCAGAAATTCGACGTCATGACGACGGCGGTCCAGCAGCAGGCCGACGACGCTGCCGCTGTGCGCCACGTTGAGACCATAGAGCCCTGCGCTTTCCACCAGGTCCAGCAGCGCGTCAAACCCCGGCTTAGGCAACAGCTGCTGGCTGGCAATGGCGCTGATGGTCGCTGCTTCGCCCAGCAGCTGCGGGTTGCCGCATTGGCAGGCCTGCTGTACTTTCTCCCACGCCAGCTGCAGCCGGGAGGCGTTTGCCAACAGGCCCGGCTCGCGCGGCAGCTGGTGATAGTCGGTGGTGCGCAGCGTCAGCGGGCTCTCCAGCACTAACAGGTCGAGCGCCGGCGGAGGGGGACAGGCGATTTGCGTGGCGGCGGTATTATGGTCGAACAGCGTCAGCTGGCGAAACAGGGTGCTGTCGGTAGGCTCCAGCGCGACGCACAGGCGCGCCAGCGTCGGCTCATCCAGTAGATGGCCCAGATGATGGGCGGTGGCGACGGCGGTGGCAGCGATATCGGCGGTGCTGCTGGCCATCCCTTTGGCCACCGGGATCGTTGAGTGCAGGGTGATGCGGATCTGCTGGCTCAGCGCTGGGGGGTAGCCCCAGTGGGCCAGCAGCTGGTCGACCATCGCCCGCGACAGCGGCCGCTCGTCTTTTCGCGGTACCCCGGTCTCGACCTCGACGGTGCTGTACCAGTCCACCGGACAGGAGACCAGCTTTTCGCTGCCGAGGATCCAGCCCTGGATAAGTTCTCCGCACGAGGCGGGACATTGTGCAACAGCCACGTTTTCACCTTTCCGCTTACCTTCGCCAGGGCGCATAGTGGCATGGCGACCCGCCGGTTACCATGATTCTCCGCAAGAGGAGGCGCGTCGTTTATGCCGACACCGCCAGCTCGCGCGCCTGCGGCAATGCAAGACGCATGACGTCGCGGGCAATCATAAGCTCTTCATTGGTGTTGATCACCGCCACTTTGACCAGCGCATTATCCGCCTGAATAAAGGTCGCGCTCCGCTGGTTTTTCTCGTCGTCCAGCGCGAGGCCGAGAAAATGCAAATTGCGGCAGATCGTCGCCCGCGCCCGGGCGGAATTCTCGCCTATGCCGCCGGTAAAGATCAGCGCGTCCAGACCTCCCATCTGCATGATATAGCTGCCGATAGTCGCGCGAATGCGTTCGGCAAACAGCGACAGCGCCAGAGCCGCCCGTTCGTTGCCGGCGTCAGCTGCCTGTTCGACGTCGCGGTAATCAGATGACACACCGGAGACGCCCAGCAGCCCGGATTCATTATTCAGCAGCTGGCTGAGCTGCTGGGCGGATTTCCCTTCTTTCTCCACCAGCCAGGGAAGTATCGACGGGTCGATATCGCCGCTGCGGGTGCCCATCATCACCCCGGACTGCGGGGTAAAGCCCATTGAGGTATTCACCGATTGCCCGCCTTTGATGGCGCAGACGCTACAGCCATTGCCCAGATGGCAGCTTACTACCCGCAGGGCGCTCAGCGGTACGCCCAGCTTTTCCGCCAGCGCGCTGCTGACATAGTGATGGCTGGTACCGTGAAAACCGTAGCGGCGAATGCCCAGCTCGGCGTAATAGCGCCAGGGGAGGGGATAGAGCCAGGCCTCCGGCGCCAGGGTCTGGTGAAAGGCAGTATCAAAAACCGCCACCGCCGGTACCGCGGGTAACAGCTGGCGAAAGAGACGTATGCCCAGCGCATTGACCGGGTTATGCAACGGCGCCAGCTCCGCCAGGCGCTCGATCTCCCGCAGGGTATCGTCGCAGACCAGCGCGGCGTCTTTGAAGCGTTCGCCGCCGTGGGCGACGCGGTGGCCAACGCCGTCGATCTCCTGCAGGCTGCTCAGGATCCCGCGGCCGGTCAGCGCCTCCAGCAGCAGGGTCACTGCCTCATGGTGATCGGCGATGGGCAGCGTCTCCTGCCATTTCTGTGCCGACGTTTTCAGCGTGAAGCGGGCCTCGGGCAGGCCGATACGTTCGATCAACCCCTGACAGAGCAACGCCCCCTGCGGCATGTTAAGCAGCTGAAACTTCAGGGAGGAGCTGCCGGCGTTAATCGCCATGATTTTATAGGTCATTGATATTCCTCTGCATTCAGGCAGGCGAACAGGTCATCAAGCCCGTCGCCGGTTAACGCGCTGGTGATAAAGATATGTCCGGCGCCCGCCGTCTCGAGCCATGTCCGGACCTGTTGCAGACGGGGCGGGGCGGCCAAATCGGCTTTAGTGATCACCCCGATGACCGGGCGGTTCATCGGGGCGGTAAACCCCGGAGAAAAAGGTGACCAGGGCGCATCGGCATTTAGTACCAGCGCGATGACATCGGCCTCGCAGGCGCTGGTGAGCAGTGCACTGTACAGGCAGCGGTTTTCCAGATATTCCCCGGGGGTATCGATGGCGGCCGGCGTCCAGACGATGGCCTGGGTTTTCTGATAGCGCAGGGTTTCGCCACGCAATACCTGGGTCAGCGAGGTTTTGCCGCACTGGCTGGGTCCGATTAGCATCAGGCGTTTCATGGGCTCAGGTCCGGGTAATTGGGCAGGCGGTGAAGCGCATCAGCTCACCGAGGGTGCGGGTGACCTGCCTGAGCGCGTACTCCACGGCGGAGACATCGCCGGTCAACACCACCGCGCCGGTGAAGCGATCGAGAAAACCGATCTCCACCGCGCCGGACTTGGTAGCGATGTCGCAGGCGATAATCGATGCTTCACTGGGGGTAATGGTAAGAATGCCGATGGCGGAGACCGCGTCCGGCAGACCCAGCTTTTTGAACAGATCTTTGCCAGGATTGGCAATGAGATGCGCCAGAGTGACCTGTTTGCCCGGGACATACTCCTGGATCATGCGTTCGGTAGGGGTTTGCGGTTCCATTATCCCTCCATCAGCTGTTGCCATAGCGCATCGTGCGGTCGCGGGATCACTGCCCGGTGAACCAGTAATCCTTTCTCGCCTGCGCTGTCGCTGGCCACCGTGACGGCGTTGTCGACATCGGCGATATCACCCGCCACCACCATGTAGCATTTGCCGCCGATACCAAACGCCATATGGACCCGCACCAGGGTGACGTTGGCCGCTTTCACCGCGTGGTCGGCGGCGCTGATGCACGCCGCCACGCTCCAGGTTTCGACGATCCCCGCCGCCTGCCGCTGCCCGACCACGTTGAGACCGCTGATCGCCGGTAGTACGCTGGGGTGAATGTTGGCCAGCACCAGGCTGTCCACCAGCATCTCCCCAGCGCGCGCGGTGCCGGCGGCGATTGCCTGCTGCACGGCGCCGACGTCGCCGCCGAGCATCAGCAGGAATTTCCCGGGGCAAAGGGTTCTGCAGAGCAGGAGCTGTACGTTCGCGCTTTTCAGCATGACGTCACCCAGCTCCATCCCCCTGGCGATGCTGGTCAGTTCTAAAATTCCGATAGCCTGGGTCATGATTAACCTCTTACAAGCGTAATGGCCTGCTCCGTGATGGCGGAGACCTGGCCGTCAATACTGGCGTGCACCGGCGCGCCGAGGGCGTCGGCGGGGATATCCGCCAGCACCTGGCCGCGCGTTACCCGCTCTCCCGGCGCGACGCAGGGCACGGCGCTGATGCCGATATGCTGGCGCAGGGGCAGGGTGACGCAGGCCACCTCCGGCTCCACCGCCGTCAGCGGCGCTTCCTGATACCAGGGATCAAGTCCCAGTTTGCTGATGAGCCGCTTGACCGGCACCAGGCGGTGCTTCGCCATCTCGTCCGCCGGACGCAGCGGTCCGTCGTAGCGCAGGTTTTTCGCCCTCAGCTCACGTTTCAGCAGACGGTTGATACGCATGGGGGAAATACCCACCGGGCAGGCGACGCTCTCGCAAACGTTGCACTCCGAACAGGTCAGGGCGCTGAGCAGCAGCGACGGGGTGGCCGCCTGGCGATAGTTCACCGCCCGCACCAGCAGATGAGGGGAAAGCTCATGGCCGATCAGGTGCCGGGGGCATAAATCTGTGCATAAACGGCACTGTTCACAGACGGTGCGGGCGATGGCGAGCAGCGTTCGTTCATCCTGCCGCCGTCGCTGGATCAATGGATGGTTGCCCGGGAGCACCAGCAGGCCGCCGGTGGTTTTGGTGACCGGTGTCTCGAGGGAGGTAATAAGCGAGCCCATCATCGGACCGCCGTTGATAAACCCCGGATCGTCAACCGTCGCGCCGCCGGCCAGATCCAGCACCTCGCGCAGCGATATACCCAGTGGTACGGCCAGCGTCAGCGGACGGGCGACGGCGCCATTGACGGTCAACGTCCGGCGAGTCACCGGATAGCCCTGTTCCACGGCTCTGGCGATATTGAGCACCGTCTGCACGTTATTGACCACCACGCCGACGCTGACCGGCAGCGCGGCAGGTGGTACGCGGCGTCCCGTCGCCAGCCAGATAGTGAGCACCTCATCCCCGGCCGGATAGACGTCAGGCAGAATATGCAGCCGGGCCCATTCCGGGAGTCGTGGGGTTAATGCCGCAATCGCCGGAGCATATTTCGCCTTCAGGGCAATGATCCCTTCCCGGGCGCCAGTGGCGGTCATCGCGTAACCCAGGCCGCGAATCAGTCGGTCAGCCTGCTGCGCCATCAGCTGTTGGTCAACCTTCAGCATCGGTTCGCATTCGGCGGCGTTCACCAGCACGGTGTCCACCCGGGCCTGCAGTTTGATGTGGGTCGGAAAGCCTGCGCCACCGGCTCCTACGACGCCAGCGGCCCGAACGCGTTCACGGATCTCCGCTGCATCAATGCTTGATAGTGGCCCTATCGCTTCACTCATTGCAGGTTCTCCAGCAGTTGCGCGATGGCCGCGCCATCGACCGGACGCGGGTTGGTGCGCAGGGTGGCGTCGGCCAGCGCGGCCGGCACCATGGCGGGAATTCGCGATAAGAAAAGGGGATACTTTTCCTGCAGTGCGCCCTTGAGGGTGGGAATGGCGCACTGCTGTTTCAGCGTTTCCACCGCGGTAAGCAGCGCCTGGAAAGCCTCCTGTTCGCCAGCTTCGGGCGGGCAGAAGCGGCAGGCCCTGGCCAGGCGCGCATAGCGCTTAGCCGCTCGCGGCTCGCCGGCATTGAAGCGGATCACCGCGGTCAGCAGCAGCGCATTGGCCAGGCCATGGGGGAGGTGAAACTGGCCGCCAAGCTGATGGGCGATCGCATGATTGAGCCCAAGGCCAGCCTGGCTAAAGGCCATACCGGCGAGGGTTGATGCATTGTGCATTTTGCTGCGGGTCGCAATGCAGTCGCCCTGACGAATCGCAACGGGCAGGGCGCGAAACACCAGCCTGGCGGCCTTTTCCGCCAGCGCATCGGTAAAATCGGTGGCCTGCGGCGAGACCCATGCCTCCAGGGCGTGGGTCAGCGCGTCCAGCCCGGTATGGGCTGTGATGGTGGGCGGTACGCTAACCACCAGCGTCGGGTCGATGATCGCCATGTCGGGACAGAGCGCCTCATGGAACAGCGGGTACTTGATCCCTTTTTCCGGGTCGCTGATGACGCAGGCGCTGGTCACTTCCGAACCGGTACCGCTGGTGGTGGGGATCGCCACGCAGGTGTCGACAGGCAGACCGCCCTGCTGGCTGAACCAGACGATAGCCTTGGCGGCATCCATCGCCGAGCCGCCGCCGAAGCCGATCACCACCTGCGGACGCAGGGCCTGCATCTGCGCTATCCCTTTCGCCACGGTGTGAATGGTCGGATCCGGCGTAATATCGCTGAACACGCTGACGCGGTTGCTGGCGGGCAGCGCGGCGCGCAGTCGGTCAAGCAGCGGCGAGCGCGCCAGGAAGCCGTCGCAGACGATCCAGATGTGCTGATGGCTAAAGCGCTGCAGCGCGGCCAGGCTGCCCGGGCCGCTGTAGAGGCGCGTTTGCAGAGAAAAGGTATGCATGGCGCCCCCGGTTAGCGAATGGAAAAACCGTTGGTCAACACGCAGCGCCGCAGGCGGGCGAACGTCCGCGCGGAGGTGGTGCCTTCTCCGGTTGGCGTGGCGATGGTGAAGGTGGTAAACCCTTCGCCGCCGACGCCGATTCCCGCGTAAGACGGGCCATTTTTGACAAAAATGGAGGTCTGCAGGGTGCGTGCCGCCAGATTGAGCCGCGAGACATTCTGCGAGTGCATAATGGCGGTGTGGTGCAGACCCTCCTCAACGCGCAGGGCCAGCGCCAGGGCGCTGTCAAAGTCGGCGACCCTGACGATCGGCAGCACCGGCATCAGCTGCTCGCAGGTCACCCAGGGGTCGTTCGCCTCCACCTCGGCTATCAGCAGGCGAGGGGGGCGAGGCGGAACGGCGAGACCCGCCGCCGCCAGCAGCGCAGCCGGGCTTTTACCGACCAGTTTTTTATTCGCCGCGCCGTCGGGCAGGCAGACGGCACGCAGGGTATCGGCCTCCTGTCGGCTCAACAGCAGCGCGTCAAAATCCTGCATCTGCTGGATCAGGCGGTCAGCGACGGAGGCGACGACGATCAGGCTTTTTTCGGCGATACAGGGCAGGTTGTAATCGAAGGCGGCGCCGCTGATGATATCTTCGGCGGCTTTGACGAGATCGGCGGTTTCATCAACGATGCACGGCGGATTGCCGGCGCCAGCGCCGATCACTTTTTTACCGCTTTTCATGCCCATCGCCACAATGCCAGGGCCGCCGGTGATAGCCAGAACGGCAATCAGCGGGTGGGACATCATTTGCTGGGTGGCTTCAAAGGTCGGCTCGGCAACGGTCACCACCAGGTTACGGATCCCGCTGCAGCGGTAGGCGATCTCTTCGATCCTGGCGATAAGCTTCAACGAGACCTTTTTCGCGCCGGGATGGGGGCTGAAATAGACGCTGTTACCCGCCGCCAGCATGCTGATACTGTTGTTGATAATGGTTTCCGTTGGGTTGGTGCTGGGCGCCACGGCGCCAATAACCCCGAACGGCGAGTACTCAAACAGCACCATCCCGCCATCGCCGGTGAGGGCGCTGGTAGTGAGATCCTCTATGCCCGGCGTGTTTTCAAGAGCGGCTTTATTTTTCAGATATTTATCTTCTTTGTTGCCCATGCCGGTTTCCGTGGCGCTCTCTTCCGCCAACGTCGCCAGCTCGGGGGCCAGCGTCTCCCGCAGGGCGCTGATAATGGCGCTGCGGGTTTTTAGCGGACACTGCTGATAGCGGAGAAAAGCCTGATGAGCGGCGTCGATGGCGCTGCCGACATCGCAGAAAATGCCCTGCTCTTGCTGAGGGGCAGGGGGCGTCGGCGCGAGCTTTTCACTGAGGATGGTGCGGATAAGGGTTTCCAGTTCTGCTGTATTCATTGATGAGTTCTCACGTTAATGGCCGCCATGGCAGCCTGTGCAATAGCCATATCCTGCTCGACGCTGCCGCCGCTAATGCCGAGGCCGGCTATTAGCTGGCCATCGCGCCACAGCGGATATCCGCCGCCAAAGGTGACGACTTTGCCCTGCAGATGGCTCTCCAGACCGTACAGCGCAGCGCCTGGCTGTACGGTCGTCGCGAGCTCGTGGGTGGCGGTTTTCATGGCGACGGCGGTCCAGGCTTTTTTCGGCGCCAGCTCGCTGCTGACCAGCAGCGCATCGGGCATTCGCCAGGTCACGGTTTCGGTGCCGTGTGCGTCAACGATGCTGACCACCACCGGCACCTGCAGCTGGCGGGCGTGTTCAATGGCCTGACGGATGAGCTGATGCAGCTCGTGAAAGGAGAGCGACCCGGCCTGGGCTTTGGGCGCGTCGGGCGCAGGCGACCCGCTGGCGGCCAGATAGCGGGCCGCGATCTCCGTCACAAGGCGGCGCTGGTGAGCGGCATGATCCTCGCTGCGCGCCAGGGCATACAGGCAGTCAGATAAGCGGTTCAGATAACGCAGCAGTATCTGACGGATAGTAACCTCTGCCGCCAGCTCGACCAGCCGGCGCTCCGCCCGTCTGGCAACGGTGCGGGCCAGGTGCAGACGGCTGGCGGCTTCACAGCGTCCGGGCAATACAAACTGGTGCAGCGCCGGCACGCGGGCCATCTCGCGATCGATGGTCTGCTCCAGCAGGGCAATCTCTTCGCTGCTGATATAGCGCTTACCCGGTGATGGCTGTTCGCTGTCGCTGGCGAGCTCCGCGCTGAACCAAAAAATGTGCTGCTGCAGGGCTTCGAGCAGGGTGCGCTGTTCCTCTTCAGCGACGGCGCAGACGCACAGGCTCAGCATGGCGTTCAGTTCATCCAGGGTGCCGTAGGCTTCGACGCGCGGATGCGTCTTGCTGACCCGCTGGCCGGTAAAGAGTGATGTACTGCCGGCATCGCCGGTTCGGGTATAGATAGCCACAGGCGCCCCCTTAGCGTGAAAGTGAGTCAACAATGCCCACGACGGCAAGATCGATGGCCTCATTCGGGCCGCTGAAAACGTGGCGTGCGCTCGAGCCGCTGCAGAGCAGCACCAGCTCGCCGACGCCAGCGCCAACCGAATCTACCGCCACTTCATCGCCGCTCGTGGGGAGAATCGGACGATCGTCGTCCGCGCTTACCCGGCGCACCAGCAGCAGTTTTTTGCCGTTCAGAGAGGGCGATTTTTGCGTCGAGACGACGGCGCCGGTCACGCGTGCCAGATGCATAGTTCACTCCTGCTTAATCAATTGAACATGCCGCGCGACGGCCGCTTCGCGGGCGAGGGCGGTGATAATGGGACGGCGGCGCAGCACCAGATAGCCGCCACTGAAACGGGCTACGTCGGCATAGGTGAGCACCGACGCGGCGTGAAGCCTGACGGGCTGGCCAAGCGGATCGCTGAACGTCAGCGGCAAGCGGGCGAGTTTTTTTACCGCCAGCGCGGGGAGCTGGGCGGGAAGCAGCGTTAGCTGTACCCGAACGCCCCAGGCCATCGCCTCATGCAGTGCGCAACCGGCTGCCGCCAGCGCACGCTGGCCGGCAAGCTGCTCCAGCAGCGGTAAATCCACCTGCACGATGCGCAGCGAAGCGTGCTGGCACAGCAGGCTGCGGATATCCGCTTCGCCGAGCTGGGCCACGCTGAGCGTGGCCGTGCTGAGGGCGCGACGGCGCAGACGGGCGGCGACCTCTTCGACGATACGCTGCAGCATCGCGTGGTTCATGGCTTCGTCACCAGCGTTGCCCAGGCTTGCGCAGCGTCAGCGCCTGCCGCATTGGCTTCGTCAGTATCGATGTGCATCTCAAGACGCATATCCGGGGCAACGCGGACCGCCACGTTGTCGAAGATAAGCCGCCTGTCGCTGCCTTCGATCGCCACCGCGACGCTATCGCCATGGGAGACGCGCAGGATCAACGCATCAAGTGGCGACATATGAATATGTCGCTGGGCAACAATCGTCCCGCCGCTCAGCTCCAGTTCGGCAAAGGGGCTTATCAGGCGGATCCCCGGCGTGCCCTGCAGATTGCCGGACATGCGCAGCGGCGCGGCGATACCGAGGATCCGGGCGTCGGTGCGTGAGATTTCCACCTGGCTGGTCTGGCGCAAAGGGCCGAGCAGGCGCACGTTGTTTAATCGCCCTTTGGGGCCAACCAGGGTCACCGTCTGCTCTGCAGCATATTGTCCCGGCTGCAGCAGCGCTTTTTTCGGCTGGATGGGCTGCGCGGGAAAAAGCCTGGCATAGTCAGCCGCCGCTAAATGGATATGGCGACTGGAGATACCGATTGGAATGGGACGCTGGCGCATCTCATCCAGCACTTTGTTGACTGTCGAAGCCAGCTGTTGTTTATCCATTACGCGTCACCTCGTTTACCGGCGTGCAGGCACTGCGAGCGGGGATCGCCTTTTTGTCGTGGGCAGTGTGGGTCCAGGCACAGGTTGCAGGTCACCCGCTCCGTAGAGTGGGAAGGGGCGTCTGTGAGGGCCGTGTTCTCCTCCGTCACGGCGACGTCAGGCGCTGGTGAAGGCGCCTGGACGCGGGCCGGCAGCAGGCCTTCCCCGGGCCTGGCGATAACCTTCTGCGCTACCAGCCCCTGCTGCCGTTCGGCGAGTTCGGCCCCGGTCATCACCGCCGCCTGGACAGAGGCCACATCACCGGCGATCTTCACCACCATCCAGCCGGAACCGTTGGTCTTTTCCAGGGCGAGCAGCGTGATGGCGGCCGCTTTCGCCATAGCGTCGGCGCAGGTGATGGCCAGGGCCAGACCGCTGACCTCAAGTAATCCCAGTGATTGCTTCACGCGGTGCTCCTTTTTTGAGGGTCAGACGGATTTCGGCAGAATGGCCTCAACATCGCTATGCGGGCGCGGGATCACATGGCTGGACTTGACCTCGCCGACCACGCTGGCCGCCGCGCTGCCGGCGTCAACGGCGGCTTTGACCGCGCCGACGTCTCCGCGGACCATCACGGTAATCAGCCCGGAGCCAATTTTTTCGTAACCAATCAACTGCACGTTGGCGGATTTCACCATTGCATCAGCGGCTTCAATGGCGCCAACCAGGCCTTTCGTTTCAACCAGTCCTAGTGCGTTATTCATACTGCGTTCTCCTGTGGATTAAGCATGGCGATCCCGAAATGGGATCCCTTTGACGAGACGAGCCGCATTGTTGCCAGTGTTTCGCCGGGCCAGCCTGTTCTGGTGATACATCAGCGAAAACAGCGGAGTTGATGCGGGTAAATTTTTGTAGTGCACGATGAGCCGTTCCCGGTCGCAGGCGATGCCTACCTGCAGCGGCGAACGCTGCGCCGCCTGCCAAGCGTGATGAACAAGATCGCCGCCGGTCTGCGGCTGCAGAACAAAAGGAATGCCTTCCTCTTCAATGCCCAGCAGGACATCGCGCCACTGTTCGCTGCATTCGTCAGTGACGGCAATGACGATGGCGGGGGCGACTACGCTACTCTCCATGTGTGCCTCCTTTTTGCCACGCAAGGAGTAATCCGCTGGCGACCGCATTGCGTGGGCCTTCACTGCCGCGGATGTTGCCGCGCCCGGCAACCAGCCGGTAGTGCGCCAGCGCGTCGGTGACCAACTGGGGGATCTCGAAATCGAGGGACGAGCCGCCCACCAGCACTACGAACGGGATGTCGCGAATGTTGCCGGTAGGGCTCACCTGGCGTAACGCTCGCAGGGCGTTGGTGACAAAGACGCGTGATTTGGCGCTACGGCGAATGGCGCGCACTTTCTCCAGCGGCAGATCGCCGGGCAGGGGAACCAGTTCATCCGGTTTCACCACGCAGACGCGGGCAAATACCGTCGGTGGTAAGGCCGACGGAAAAAACTGGACGCTGCCGTCTTCATGACGCAGATGAAACAGGCTTTCGACTTTTGCCAGCGGATATTTTTTGATCTCTTCCGCCAGGTAGCGGTCCTCAAGCCCCAGCTCGCGGGCGATGATCATCGTGACCATATCGCCGGCGCCGGCCAGGTGAGTGGCGCTGATCTCTCCCTGCGCATTGATAATGGAGGCGTCGGTCGACCCGGCGCCCAGATCGAGGATCGCCAGTGGGCGCGTGGTGCCGGGAGTGGTGAGCGCCCCAAGAATGGCCGCCTCCGCTTCGGCGCCGCCCACCTGAACCGCAATCTGCAGTTTGTGCTCAATTTCACGGGCGATGAGGGCCATCTGCAGGCGATCCGACTTGACCATCGAGGCGATACCCACCGCCTGCTCCAGCGAGAACTCTCCCGCAAGACCGCCGGTCACGCTGACTGGCACCGCCGTATCAACGGCCAGCAGATCCTGAATGCGGATCTCCTGAGCTGGCTTATTGGTAAGCTCCGCCATGGTCTGGCGCACGTGCTCAAGCATGCCGCCGATATTGGTGCCCGCTTCTCCCGCGACGTTGTCCAGTTTGCCGCAGCCGTCAACCGCTTTCATGATGGCTTCCGCCCCGGCGGCCACATCAACCTGTACGCTGCGCCCCTGAGCGATGAGCAGCAGATTACCTGCCGGAATAGCGCGGGCCTTGACGTCGCCGGAGGGGGTTTTCACCACCACGGCCGAGCGGTTGCCAATCAGCGCCCGCGCCATTGGCACGATATTTTTGGTCTCCTCGGCGTTGAGATCGAAAACGGTCGCAATACCGTAGGGGTTGGAGAGCGTTTCGATGATCTTACCGGGTAAAGCGACCTCGACGGCCGCCAGCATGCCAAGTGGAATCCGGTCGATATGCTGAACTTCGTCGATCACCGGTAGCGGTTGCTGTAGCCGGTTATTGACCAGCACGCCGTCATCCTGCTGCAAAATAATGCCGGTTATCTGATAGCCCGCTGCCGTTGCCGCATTGACCATCGCGGCGACATCGGCAAAGTCAAAGGCCGAGGAGACCACCAGAATATAGGGAGTGTCCGCGGAGCAGGACAGCAGCGCCTCTGGTGTGATGGTGATGCCGACCCCCAGTCCGACGCCGCCGGGTGTCTTCGGGTTATGGCCGATCATGGTGGACTCGGTGATGATGGTTTCCGTGATGGTTTCCATCGCCACATCGCCAATGACCGGCGTGGCTTCGTTAATGCGAATAAGCGAAATATCGCTGAGCTGAATGCCGGCCGCTTTTGCCGCCTGCGTTAGCGCCTCCTGGATACCGAACACATTTCGTAATGTGCCTTTTATACCCGTGGTTTCAGCCAACGCGCTGTGGCGAATGTTCAGCACACCTGCGTCATCGACCGTCGCCAGGGCGACTTCTGTCGAGGAGTTGCCAATATCAATGCCAGCGATATAGCGCATGCTTACCCCCTGTTAATCGTCGCCTTTGAGTTTCTTACGCTCGATGTACAGCCCGGTCGCTTCCCGAACAAAGGCGGCACAGAGTCGTGCCTGGTAGCGATGCTCGAGGTCATCAGCGATCGCCAGTAGCTCCGCCTGGGTGGAACGGTATGGGCGCAGGGCGTTGTAGATCTCAAGGATTCGGTCGTCGGGAACCGCGGTGAGCTCTGCGGCCCGCTCAAAGTTCATCGCCAGCCGATCGCGTCCGGCATCCTGGGCGATCGCCGCCTGCATACGCAGCGTTTCCGGAGTGATGCGCATGTCCTGCGCCGTAACGCGATCGCTTAATACGTTCTCCAGCGTCAGGTCATCGAGCGTTTTATTGGTAGCGGTTTTGACCCACTCCGGATGGCGGGTCGCTAACGGGTAGTCGCTAACTTTTGGCTGGCGAACGGTGTCGTTTGTCGGCGCGGCTGGCGCGGGCGTTATCCCGTCCTGTAGGCTGTTCATCCGGCTCAGCACGTCGCGTACCATGGATTCAATTGCGTCGGTATTCATCGGGATATCCTTTGTTAAAGCGCCACGCGCAGTTCCTGCGGGTTTTTGCCCGTCACCACGTATTTGGTCTCTTTAATGTGCAAAATGGCCGACTTCGCCTGGTATTTGGGACGAGCCATCTGATCGTTAAGCGTCGGCACCGGCTGCGGCGACTCGCGTTTGGCGTAGCGCGCGGCGTTTTTGCCAATCTGACGGTAGGTTTCCAGCGTCAGCAGCGGCGCCTGCGGGAAGAGTTCCAGGTTGGAAAGCGGCGGCAGGCCGCGCTGGTGGATGACGGTGGTGCCTTTCGACTGAATACCGATCGAGATGCCGGAGCCGCTCAGGCGGTTGCCTTCCACTGCCACGAAGGCGACGTCAGATGACTTAAAGCAGCGGATCACCCGGGCTTTGATGCCTTCTTCCTCAATGCCGGCGATCACTTCGCGCAGAATATTTTTATGCGGAATGCCGACGATATTGGCGGTTTGCGCCAGACCAAACGCTGGCCCGACGGCAATAATGACTTCATCCTGCTGCGTGCCGGGTTTGGCTTCGCCGATTTCCGTCAGGAAGCTGTCGCCGGACACAGGCGCAACGGCGACCGGTGCGGCAGAGGCGACAGAAGCCGCAGGCGTGCTAAAGGAGACCGGCTTATCTGCGCCTGATTTCATCTCCGACAGCACCTCTTCGATAATCTGGCGCAGCAGCGTTTCGTTAATTTCCATTTTTCACCCCTTAGCCAAGTTCATTGGGATCGAGCGCGCCCGGGATATTTTTAATCTCTTCCCAGCGCTCGCCTTGCAGGCGGTAGCCTGTTGCCGGACCGGCATAATCGTTCACGTCATTCACGGCCGAGAGCACCTGGCCCTCGCCAACAATGATGGCGGAGGTATGCAGGTAGTCGCCGGTGAGCTTGGCTTTCTGAATATTGAGCATGTCCTGGGCGACATCGGGGAAGCCGCCTTTCGCCAGGGCTTTCACCACCTCCAGGCCGTTGCGGTTCTTGTTGATGATCTCCTGAGCAAACTTGATGTCCTCGACGATATTGCGCTCAGGCATATCTTTTGAACCGTGGGCGTAGGTGGCGGCTTCTACCTCTTCATCCGTAATAGGCGGCAAACCCATGCCGGCAAATACCGCCTGCAGCGCGCGGGCGGCTTTGTTGCGAATGGCGATCACGTCCTCTTCACGCACCGGCCGCAGGCCGCCATCGACCTTCAGGTCGCGCTGGATCACGTTGTAGTCATCGAAGTCTTCGGCATCTTCGTTGGAACCGGCGAACATGTTGTCGTAGTTGGGCACCGCCGAGTAACCGGAGGAGATGAAGTCGGTGCCTGGCAGGAACTGCATCAGCAGACGCGCGGTACGCCGCATATCCGAGTGGGTAAAGGTTTGATCGTTGCTGGAGGCGCACTCCAGATCCAGCGCTGAGCAGATCAGGTTTTCCGCCAGTACGGCGCGGATCCCGGACGGCACGGCGGACGGTACGCCGATACAGCTGACGGAGCCATTCTGCAGGCCTTGCACCCCGGCGGCTTTGGTGATGTAGATGCAGCGCGCTTCGAGATAAAGCATCGATTTGCCTTCGGCATAGCCCATCTGTACTTCAGAACCGGAACCGGAGGTAAAGCGCATTTTCAGGCCGCGCGAGGCGTAGGAGGAGGCGAGGAAGCCTTTCGACCATGGAGTGTCATCGCCATCGGTAAACACCGGTTCCGTACCGTATACCGAAATGGTTTCGGCATAGCAGGTGTGGCCCAGCATGCCCAGTTTCAGCTCGGTGGCTTCTTCCAGCGAACACTGGGTGAGGACGCCGGGACGGCCAACCTGTGAACCGACCAGCAGGGCGATGGCGTTGAACGGCGCGTAGCGCGCCACGGCGACGGTGGTCTCCTGCTCGTCAAAGCCGCGCCATGCGCCTTCAGCGGCGTCGGCGGCAATCTGTACCGGATTATCTTTGATATTAGTGACATGCGCCTGCTGGGACGGCGTGCGGCGGGCGCGCATTTTTTGCATCGCCATCATCATCTCGACCACGTTCATATGCGACACCACTTCCACGATTTTCGCCGGGGTCATCGCGGTAGTGAGCGGCACGATGTCGCTGCGTTTAACGTTCGGGTCGCAGAGCATGTTGGCGAGCTTAACCGAATCCATGGCCATCACTTCTTCGGCCCGGGCGAGATTAATGCCGTAGCGCGCGATAAAGTGGTCAATCAGGTCGAACTGCTCAACCGGTTTACCGTCGAGTTCGGTCACCGCGCCGTTGACGATGCGGATAGAAGGTTTGGGATCGTTAGGGCTTTCCATCGCGATAAAGCCCTCTTCAATCCACTCCTTAACGAAACCATCCTGATTCACAGGGCGTTTCGCCAGTGCTTCAAATCTTTTCGATCTCATGAATCAGCCTCGCGGGTATTAAATGTAGGAGGGGCGATCGTTTTTCGGTTCGGCGCCCAGCGTCGCCAGTACGGTTTTGCCGATTTCCCGGGCGGAGATCACCGCCTGGCGCACCGCGCCGGAGTCGCCGGAAATCACCAGAATGGCTTCGTTGCTGAAACTGGTGCCGTGGGCCGGTGAGCTGTAAGCCACCACCTCGACGTTGGCTGATTTCAGCGCGGTATCGGCCATCAGCACGCCAACGGACGCCGGGGCGCCGACGATAATGCCGCAGGCGCGGCCCAGTGGGGCGCCGAACGCTTTTTCCAGGGCATAACTGGCGCGCGCGGTATACTGCAGCTCAATATGACCCGCTTCGTTGCCGTAGACATCGCCGAAGGTACGGTCCAGCTCTTTCAGCGCGACCTCAATCCCGCGTTTGACGTCGGAAACATCATTCCCGCCCAGCACAATCAGCGAGCCATGGCCGGCGCCGCCTTTGGTGTCGCGGGGAAGCTCAATGCTGACCACTTCGGTGTTGGTGGCTTTGACCGCTTCATCGGCGGCCATGATGTGCGGCCCGGCGCCGGTGCGGGCGCCGAGGATGCCGATAGAGCGATAGCGTTTTTCGAGCTTCATCGCCTCCAGCAACGCGGCATCCACGTTGGCGATGACCAGCCCGAGGGTGTCGCCAATGGCGGTCCCGACAAATTCCGTTAAGCTGCAGCTTTTCTCTGCCATAGCCGTCTCTCCTGTGGGATGGGGGGTATCGGGAAGCGCCTGCTGCTCTGGCGTCGCCACACGGGCTATGACTTGCGCCATGATCTGTTCAACCAGCTCATTGCTGCTCATTGGCTATTCCCCTTCGGTAAGATTTTTTCAACATCGGTATGGGGGCGGGGAATGACGTGTACGGCTTTCACTTCGCCCACGTGGCGGGCTGCGGCGGCACCGGCGTCGGTGGCGGCTTTAACTGCCCCCACGTCGCCACGCACGATGACGGTCACCAGGCCTGAACCGATCCTTTCATAGCCAACTAATAAAACGTTGGCCGACTTAACCATTGCGTCAGCGGCCTCTATGGCTGCGGTTAAGCCTTTGGTTTCTACCATTCCTAATGCTTCTTGTTGCATAAAGACCTCGCAGGATATGTGCCAGTGAGGGAACTATATGGCGGAGCGGCGAAAAAGAATGGCTGAGTTGATGGTGGAGAGCGAAAAAATAGTGGTTTTTATATAGTATAAAATAGATTTATTTTATTTTATATCATTGTTTTTATTTGATTTTATTGTTTGTATAAATGTGATTATATTGCAATTCACGCTCCGTATTTACATTTTAAAAGGTGATTTTTTAAATTGTTTTTGCTAAGCGATATTTTGCGTGATGTGATATTTGTTGGAAAATAAGCACTGCGCTTTCGCAATTTTTTATCATTTAGTTGGAAATTAAAATACCCCCTGAACGCCCGCCATTGCTGCATGGATTCGCGAACAAATAGCAATAAATTATTCTTCTTCGGCGACTTTACGCCGCCCGATTTCCGCAGGATGCCAACACTTTGCCGCTGCCGGTTTCTATAGTGGGCCTCGCCGTACCCAACGAGCCAGCGGATGGTTGGCTGGCCTGGACACGAACTTCGTCACGAGGTGTCACAATGAATGGTTCTTTACGCGCGCAATGTATCGCCGAGTTTTTAGGCACCGGGCTGTTTCTGTTTTTTGGTATCTGCTGCCTGAGCGCCCTGAAACTGACCGGCGCCAGCCTGGGGCTGTGGGAGATCTGTATTATCTGGGGACTAGGTATTTCTCTGGCGGTGTACCTGACCGCCGGCATTTCGGGGGGACATCTGAACCCCGCGGTCACCGTCGCCCTGTGGCTGTTTGCCTGCTTCCCGGGCAGAAAAGTGGTGCCCTATATCGTGGCTCAGGTCGCCGGCGCGTTTGGCGGCGCCGTGCTGGCCTGGATACTTTACAGCACCCTGTTTACGCAATTTGAAACGGTGCATCATATGGTGCGCGGCAGCCTGGAAAGCTTGCAGCTGGCCAGTATATTCAGCACCTACCCGGCGCCTGAGCTCAGCATCTGGCATGCGGCGCTGGTGGAGGTGGTGATCACCTCGATGCTGATGGGGATGATCATGGCGCTCACCGATGATGGCAACGGCGTACCCAAGGGCCCACTGGCGCCGCTGTTGATTGGCATTCTGGTGGCGGTGATCGGCGCCTCGACCGGGCCGCTTACCGGCTTCGCGATGAATCCGGCACGCGATTTTGGCCCGAAATTGTTCACCTGGTTCGCCGGGTGGGGCAATATCGCCATGACCGGGGGAAGAGATATTCCCTATTTTATCGTGCCCATTATCGCACCGTTGTTAGGGGCCTGCCTCGGCGCCGCAATTTATCGTTTTCTTATCGCCAATAATCTGCCCTGTCATACCTGCGTGGAGGAAGAAAATACGCGTTAGCGTCATAAGGGGAATGTATCTGTGAAATAGCCAGGCTAATTTCATGAACCGATATCTCGAACCGCTCAAAAAGTCTCCCCGGGTTGGGAGACTTTTGTTATTGTCAATGCACTTTTTTATCGTCGATGGGATCTGATGCTAAAAAAGGTAAATATGAAAAATATGTTTTATTTATAACAAAAAATTAACTGAGGGGTTTTATCATGATTTCTGCGAGTACCCTAAACTCAGAACTCATCAATAAAATCGCACAGGATTTTGCGCAAGCCACCAGTCTGGCGGTTGTGGTCGTCAATATTCACGGTGATGAGATTTCTGAATTGTTTAATTTCACGCCGTTTTGCCAGCTGATGCGTCAGCACCCGGAGCACAGCGGACGCTGTCGCATGAGCGACCGCTGCGGCGGGCTGGAAGCCTCGAAAAAAGACCAGCTGTGTATCTACCGCTGTCATGCGGGGTTAACCGATTTTTCCATCCCGCTGGTGATCGCCGGCCACCTGGTCGGTTTCGTGCTGTGCGGGCAGGTGCGTCTGAGCAATGATGTTGAACTGGTTGATATCTTGAACGTCGATGACCGCTGGCAGGACGATCCGGCGCTGGTCCAGGCGTTTCGCGATGTGCCGGAGATGGACTATTCGCGGGTTATCGCTTCGGCGGATCTGCTGAAGCTGATCGTCGAGAATTGCCTGAAAAAACAGCTCAACTTTGTGGTTATCAAAGATAACCCGTCGCAGAACGATCCGGCGCAGGCCAGCCGGGCGCCCTCGCCGCACGATGGCAAAATGAAGAAGGCGCTGCGCTATATCGACGCGCATCTCTCCGATGAGCTGCGTCTGGAGGATGTGGCGGCGCATGTCTATCTCAGCCCGTACTACTTCAGCAAACTGTTTAAAAAGTATCAGGGGATCGGTTTTAACGCCTGGGTCAATCAGCAGCGGATGGCGAGCGCAAAAGAGCTGCTATGCCACAGCGACTGGAGCATCGCCAGCATCGCGCGGAATTTAGGTTTTTCGCAAACCAGCTATTTTTGCAAAGTGTTTCGCCAGACCTATCAGGTAACGCCGCAGGCATTTCGTCAGCAAATTAATGCCGGATCACAAACTGAGTCTTTTTAAATGACAATATTTTGCTATTGCCGATTTTTGATATCCCCGAGTATCTTCATCAATATAAAATGAAAAAAACGACAGTAGAGCAATAAATTGTCATAGCGCAACAAAATAGTGATATTCGAGGGATAAACTACACCAGTTTTTATTTTTGTGATGAGATAGAGTGTCCGTTAATACGAGACAGCTGATTATCACAACACCGCTTTCCTTCACTGACGTCATTGTGACGAGTGATGAAACGGTAAAAGAAAACATAAAGTAATACCCGTCGATGCAGGGCGCATCGGCGAAACAAACCGACAGGTTCGACACCAGTTTGGTGTCAGGGAAGGGGGTGTAAATCCCCCGCAGCCCCCGCTGCTGTGATGCTGACGACCCCGCAAAAACCACTGATCGAAAGATTGGGAAGGGCGGGCGAGAACGAGGCTAAGCCAGAAGACCTGCCTGCCGGTAACTGACCAACAACTTCGGTGGGAAGTGGGTGGCTTAGCGGTGCGTGGTCGCAGGACCAGGCATGCGCGTAGCTATACCCTGACCGCCAGAACAGGACAGGGTATGGCAACCAGGCGTGCGTTCATTCTTGCGGGTACCGGCAGCGGTTGTGGCAAAACCACCGTTACGCTCGGCCTGCTCAGCTTGCTCCAACAGCGCGGTATGCGGGTGCAACCCTGTAAAGTCGGGCCTGACTACCTGGATACCGCCTGGCACACCGCCATCAGCGGCATCGCTTCCCGCAATCTCGACAGCTTTATGCTTCCCGCCCCGATACTCAACGCGCTGTTTACCGAACAGCTACAGCAGGCCGACATCGCGGTTATCGAAGGGGTGATGGGCCTGTATGACGGCTACGGCACCGACCCCAACTACTGCAGCAGCGCGGCAATGGCTAAGCAGCTTGGCTGCCCGGTGATTTTGCTGGTCGATGGCAAAGCGGTGTCGACCTCCATCGCCGCCACGGTGATGGGTTTTCAACATTTTGATCCGGCTCTCGACATCGCTGGCGTTATCGTCAATCGGGTCAACAGCGACGCGCACTTCCAGCTGCTGAAAAGCGCCATTGAGCGCTACTGTCGGGTGCCAGTGCTCGGCTATGTGCCGCGCGTGGAAGGCGTGGCGCTGCCCGAACGACATCTGGGACTGGTGACCGCCCGCGAGTCGGTGGTCAATCAGCAGGCATGGCGGGATTTTGCCAGCCTGCTGGGGCGCTCCCTCGACATAGACCGGCTGCTGGCCCTCAGCGAACTGGCCGCCATGCCGATCGGCGAGTGGGGAGAACAGCTTGCCGCCGATGCCGGCGAAGGACTGACGCTGGCCCTCGCCGACGATGAGGCCTTCAATTTTTATTACCCCGATAACCTGGCGCTGCTGGCGCGCTGCGGCGTGAAGATGGTGCGCTTTAGCCCATTGCGCGATCGCCAGCTGCCGGCCTGCCAGATGATCTGGCTCGGCGGCGGTTATCCGGAGCTGCATGCGGCCGGGCTATCCGCTAACCACGAGATGCTGATACAGCTTCGCGCGGCGCACCGGCGCGGGGTGGCGATCTACGCCGAGTGCGGCGGCCTGATGTACCTGGGCACGACCCTGGAAGTCACCAGCGGCGAGCGCTACACGATGGCGGATATTATTCCCGGACACAGCCGAATGGGGACGCGTCTGACCCGGTTCGGCTACTGCGAAGCGCAGGCGCAGCAGCAGACGCTGCTGGCAGCCCCTGGCGAGTGGCTGCGCGGCCATGAATTTCATTACTCCGATTTTTCTCCCGCCACCCCCGCCGTACTGGCCTGCCGTAAACAGCGAGACGGTAAGACGCTCCAGCAGTGGCAGGGAGGATGGCAGTCCGGCAGCGCCTTTGCCAGCTATCTCCATGTCCATTTTGCCCAGCGTCCCACCATGCTCAACCACTGGTTGCGGGCAGCAAGGAGGGCGCTATGACCCTTCTCGCCTGGTGTGTAGCCTGGATACTTGATGTCGTCATTGGCGATCCGCCGCACTGGCCGCATCCGGTGCGCTGGATAGGTCGCCTGATCGCCGTCAGCCAGCGTGTAGTGCGACGCGTCTGCCATAGCGACCGGGCGCTGCGCATCGGCGGCGGGGTGATGTGGCTGGTGGTTATCGGCCTGACATGGGGCGTGGCCTGGGGCGTACTGGCGCTGGCGCACGGGATCCACCCCTGGCTTGGATGGCTGGTGGAAGTGTGGATGATCTTCACCGCGCTGGCGGGACGCTGTCTGGCACAGTCGGCGATGGCGGTGGCCCGGCCGCTGCAGGCCGGAGATCTCGCCGAAAGCCGGCATAAGCTCTCCTGGATTGTCGGGCGCGATACCTCTCAGCTCCAGCCAGCGCAGATCAACCGTGCGGTGGTGGAGACCGTGGCGGAGAACACGGTGGATGGCATTATCGCGCCGCTCTTTTTCCTGCTCCTCGGCGGCGCGCCGCTGGCCATGGCCTATAAAGCGGTCAACACCCTCGATTCCATGGTCGGCTATAAACACGAAAAATACCGGGCGATCGGCATGGTCAGCGCTCGTCTTGATGATGTAGCCAACTTCCTTCCCGCCCGGCTGAGCTGGCTGCTGCTCAGCCTTGCCGCGGTGCTATGCCGGGAAGATGGCGCCCGGGCGCTGCGTACGGGCTGGCGCGATCGCTATCAGCACAGCAGTCCTAACTGCGCCTGGCCGGAAGCGACCGTCGCCGGCGCGCTGGGGATCCGCCTTGGCGGCCCGAACGATTACTTCGGCCAGCGCGTTGAAAAGCCCTGGATAGGCGACGCCGTCCGCGACATCGCGGTGGACGATATTTCCCGAACCATTCGATTAATGTGGGTGGCGTCAAGCCTGGCGCTGGCGCTGTTTATCGGCGTGCGCTACTGGCTGGTCGGCGCGGCCTGAGGAGAACCTGATGCAGTACATCCAACAACCGCAGGCGATCGAGGCGAAAAGCTTCGACATCATCAGCGAGATCATCGCCGAAACGCGACCGGACTACCGTTTCGCCAGCCCGCTGCACGAGGCGATTATCAAGCGGGTGATCCACACCACCGCTGACTTCGACTGGCTGGATATTCTGTGGTTTTCTCCGGATGCCCTGATCGCGCTGAGTGAGGCCTTGAGCCGGCCCTGCACGCTGTATACCGATACCACCATGGCGCTGTCCGGGATCAACAAAACCCTGCTGGCCCGCTTTGGCGGCGAATGCCGCTGCTATATCAGCGACCCGCGGGTGGTGCGCGAGGCGCAAAGCCGGGGGATGACCCGCTCGATGGCGGCGGTGGATATTGCGGTGCAGGAGCCCGGGGAGAAAGTGTTCGTCTTCGGCAATGCGCCAACCGCGCTGTTTCGCCTGCTGGAACATCGCGAGACCGCCATCGGCGGCGTGGTGGGGGTGCCGGTCGGGTTCGTCGGCGCGGCGGAGTCGAAAGCGGCGCTCAGCGAGAGCGGCCTGCCGGCCATCGCCGCGCTCGGCCGCAAAGGGGGAAGCAACGTGGCGGCAGCGATTGTGAACGCTCTGCTTTACCACCTGCGGGAGGCGCAATGAGCGATCAGACCTTTGACGCCCCGGTGTGGCATCACGGCAAAGCGCTGCGCAAGGGCTACACCACCGGCTCCTGCGCCACAGCGGCGGCAAAAGTGGCGGCGCTGATGGTGATGCGCCAGCATCTGATTCATCAGGTCTCGATCGTCACCCCCTCCGGCGTCACCCTGTGCCTGAACGTTGAGTCCCCGCACGTCGAAGGGCAGCAGGCGGTCGCCGCGATCCGTAAAGACGGCGGCGATGATGTCGACGCCACCCACGGCATGCTGATTTTTGCCCGGGTGATCCTCAATGACAGCGGAGAGATTAGCCTGCAGGGCGGGGAGGGCATCGGCACGGTGACCCGCAAAGGGATCGGCCTGCCGACAGGCAGCCCGGCGATAAACCGCACTCCGCGGCACACCATCGAGACCGCCGTGCGCGAAGCGATAGGTCCTACCCGCGGCGCGCAGGTGGAGATTTTTGCCCCGGAAGGCGCGCTTCGCGCGCAAAAAACCTATAACGCCCGGCTGGGGATCCTCGGCGGCATCTCGATTATCGGCACCACGGGGATCGTTACCCCGATGTCGGAAGAGAGCTGGAAGCGCTCGCTCTCCCTCGAGCTGGAGATAAAACGCGCCGCCGGGCTGGAGCGCGTGGTGCTGGTGCCGGGCAACCACGGTGAGCGCTTTGTCCGCGAGCAGATGGGCATCGACCCGCAGATGGTGGTCACCATGAGCAACTTCGTCGGCTACATGATTGAAGAGGCGGTTCGGCTCGGTTTCCGCCAGATTGTGCTCATTGGCCATCCCGGCAAACTGATCAAAATCGCCGCCGGGATCTTTCATACCCACAGCCATATCGCCGATGCGCGGATGGAAACTCTCGTCGCTCATCTGGCGCTGCTTGGCGCGCCGCTGCCGCTGCTGACGCTGGTCAGCGAGTGCGACACCACCGAAGCGGCAATGGAGCATATCGACGCCTGGGGATACCAGCGCCTCTATAACCATCTGGCTGAGCGAATCTGCCAGCGTGTTCTTGAGATGCTGCGCTTCACTCAGCAACCGCCCACCTGCGACGCGGTTCTGTTTTCTTTTGATAACCAGGTACTGGGCAGCAGCCGTCCGCTGGCGGCGATTGCCCGGGAGCTGACATGTTGACGGTCGTGGGAATGGGCCCGGCGGGGCTGCAGTGGCTGACCCCGGCCGCGCGCGAGGCAATCGCCGCCGCCGAGGTGCTGGTGGGCGGCAGCCGTCATCTCCAGCAGTTTCCCGACTTCGCCGGCGAGCGCTTCGCGCTGGGGGCCGATATGCCGGCGCTGCTGGCGTGGATTGAGGCCCGTACCGGGCGCCGCGTCGTGGTGCTGGCCTCTGGCGACCCGCTGTTCTATGGCATTGGCACCCGACTGATTGCCCATTTTGGCCGGGAACGAGTGCAGGTGATCCCCGGCATCAGCGCGGTGCAGTACCTCTGCGCCCGGGCGGGCATCGACATGAACGATATGTGGCTGACCAGCAGCCATGGCCGGGCGGTGAGCTTCGATGCTCTGGCCGCCCACCGGAAAGTCGCCATGGTGACCGACGGCCGCTGCGGACCGCGGGAGATAGCCGCCCAGCTGATGGCCCGCGGCAAAGGCCATCGCTGGATGGTGATAGGCGAGAACCTGGCGATGGAAAACGAGCGGATCCACTGGCTGCCGGTCAGCGCCGTGGAGGACGAATATGAGATGAATGCGGTGGTGATCCTCGATGAAAGATGAGCTGTTTTTGCGCGGCGCCCAGGTGCCGATGACCAAAGAGGCCGTGCGCGCGCTGGCGCTGGCGAAGCTGGAGCTGCACCGGGCGCGCCATCTGATTGATATCGGCGCGGGCACCGGCAGCGTCAGCATTGAGGCTGCTCTACAGAACCCGGTGCTGCGGGTGACGGCGATTGAGCGTCAGGCCGACGCGCTGCGCCTGCTGGCGGAGAACCGGCAGCGCTTTGGCTGCGACAACATCGCTATCGTGGCGGGCGTTGCGCCGCTGGCGGTCGCCGACAAAGCCGACGCGATCTTTATGGGGGGCAGCGGCGGCCACCTGACGGCGCTGATCGACTGGTCGCTGGCGCAGCTGCATCCCGGCGGCCGGCTGGTGATGACTTTTATTTTGCAGGAAAACCTTCATAGCGCCCTGGCGCACCTGCGGCAGAGCGGCATCCACGAGGTGGACTGCCAGCAGCTGGCGGTCTCCACCCTGGCTACCCTGGGCAGCGGCCACTACTTCAAACCCCATAATCCCGTTTTTGTCATCGCCTGTCAGAAGGAAGAAAACCATGGCTGAGACTTTTGATCCCCATTGCGTGTGGTTCGTCGGCGCCGGTCCGGGCGATCGCGAACTGATTACTCTCAAAGGCTACCGTCTGCTACAGCAGGCGCAGGTAGTGATCTACGCCGGGTCGCTGATCAACACCGAGCTACTGGCCTACTGTCCGCCACAGGCGGAGTGCCACGACAGCGCCGCGCTGCATCTGGAGCAGATCCTCGACCTGATGGAGGCGGGGGTGAAGGCGGGAAAAACGGTGGTGCGTCTGCAGACGGGCGACGTCTCGCTATATGGCTCGGTGCGCGAGCAGGGCGAAGAGCTGACCCGCCGCGGGATCCGCTGGCAGGTGGTGCCGGGCGTCAGCGCTTTCCTCGGCGCGGCGGCGGAGCTGGGGGTGGAGTACACGGTACCCGAAGTCTCGCAGAGTCTGATTATTACCCGTCTGGAAGGGCGCACGCCGGTTCCCGCGCGCGAACAGCTGGAAGCCTTTGCCAGCCATCAAACCTCGATGGCGATTTACCTGTCGGTGCAACGTATTCACCGGGTGGCGGAGCGGCTGGTGGAGGGCGGCTACCCCGAGACCACCCCGGTCGCGGTGATCTACAAGGCCACCTGGCCGGAAAGCCAGACCGTCCGCGGTACCCTCGCGGACATCGGCGACAAAGTACGCGACGCCGGGATCCGCAAAACGGCGCTGATCCTGGTCGGCCCCTTCCTCGGCGATGAGTATCACTACTCAAAACTGTACGCAGCGGATTTTAGCCATGAATACCGTAAAGCCTGAATCCATTGCCCTGTTTTGCCTGACGCCCGGCGGCGTGCGGCTGGCAAAACGGCTGGCGGCCATGCTGCCGCTTACATGTTACACCAGCGAAGCGCTGCAGGAAGAGGGGTTTATCCCCTTCAACGGCGGCTTTGCCAGCGCTGCCCGCGAGGCGTTCAGCAGCTTCTCGGCGCTGATTTTTATCGGCGCCACCGGGATTGCCGTGCGGGTGCTGGCCCCGCTGGTGAATGACAAGCTCAGCGACCCGGCGGTGGTGGTGATTGATGAGCGCGCCCGGCACGTCATCAGCTTGCTCTCCGGCCATGCCGGGGGGGCCAATGCGCTGACCCGCTATCTCGCCGGGATGCTCGACGCCGACCCGGTGATCACCACCGCCACCGATGTCAACGAGCTGGCCGCCCTCGACACGCTGGCCTTCCAGCTGAACGCCCGGATGACCGATTTTCGCGCGGCGGTGAAAACCGTTAACCAGATGCTGGTGAGCGGTAAGCGGGTGGGGCTGTGGTGCGACGGCGAATTTACCGGGGCGCTAAGCCGCTGCGACCGGCGCGGGTTTATCCCGGTAAGCGACCTGGCGCGCTTGCCGGCGCTCGACGCCCTGATCTGCGTCACCCTGCGCCGGTCGCTGCCGCCGCTGCCGGTGCCTCACTGGAAGCTGGTGCCCCAGCGGGTGGTGGCGGGGATCGGCTGTCGGCGCGACACCCCCTGCGCGCTGCTCAGTACGTTGCTGGATCGCCAGCTTGCCGCTCAGCGTCTTGACCCGCTGGCGCTGAAAGCGATCGGCAGCGTGAGCCTGAAGGCAAACGAGCCGGGGTTGCGCCAGCTGGCTCACCGCTGCCGGGTGCCGTTCGAAACCTTTAGCGCCGAGGCGCTGCGCGAGCACGAGCACCGCTTTCCGGCCTCGTCTTTTGTCCGGGAGACGGTCGGCGTCGGCAGCGTCTCCGGCCCGGTGGCCTGGCTGCTGAGTCAGGGAAACCTGTCCGGCGAAACCCTGCGTGAGCAGGGCGTGACCATTACTTTGGGAGTAACACACTGATGTTAAGCGTAATCGGAATTGGCCCTGGCTCGCAGGCGATGATGACCATGGAAGCCGTGGAGGCCCTGCAGGCGGCAGAGATCGTGGTGGGCTACAAGACCTACACCCACCTGGTAAAAGCCTTTACCGGCGACAAGCAGGTGATCAAAACCGGCATGTGCAAAGAGATTGAGCGCTGCCAGGCGGCCATCGAGCTGGCGCAGGCCGGGCACAACGTTGCGCTGATCAGCAGCGGCGACGCCGGCATCTACGGCATGGCGGGGCTGGTGCTGGAGCTGGTTAATAAGCAGCAGCTGGACATTGAGGTCCGTCTGATCCCAGGGATGACGGCCAGTATCGCCGCCGCCTCGCTGCTCGGCGCGCCGCTGATGCATGATTTCTGCCATATCAGCCTTAGCGATCTGCTGACGCCCTGGCCGGTGATTGAAAAACGCATAGTCGCCGCCGGGGAAGCGGACTTCGTTATCTGTTTCTACAACCCCCGCAGCCGCGGCCGCGAAGGACATCTGGCGCGCGCCTTTGCGCTGCTGGCGGCCAGTAAAAGCGCAGATACGCCGGTCGGCGTAGTCAAATCCGCCGGACGCAAAAAGCAGGAGAAATGGCTGACCACCCTCGGGGAGATGGATTTTGCCCCAGTGGATATGACCAGTCTGGTGATCGTTGGCAACAAAGCGACTTACATCGACAACGGCCTGATGATCACCCCGCGAGGCTACGCGCTGTGAATCACGGCGACGTGCTGGTTATCGGGGGCACCAGCGATGCGCGGGCGATCTGCCAGCAGCTGGACGCCGCCGACGTGCGCTACACCCTGTCGGTGGCGACCCCTACCGGCGAGCGGCTGGCCGGCGATATCCGCGGGCAGATACGCTGCGGGCGTATGGAGTGGCAGCAGATGGCGGAGTGGCTCAGAGCGCAGCGCACCCGCTGGGTGATCGATGCCTCTCACCCCTACGCCGAGGTGGTCAGCCAGAATATTGTGCGCGCCTGCGCCAGCGTCGGGGTTCTGCTCAGCCGCTATCAAAGGCCGGAGCAGCTGAGCGATCTGCGCCATCCGCTACTTCACGTGGTCGGCGATCTGAACGAGGCCTGCGCGGTGGCTCGTCGCCTCGGCGAGCGGATCCTGCTGACCACCGGCAGCAAAGATCTGGCGGCCTGGCGGGCGGGACTGGCGGAGAAAACGCTGCTCGCCCGGGTGCTGCCGGTGCCGGAGGTGGTTCAGCACTGTAGCGATCTGGGGTTTGGCGTCGGGGAGATCTTCGCCCTCTGCGGGCCGTTCAGCGCCGAATTTAACGCCGCCTTTTATCGCCAGTGCCGGGCCGATGTTGTGGTGACGAAAGCCTCGGGGGCGGAAGGAGGCTATCAGGAAAAAGTACAACCCTGTCTTGATGCGGGGATCCCCTGCATCGTCATTACCCGTCCGGCGCCGCTGGTGACGGGCGATGAACTACTGCAAAGCCAGGCCGATTTCACTGCGCGGTTGACGCGCTGGCTGTCGGCGACTTGAGGAAGAGGATATGAAAAAAGCACTTCTGGTGGTGAGCTTTGGCACCAGCTATCACGACACCCGCGAGAAGAACATCGCCGCCTGCGAGCGCGATCTGGCCGCCAGCTGCCCGGACCGCACGCTGTTCCGCGCCTTCACCTCGGGGATGATTATTCGCAAACTGCAGCAGCGCGATGGTATTCATATCGATACTCCGCTGCAGGCTCTGCAAAAGCTGGCCGAGCAGGGATACCAGGATGTGGCTATCCAGTCCCTGCACATTATCAACGGCGACGAGTACGAGAAGATCGTTCGCGAAGTGCAGAGTATGCGCCCGCGCTTTCAGCGTCTGACGCTGGGCGCGCCGCTGTTGAGCGGTCATGGCGATTATGTGCAGCTGATGCAGGCCCTGCGCCAGCAGATGCCGCCGCTGGCGGCGACGGAGCGAGTGGTGTTTATGGGGCACGGCGCCAGCCACCACGCCTTCGCGGCCTACGCCTGTCTGGATCATATGATGGCGGTGCAGGGTTTTCCGGCGCGGGTGGGGGCGGTGGAAAGCTATCCCGAAGTGGACATCGTCATTAACGAACTCTCCCGCCAGGGCGTGACCGGCGTGCATCTGATGCCGCTGATGCTGGTGGCCGGCGATCATGCCATTAATGATATGGCCTCCGACGAAGACGATTCGTGGAAAACCCGCTTCAATGCCGCCGGTATCCCCGCCACGCCGTGGCTTAACGGGTTAGGGGAGAATCCGGCGGTGCGGGCGATGTTTGTCGCCCATCTGCAGCAGGCGCTGAACGACACGATGGAGAAAGCAGCATGAGCGGCAAACTATACGCCCTGAGCAGCGGGCCGGGGGCGGCCGATCTGATCACCGTGCGTGCGGCGCGGATCCTCGGCCAGCTGGATGTGCTGTATGCGCCAGCCGGCCGCAAAGGCGGCGACAGCCTGGCGCTCTCCATCGTACGCGAGTACCTGGGCGCACACACGGAGGTCCGCTGCTGCCATTTTCCGATGAGCGCCGACAGCGCGGAAAAAGAGGCGGTGTGGAACGACGTTGCCGCGGCGCTGGCCCAGGAGGTGGCGGCGGGCAGGCAGGTCGGGTTTATCACCCTCGGCGACGCCATGTTGTTCAGCACCTGGGTCTTTCTGCTGCAGCGGATTGGCTGCCCGGAGTGGCTGGAGATTGTCCCTGGCGTTACCTCCTTCGCCGCCATTGCCGCCCGGGCGAAAACCCCGCTAGCCATGGAGCAGCAGTCGCTGGCGGTCATCTCCTGCACCGCGCCGGAAGCGGACATTGCCGCGGCGCTGCGCCAGCATGACAGTCTGGTGCTGATGAAAGTCTACGGCCGCTTCGCCCGCATTAAGGCGCTGCTGGCACAGGCGGGGCTGCTGGATGCGGCGCTGATGATGTCAGAGGCCACCCTGCCGGGCGAGCAGTGCTGGCGCCGTCTGCGCGAGGTCAGCGATGACCAGCCGCTGCCCTATTTCTCGACCATTCTGGTTAACAAACAGTGGGAGGAGGCGTAATGAATCAGGTGAAATCGCTGAAGCAGCTTTCGTATGGGGGGCTGGCGGCCGCTGTTCTGCTGATCATCGTCCCGCAGGAGGCGTTCGCCATGCATATCATGGAGGGCTTTTTGCCGCCGATGTGGGCGCTGGCGTGGTGGCTGCTGTTTTTACCCTGCCTGTGGTACGGCCTGGTGCGCCTGCGGCGTATCGTTCAGGAAGAGAGCAATCAGAAGGTGCTGCTGGCCCTCTGCGGGGCGTTTATTTTTGTTCTTTCGGCGCTGAAGATCCCGTCGGTGACCGGCAGCTGCTCGCACCCGACCGGCGTTGGTCTGGCGGTGATCCTCTTCGGGCCGGGCGTGGTGGCGGTGCTGGGGGCGATCGTTCTGCTGTTCCAGGCGCTGCTGCTGGCGCATGGCGGCCTGACCACCCTTGGCGCCAACGGGATGTCGATGGCGGTGATCGGCCCGATGGTCGGCTATCTGGTGTGGAAGCTGGCCTGTCGGGCGGGGATCCGTCGCGATGTCGGGGTCTTTCTCTGCGCCATGCTGGCGGATCTGATGACCTACTTTGTCACCTCCGTCCAGCTCGGGGTGGCCTTTCCCGATCCGGCAACCGGGGCAGGCGGATCGATCGCCAAGTTTATGGGCATCTTCTGCCTGACGCAGATCCCGATCGCCATCGCGGAAGGCTTGCTCACCGTGATGATCTACGATCAGCTAACCAAACGGCGACTGATCGCCGCGGAGGCACATTAATATGAAAAAGACCCTGATCCTGTTGGCGATGGTGGCCGCCCTGATGATCCTGCCATTTTTTATTAACCACGGCGGCGAGTTTGGCGGCTCGGACGGCGAAGCGGAGAGCCAGATCCAGGTGGTGGCGCCGGATTATCAACCCTGGTTCCAGCCGCTATATGAACCGGCGAGCGGCGAGATTGAGAGCCTGCTGTTTACCCTGCAGGGCTCGCTGGGCGCGGCGGTGATTTTTTACATTCTCGGATATGCGAGGGGCAGACAGCGCCGTGATGACCGGGTTTGACCGACTCAGCTACCAGAGCCGCTGGTTGCAGGTGGCGCCAGAGCGTAAGTTTCTGCTCTGGCTACTGCTGATGGTGCTGGCCTTTACGCTGCCGGCGTGGGGCCAGGCGCTGACGCTGGCGCTGACCGCCGCGCTGACCTGCTGGCTGCTGCGGGTCTCATTCTGGCGCTGGTGCCGCTGGATGGCGCTACCCTTTGGCTTTTTGCTGGTCGGCGTGCTGACCATTCTGTTCAGCGTCAGCCGCGACCCGCAGATGCTGTTAGCGAGCTTTCGGTTGGGCGCTTTCTCGATAGGGATTTCCGCTCCGGGGCTGGCCGTGGCCGGGGAGACCTTCTGGCGCAGCCTGGCAGCGATGGCGGCCACGCTCTGGCTGGTGCTTAATCTGCCTTTCCCACAGCTGATTATCTTGCTCAAGCGCGGTCGCGTACCGCGGCTGTTGACGGAGCAGATCCTGCTGACCTGGCGCTTCATTTTTATTCTGTTGGACGAGGCGATGGCGATTCACCGCGCGCAAACCCTGCGTTTTGGCTATGGTAGCGTGCCGCAGGGCTATCGCTCGCTGGCGATGCTGGTGGGACTGCTGTTCACCCGCGTCCTCCTGCGCTATCAGCAGATGAGCACGGCGCTGGATATCAAATTGTACCAGGGTGATTTTCACCTCTAAGGATAAGTATGCTTGCCACAACCGATCTCTGGTTTCGCTATCAGGATGAGCCGGTACTTAAAGGGCTGACGCTGGATTTTTCCCGCCATGCGGTGACCGGCCTGGTGGGGGCCAACGGCTGCGGAAAGTCGACGCTGTTTATGAACCTGAGCGGCCTGCTGCGCCCGCAGCAGGGGGCGGTGCTGTGGCAGGGAGAGGCGCTGAATTACAGCAAGCGCGGTCTGCTGGCGCTGCGCCAGCAGGTGGCGACGGTGTTTCAGGATCCGGATCAGCAAATCTTCTATACCGATATCGACAGCGATATCGCTTTTAGTCTGCGTAACCTCGGGGTGGCGGAAGAGGAGATCGCCCGCCGAGTGGATGAGGCGTTGACCCTCGTCGATGCCCAGGGGTTTCGCCAGCAGCCGATCCAGTGCCTCAGCCATGGGCAGAAAAAACGGGTGGCAATCGCCGGGGCGCTGGTGCTGCAGGCGCGCTACCTGCTGCTTGACGAGCCCACCGCGGGCCTCGACCCACGCGGGCGGGCGCAGATGATCGCCATCATCCGCCGCATTGTCGGGCAGGGCCGGCATGTGGTGATCTCCAGCCACGATATCGATCTGATCTATGAGGTGAGCGACGCCGTTTACGTTCTGCGTCACGGCGAAGTGCTGGCCGCGGGGGATCCCGGCGAGGTATTTGCCTGCGCGGAGACGATGGACCGGGCAGGATTGACGCAGCCGTGGCTGGTGAAACTTCATAGCGAACTGGGGCTGCCGCTGTGTAAAACCGAGGCGGAGTTTTTTCAGCGGATGCACAACAACGCGATAGGCGCGATAAAGGAGGCGTCATGACGCTGGCAGTGATGTTGCAGGGCACGGCTTCCGACGTTGGGAAAAGCGTGCTGGTGGCGGGACTGTGCCGCATTTTTCATCAGGATGGGCTGCGTACCGCGCCGTTTAAATCACAGAATATGGCGCTGAACTCCGGCATTACGCCGGATGGCAAAGAGATGGGCCGGGCGCAGATTTTCCAGGCCGAAGCGGCAGGGATCGCCCCGGATGTCCGCATGAACCCGATTTTGCTCAAGCCCACCAGCGACCGTCAGGCGCAGGTGGTCCTGATGGGGCAGGTGGCGACCAGCATGGACGCGGTGAGCTATCACCAGTACAAGCCGCGCCTGCGCGAGCAGATCCTCGCGGTCTACCAGAGCCTGGCCGGAGAGTATGAGGCGCTGGTGCTGGAAGGCGCCGGCAGTCCGGCGGAGATTAACCTGCGCGACCGCGATATCGTCAATATGGGCATGGCCGAGATGGCGCAATGCCCGGTGATCCTGGTGGCCGATATCGACCGCGGCGGGGTGTTTGCCGCGATTTACGGCACGCTGGCGCTGCTGCAGCCTCAGGAGCGGGCGCGGGTGAAAGGGGTGATCATCAATAAATTCCGCGGCGATGTGGCGCTCCTGCGCTCCGGGATAGAGCAAATCGAGGCGTTGACCGGGGTGCCGGTGCTGGGCGTTATGCCATGGCTTGACGTGGATCTCGAGGATGAGGACGGCGTCGCGCTGCAGGCCGGGAAATACCATCGCACCGACCGGCGCGATATCGACATCGCCGTGGTTCACCTGCCGCATATCGCCAATTTTACCGACTTTAACGCCCTGGCGGCACAGCCAGACGTCCGGGTGCGCTATGTCCGCGATCCGCAGGCGCTGGCCGACGCCGACCTGGTCATTCTCCCGGGCAGTAAAAATACCCTCGGCGATCTGTGCTGGCTGCGCGAGAGCGGCATGGCGCACGCGGTCGAGCAGGCCCGGCAGCGCAAGGTGCCGCTGCTGGGGATCTGCGGCGGCTATCAGATGCTGGGCGAAACCATTATCGATGAGGTGGAGTCTGGCCTTGGCGCCCAGCCCGGGCTGGGGGTGCTGAAGACCGTGACCCACTTCGCCCAGCACAAAACCACCACCCAGGTGCAGGCGACCCTGGGGTCTGCGCTCCCGGATTGGTTAGCCGACGCGGCGGGGCTGCGCGTCAGTGGCTATGAAATTCATATGGGCGAGACGCGCCGCGAGGCAGGCTGCCCGCCGCTGCTGCAGCTGCATAAAGCGGGGCAGGCAGTGGACGACGGGGCGATAAGCGACGACGGCCTGGCGTTCGGCACCTATCTCCATGGCCTGTTCGACAGCGATGCCTTTACCCGGGCGCTGCTCAACGGCCTGCGCCAGCGCAAAGGGCTGGCGCCGCTGGACAGCGCCCTGGAGTATGCCCGCTATAAAACCCGGCAGTTTGATCGGCTGGCCGAGGCCATGCGCGAACATATCGCCATCGATAAAATTTACGCCATCATGCGCCAACATCAGGAGCCCCTATGCTGACTCTGGTTACCGGCGGCGCGCGCAGCGGCAAAAGTCGCCATGCCGAGGCGCTGATTGCCGATGCGCCGCAGGTGTTATATATCGCCACCTCGCAAATCTTTGACGACGAGATGGCCGCAAGGATCCAGCATCATCGCGACGGCAGGCCCGCCCACTGGCGCACCGCCGAGCGCTGGCAGCAGCTTGATGAACTGATCACCCCGGCTATCGCCCCAGAGGAGGCGATTTTGCTGGAATGCATCACCACCATGGTCACCAACCTGCTGTTCGCGCTCGGCGGCGACAGCGACCCCGACGGCTGGGATTACGCCGCCATGGAACAGGCTATTGATGACGAAATTGGCGTGCTGATTGACGCCTGTCAGCGCTGTCCGGCGCACGTCGTGCTGGTGACCAACGAGGTGGGGATGGGCATTGTACCGGAGAACCGCCTGGCGCGGCATTTTCGCGATATTGCCGGGCGGGTCAATCAGCGCCTGGCGGCCGCGGCGGATACGGTCTGGCTGGTGGTCTCCGGCATCGGCGTCAAAATCAAATAACTCAATCGCTGGCTGACCGGGCCAGCCCTGGCAGGGATTCTGTATGCAAAATTTAAACACGGTTCTGCGGGCGATCCCCGCGCCGGACGCCGACGCCATGGCGCGGGCACAGCAACACATCGACGGCTTACTCAAGCCCCCCGGCAGCCTCGGGCGTCTGGAGGCGCTGGCGGTGCAGCTGGCGGGAATGCCCGGCCTGGGCGGCCAGCCGCAGGTGGCGAAAAAGGCCCTGCTGGTGATGTGCGCCGACCATGGAGTGTGGGACGAAGGGGTGGCGATTTCGCCGAAGGCGGTCACCGCCATCCAGGCGGCAAATATGACCCGCGGCACCACCGGCGTCTGCGTGCTCGCCGCCCAGGCCGGGGCGAAAGTGCATGTAATTGATGTCGGTATCGATAGCGAACCGCTCCCCGGCGTGGTGAATATGCGGGTGGCGCGGGGCTGCGGCAATATTGCCCGCGGTCCGGCGATGAGCCGTGAGCAGGGGCAGGAGCTGTTGCTGGAGGTGATGCGCTACACCCGCGCGCTGGCCCAGGAGGGTGTTACCCTTTTTGGCGTCGGCGAACTGGGGATGGCCAATACCACGCCGGCGGCAGCGATCGTCAGCGTCCTGACCGGCAGCGATGCGCAGGAGGTGGTCGGGATTGGCGCCAATCTGCCGCTGGCGAAGGTTGGCAACAAGGTGGAGGTGGTGCGGCGGGCTATCGCCGTCAATCAGCCCGACCCGAATGATGGCCTCGACGTACTGAGCAAAGTCGGTGGTTTCGATCTGCTGGGGATGACCGGTGTCATGCTGGGGGCGGCGTCCTGTGGGCTGCCGGTGGTGCTGGATGGCTTTCTCTCCTACGCGGCGGCGCTGGCGGCGTGTCAGATAGCGCCGGAGGTGAAACCGTATCTGATCCCGTCCCACTATTCGGCGGAGAAGGGGGCGCGTATCGCGCTGGCGCACCTGGGTCTCGAACCGTATCTCAATATGGGCATGCGTCTGGGAGAAGGCAGCGGCGCGGCGCTGGCGATGCCGATCGTCGAGGCGGCCTGCGCGATGTACCATCGCATGGGCATGCTGGCGGCAAGCAATATTGTGTTACCGAAGGGGTAAGCAGGAGATGGGGGCGGCAATGGCCGTTCCCGTTTTCGGCAGAGGTTTTGCCGGCGGCAGAAACAAAAAAACACCCTTGAGGGTGTTTCAGGTTGTTGGCAAAAAAGGAAAAAGCGTGGTTTTTCCTCCTTTGTGGTTATCAGCCGAAAATCAATAAATTGATTTTCCTTGTTACTTTTCTGGCGCAATCTGCAAGCTCAATGAAGGTGCGCTACCTGACATAAGTCACGCGCGCTCCTGATGTTTAAGATGACGCAGCACAATCCGGCCTTCCGCAGAAAATATACCATCAAAGCGTATCCAGCCGGTATCGGGAAGTTGGGCATAAATAAGATAATTGAGATGCCCCGGACGTGGCTGCGGCTGCAACTCCACGCGCAACTGGCTCAGGCGGGGTTCGTAGCGCAGTAACGTCTCTTCTATCTGGTGTATCAAACCATGAATATCCGCGGTCATTCCCTGATGAATCATGCTGAGGTCCGGCAAACCATAATCCGGTAAATGCGCCAGCGTTCCTGCCCGGCAGTTGATGATGCGCTGCATGTTGTCCATAACGGAGAGAATAAGCTGATCCCGCTCGCTGACCTGCTCCAGCGGCAGCTCGCCACTGAAGCTGAAAGTCAGCATTTCAAATAAAGAAGATGCTGCCATCGGTTACTTATCCTGAAGGGGGAGCAGGCGGAGATCGCTTCTCATCAGCTCTATGGTGCGGGGCCTGTCAGCTTCCAGTTCATCCCTTTTGAGTACCAATCGCCAACTGTTGCTTTGTTCATCGGGGTGATAAAACTGACCAACGATGGCGATAAACTGGGTCTCTTTATCCAGAGGGACATTCAGGGAAACCGCACCCGCTGGCTTCATCCAGACGGTATGTTTGGCCAGTACATCTGATTTCAGCGTTTTTTCTTCCTGCATAAGTAGCGTGTCATAGTTGGCCTCGTCAAAACGCTCACGTGTTTTCAGTTGCCAGACATGGATCATCGTGGAAAGCGGTGTGTCTTGCGCATCTGTATTCAGCGCGCTGCGCGATACAAAATCGAGATGCAGCGTTTTGATCTGCTTGTAGAAAATCGCCGATGCCACTTCTTTAGTGCCGTCAGCCACTCTCTGAGTCAGACCGCAGCCGCTCAGCAGCGTCATGGCGGCAAGTACGCTGACTGCATGTCGTTTATAGGGTGTAAGAAACATGAGTAACACTCTCCCTGTCGCGGGTGGATGATGTGGGCATGAGTCCCTGATAACGCCCGAGACTGACCGTGACCGTACCGGCGACTGGGGCAGCAAAAGACGCCCGCAGCACGCCTGTTCGGCTTACCTGAACGCGCTGATTTCCTAACTGTGCCGGAGGCAGCAGACTGACGGGCAAGGTCAGTTGCAGGCGGGCCTGGTAGCGCCAGCCCAGATAGACACGCAACAGCACCAGCAGGTCGGTATGTAGTTGCCCGCCCGGCAGCCAGCCGCGTGCCTCTCCGTCGTCTTCGGTATACAGCTTCATCAGTAACTGGCTGTTAACGTCAGTGCCGGTGTTGCCCAGCAGTGCCCGAGTTTTCAGGCAAATACGTGATCTTTTTGATAAACCCGCAGGTTCAGGCAGGACAATTTGTTGTGGATCGTGCGGGATAACTGTCGCTTGCGTCTGGGGGGCCAGTAATCTGACCAGCGCCGTTATGCCTTCTGCTGTACGCGTCGGCAGACGCATCACGCTGAGTAATGCCAGAAAACGCGAGACCGGCGTGGCGATATGATTTTCGCTGCCGGGAATGCCCAGACCAATCAACCCCAGCAGGCAGCGGGAAATATTATCCACGGCTCCCGGTTCAAACGACGTAAGGTAATTATATTTGCGCCAGATACGATAGTACTGAGTGATAAAGCGATGGTTAAAAATGTCCAGAAACGCCATCATCGCTTCATGGCCGTCCCGGCGCTGCGCGATGTAGTCGAGATAGGCTGTCGGCAGCGGTGAATCCACACCGTACAGCCCCAGAAACGTGGTGCGCACCGTGGGTGGCGCGTCAGGATGATCCAAATCCTGTTCGACGCTTTTTAGTTCGCTTACCGGGAACCCCATCCCCGGATGTGGACGAAAACGGACAGGATCGTCTGCCGGATTGGTTGTGCTCCCCAGCAGTGGCGTCTGTGGTTGGCTTTGTTCAAGAAGCTGGCAGAAACGGTAAAAGTTAATTCGGTTAATGTCCGGAGCAAGCCTTTCCGTCAGCCCGGTACGCGCTGGCTGTGGTGTTCTGTCCATTGCAAACATTTTCCTGTAGGTTGCAGAATCAGCGTCAACTGAGTAAATAAGTGGATGTCGGCATACAGGGCGAAAAAGCGGTGCAGCAGTTCGCCAAACAGGGTGATATCGCCTTCGCCGGCGAAACCGTTGCTGTCCAGCGTGACCTGAATATCCACGCCGCGCAGTAGAAAACCTTTTTCAAAACGCTGAATCAGGTGATGCTGAACGTCAACGATTGCCTCCAGACGGCGTCGGTTCATTTCGCTTTCCGTCCAGTCGTACAGCGCCAGCGTGCCGCGCAAGATTTCGGCGTTGTCCATCATTGACAGGAAGTTGGAGCCTAAGTGGCTGAGAACCCGCCAGTGGAAACGGTCACGCGCCGGGGGATAACAGGGCTGCGTCGGCGCGCACAGGTTGCGCACCCGCAGTGTATGCTGCGTGGCGTAGACGGGGGTGTCCAGCACCGTGCTCTGCAGCGCTTTACGCGGAAGCTGACCGTTGGTGCCGGTCAGACTCAGGGACAGGGTTTCGTCTTCCAGCAGGCGGTCGATATCGAATGCGTCGCCCCCAAGGATCAGCCAGGTATCATGCAAACCGGAAGGGCCGCGTTTTACCCGCGTATGGTAATAACGTTCCGGCGAATCGTGACGCAACATCCCGCCCCGGTGGCGAAAACTGGAAAAGGGCACATATGCCTGACTGCCGGTGTGTCGCGAAGAAATAATATTATCGACGGAGTAAATTTCCGTATGCCCGTCCTGAATACGCATGGGGCGCAGCAAGTATTCATTTTCCAGCGGAGAAAGATGCAGTGGATCGGCTTCCAGCGGGAACAGGTTGATCACCGGTACGCAGTGCAGGCGGATATTTTCGGTGCTGAACGGCAGATCGTGAGACCAGCTTTCCGCGAGCACCACGTCAATTTCGAATCCACTCATTCCTGCCGGCCAGACCACATTCTCCAGCCCGTTGAGGGCGACAAACATAAACTTCTCGCGGAAGGTGAAATACTCCAGCAGCAGTTGGTAACCGCTGAAGGCCGATTCGCCTTTTGGCCAGAGCGGATCGTCCTTACCGAACCCCATCGGGGAAAAATAGCCGTCCAGTGTCCGACGTTCCTCCCCCGGCAGGCGAAACCAGATTTGCTGCACCCCCAGCGTCAGCGCCCGGTGTAATGCACAAGCCAGCGGACTGTCCGCATTGAGATAGAGCGGCAGTCTCGATAAATCAATCTGTGACCCGTCGCCAGCCAGCGGGCTGCACTCAAAGCGCAGACGGATAACCGAGCGTCCATCCTGTTCGTACTGTAACGACACCTCTGGTAAAGCCAGCGGAAGCAGGGTGATATCCCGCGTGGCGCTGTAGCAGCAACGTGTCCGGTGTTCGCCGACGGGCCTCGAGAGCACCTGAAAATCACTCAGTGTTTCGCTCTGCTTCATTTGCCGATGATCGGTTAACAGTTCCACCACCGACAGCGACGGGATTGTACGCAGATAATGAGGCCACAGGAGGCTCACCAGCCCCTCAGTCAGTTCAGGTAGATCGTCATCCAGTTTTTCCCGCAGGCGGCCCATCAGGAAGGCGAAACCTTCGAAGAGACGTTCGACATAAGGGTCGCGCGCGCCGGGCTTATCGAGATTGAGCATAGCGGCGCGATCAGGATACGCTTGTGCAAACTCTTTACCCGCTTCACGCAGGTAGCGCATTTCGGCTTCGTAATAGCGTTGGGTTAAATCATCCATAATGAGCATTTCCTTAATAGCCGGTGATGATAATGGCCTGTCGTGGAGGCTTTTCCTGTCAGGCATATGGCGGCTTCTGGTTGCAGGGGCCTTTACCCGCCAGCGGGTTTACAGTTGCAGTCAGTCACTCATCCTCTCCATATTCCCTCCTGTCCGCCGCCCCTTTCTCTGTCAGGAATAGCTGCCCTGGCAGGCGGAAGTTTTTCAGCGTCAGAAGCGCCAACGGGCCTTTGCCCTGCTCGACGCGCATCAGGTAATGCAGCGGCAGACCGTCCGGCGCTTGCCACTGCAGCTTAAAGCTGCTGCTGTCCAGCTGTGTGACCTGCGCCTGTTCCAGCAGACGAATAAAACTCCAGCTTCCCCGGAAGTCGGCCAGAATACGTTCCATATTCTGCGTACTGGTCCAGCTCAGCGATGCGCCGGGCTGCCACTGCTCATGCGGCCAGCTGAAACGCTGCCAGCGTTCTTTCTGGTTGAAATATTCCAGTTGCTGGCCGTCAATCACCAGATGCGTTTTCATCACGTCACGTGCCGGTTTTGCCATCAGTTCAAAATGTACCCCGGCATCGCCGCTGGCAAAGGCTGTGTCGGCCACATCGCGCAGGCGATTCAGGGCGCGTAAAAACGCCGGGTTGATCGCCAGTCCCTGCGTGTTCATGGTGTCAGCCACCCAGTACCGGCCTTCGCGTTTCAACATTCCGGTGAGGTTGGTGGCAATAAACTGATTTATCCGCCCGTCGTCACGCAGGTACTGCGCCAGCAGGGGAAGTGAGGCGTCATTCGCTGTGTCTTTGAACGGGTAGCGCCCGGCAAAATCCTGCTCCCAGAGGTTGACAATAGCGCGCTGCCACTGCCGGTTAAGGCTATCCGCTGCGGGCGTCAGCACCTGTCGCCATGCCTGCTCCACCGGGCTAACAAACAACGACTGGCCAAAACCACTCCATTCTTCACCCAGACTGGCGGCTATCAGACGGCCATAATCGCGGGTATCGGTAAGATCGACCGTTTTCCCCTGAAATACGGTCTGCGCCAGCTGCTGGGTCATCTCCTGCGGGTCGGGGGCGTTAATCACCTGTTGTAGCTTGAGGCGCACACGGGTGACGCGGGTCAGCCAGGTTTGCAGGCTGAGCTGAGTATCACCCCGCCCTCCGGTTGTATCCCCGATCAGTCGCAACAGCGGGGCAAACGTTTTGTCCATTGGTCCCGCCGGTGTTTCATCTTTACGGACGGCATGCGACGTATTTTCCTTGCCGTTAAACAGTGCTTTTGCCGACTTTACCAATGAATCCGACAGGCCTGCGCTTTCCCTTCCGGTTGCCGCCTGCCATGCCACGGTATCCGTGAGCGCAATCAGCGGCGACTGGCGGGCATCAGCCATCAGCGTTAACTGGTCAAGCACGCCGGAAAGCGAGTCCTCTTTTTTCCAGCGAATACTGTTGAGGAAGGCCTGCCAGCTACCGGCGAAATCGGTGAAGTAGCGTGTGGTCAGGCGGGCGCGCAGCACCTCAGGCGAGATATCGGCGGATGCGTCCTGCCGACGGTCACTGAGCACCCAGTCGATTTCCTCGCGCCGGGCGGTGACCACTTGTTCTATTGCCTCTTTTACCTGTCCTTCCCATGCCTGACGGGTAAACATTCCCGGTACGGTCTGTTCGGTACTGAAAAGCGGGTCTGCCAGCGTGTCGCCGGTCATGTCTGCCAGCGTAATATCGGCGTAGTTACGGGAGACCTGTTTCAGGACGTTCTGATAGAGAGTGTTTTCCGCATTGCGCACCCCAATCTGGCGCAGCAGAATTTTGCGTACCGCGCTGGTCAGTTGCGGCTGCGGGGCGATTTTCCACTGTGGATGCTCCGGCAGATTAGCCATCCAGAAGGTCAGCAGCGATGGCAGCACGCTTTGCCGGGTACCTTCCGGTACAGCTGCATAGCGTAGATGCTCTGCCATCAGCGTGGTGCTGAAAAAGGCGGCGTCAGATTTTTCCGGGCGGGACATCATCAGCAGCGCCTTAAGCTGTTTATAACGCTGTTCTCCCGTTGCGGTGCGTTGCGGACTGTTCGGCGGCAGGGCGATAAAGGCGTTCAATTGTTGCTGCAGATACGCGGCTGCGACATCGCGCACCAGCCGGTTTGCTGCCTGGGCATAACAAGGAAAGGCGGCGCTGAGCAGGTGCGCGTTACGTTCAAGACCGAAACGCTGATACCACGGCGCACCGTGGCGAATACGGTACTGCAGACGCTCGAGTTGGCTCTGTAAGGTATGCAGTGCGGCCAGTTGTTCTGAAAGCGGCAGGCGGATATCGCGCGCCCGCGTCGCCTGTATCCCGATTTCCTGAATCAGGGCACGGTTGGCGAAAAAGGAGGTCATCATTCCGGCCACCCATACCGCCAGCACACAGGCGCAGATCGCTAACATAGTGCGCCACCACGGAAAACCCACTCTGCGCCCCCGCGCATTATCGCCAGTCACGCCCAACCATACCGGCGATGGCAACCATGCGTGGATCGCGGCCTCTGGCGCGGGGGTAAGCGGAGGGCTGAACATCAGACCACGCAGTTGCAGGCAAGAAAACGCGCCACCGGCAAGGAGCGGTTTTAGCGCCGTCTTCCATTTAACAATACCGCCTTCAGCGAGCTGATGGGCAAGCCGTAACAGGAAATCGTGGTGGTCGTTATTCAGTAACTGCTGTACTCCCTGTGCGGTCAACTGCAGTGTCCGCGCTTCCAGCAGCGACGCCAGTTGTTCCGGCACGCAGCGTTCAGGCAACAGGCAACCGACGCTTTGTAGCGTACGCCCAGCCTGATAACCACCGTCATCACAAACTTGCCACAGATATAACGGGGCCTGAAAACCGAGCAATTGTCCGCAGGTAGCCAGCTCACGCCAACCTTTATCCAGTTGCGCCGTCTGGCAACATTGTTTTTCCGTCAGCGGCCAGATAATGCCGTCCAGCGGACGGAAATGGCGCAGTCTTTTCAGGGATGTCAAAAGTGTCGTATCCGGGGCTGCCGACGCGGAGCCTCCGTATATTAACACTGTGTGCTCGCCTTCCTGCCAGCGCTGCGCCGTTAATCCTGGTGCAATCGCTTCCACCTGCGTCGATTCACCCATCACCAATAGCAGGCGGACTTTATGTCGCCAGAGCAGGCCATAGCGGGACCGAAGTTTTGATTTAAGAAGGATGTAAAAATCATCAGATAGTCGCTTTTCATTTTTGGCCGGCACTTCAGGCCGATAAATCGTCTGCTCTTTCTTTTGTTTCCTGAGCCACCAGAATGGTGAACACACCAGCCCGAATAACAGGATTGCAAATATCCCTCCCCATAGTGACCACGCCTGTTGGGTGGATACTCCTCTCCTTGCCAACAAATCCTGATTAATGAAAATCAATAAGGCACAAATTCCTGCCAGCCCTATAATAAGAAGAAGATAGCCCCAGAAACCATAGCGCGCAGTATGCATTATTTTTCCTCACGCTCAAAATAGTGGCCTGGTGTAATTAAACAAAGCCACTTTGTTTCAATTTCTTGTGATTTTTGACAAATAACCAACTGTTCTTTGCTCGTTTCCCTGGTGGCTTCAGTTAATATCGCCAGGGATAATGGAAATGCTAACTCACTTCCTGGGCCAAAAGAATGGTCAATCATGTGCAACGGCTGTCTCCTTGGCAGTTCCCATTCGTATTGGTTAGCATACTGCATAATGTTTTCTATTAGTTCATTGTTAATATTAGAAACCCAGATGTGTTGTAACTTATTTTTATTTAATTGATTGTATTCAACTAGTGTATTTAAATTCGATTCCAGCCCCTCGGGTTCTAATGTCATGGTTCGACCTATACCAGCGATAACGGGGATGGCATGTCGTTTTGCAAATGAATAAGAAGAAATTAACTGACCAGAAACTAATTCACTGTGTTTGCCAGAGGCATCTCCTGACCAGCGTTGTAGGCAAATGACTAAAACCAAACCGTCGAAATTTTCATTATCATAGAATGACTCAATGCATTCAATGGAGTTGACTGTCTCTGGAACCAGATCCCACTGCGAGAGAACCGCTTGCTCTATTTTTTTACACTCTTTGTTTTTAGACTGTAATATATAAATTGTCTGCAAATAGTTGCGATAACCTGGATACTGATGCTCCAGGTTTTGATGGATGTTACTCGTTATTGCAGTGATAGTGTTGCGCAATGGAAAAGAGAGGGGTCTCGCTTTTTGTGGATATGCAGGAATATCCTTAAGTGGTCCCAGTAATGAATCTATTCCTTCGCCATCTGGAGTGTAAATAATATTGCCAACTACTGCTAATTGTTTTTGACTCCATTTCCGCCAGTGTTCTTTTATTTGCTCTTTTTCAGTATTCCACGCCAGGCAGGAGGCAACGGATTGTTCATATTTATTAATCACAACGCCCATGATGCATAACCAGAGGAATAATGTTGGTAATATGCCATATATCAATACGTCACCATATGTGACAAGATTAAAGACAAATAGCCCGCACAGTCCACCTATGGTTAACATGGGAATTAACAATATAATCCAACGTCTGTAATTTGGTTTAGGAAGGGGGCCTATTTCCGGTACTGCGGGTATCATCCATCCCATATTATGACTCTATACTGTTTACCGATTGGGAGCTTATGACACGGCATCCACATGCGCACTGGCAATTATTCACGACGATGTTTTTACCTTGTTCCATCGCTGTCGAATCACCTTCCTGTATAGGATTAACTCCGTGTTTAGGACAGGAAACTAAATCTCCTACCAATGCAACCTGCACGCCGTTAATAAACATGGTTGAAGATGCGGTTATGACCTTACCTCCATGAGTAGTAGCATCACCTAAACAAACAAGTCCTGACATATTTTCTATCCTGTTGAGCGGTTGGTAAAAGAAATTGTAAAGCGTTATAAATGGGCAGGGTGTAAAGATATGGCTATAATATTCAACGTGTTTATTACTGTGGCAGACAGTATTGTAATATTGCGCTGATGTATTTTAATTTTCCAAAAAAAACATACGCTTGCTAAGCATGTTATTGTCATCACCACTGGCTGGGGTGATATTTAATTGTTTCGGTTATATTTTCCCATAGCGCTACCAGTTCGTTCTCGGTTAATGCGTTATCCGCGTGCAACAGGTCAACGGTATAATCCATCGACAACTCCAGTAGCTTATTCCCTTCTTTCTTATCTTGATGGATAACCAGTTCAAAATTATAAGTTATGGCTGGTTTTGCATAATAACTATCAGTCTGTTTCGTCCACCATTCTGAAATCTCAAGGCCGTTGACCTTACGTTTGCCTTTGTACAGGGTTTCTCCGTATTCTGTTTCCACCACCCGGGCGTCCTTATCCAGCAACGGGGTGCCGGTATAACTATGGTTATCTGTCTTTAATGTGATAGTGACTTCTTTGCTGTTTTGATAGCTTACGGAGGTTTCATACTGCCCGAGCAGTGAGGCATCAATCTGCCCATACTGAATAGCTAACTGATTGCCTGAGGGGCGCTGATTATCCTGGCGGGGTTGCAACCCTGACAGAATAGCCAGTAATTGTGATTTTTTCTCAGGGATGTTATATTTCAGACTAAATATTTTTCTTTTAGTGTCATATTTTTTATCACGAGAATCCTGAGCTTTCATTTTTATAATAAAGGATACTCCATCGTTCCACCTACAGGCCTCAAGCGTTCTGAATACATCGGAAATTGAATTGGTATTTATATATTCAAATATTTTTCCTTTCATGTCAGAAGGCAGTTGATAAATCTGTTTAAGATAAGGCGCATCTTGAGGAAGTTGAGGCTGCATGTTTCTGAGTTCTTCTTCATGTCGTATCAAGAACTGCTGAAAAGGAGGGAAGTATTGCCGTTTTGTTTCCACCGTGGTCATCTCTGAACCCTGGATAAACATCACCATCCCGGCTGGCGTAAATTCAGCCGGAAGCGCCACAGAATAAAAACCAAAGTACCGCGTTTCGGGGTGCTGCAATAATGAGGTGACCATCACTTTCTCCCTGTCATTTAATGAATACTGATACGCGCCGGGTTTGAATGCCAGCCATCCCGTGATAAATATCACCGTCGCCAGCAGCAGGCCGTTTCTCAGGCGATGTGGGCCATTAAGCAAAAACCATTTCTTTATCATAATTGACCTGCCGGAAAATTATTATTATGGCGTGTGAAGACAAAGAGTATCTGAAATGTTATCGTTAATCAGACGCTGTATGATAATCTGTTTTCACCACCGGGTGGGGTGATATTTAATTGTTTCGGTTATATTCTCCCACAGCGCTACCAGTTCATTCTCGGTTAATACATCTCCAGGGTTTAGGAAATCAATTCGGTAAGACATTTTCAGATCAAGCGGTTTGCTGCCATTAATTTTATTTTCATGGATAGTGAGATAAAAAATATAACTTAGTGATGGGTCTGCGTCATTAACTACAAATCTTTTAATCCACCATTCTGAAATTTCAAGGCCGTTGACCTTACGTTTGCCTTTGTACAGGGTTTTTCCGTGTTCTGTTTCCACCACCCGGGCGTCTTTATCCAGCAGCGGTGTACCGGTATAACTGTCGTTATCTGTTTTTAGTGCAACGAACACTTTTTTACCGTTTTTATAGCTTACGGAGGTTTCATACTCTCCGAGCAGTGAGGCATCAACCTGCCCATACTGAATAGCTAACTGATTGCCTGAGGGACGCTGATTATCCTGACGGGGTTGCAACCCTGACAGAATAGCCAGTAATTGTGATTTTTTCTCAGGGATGTTATATTTCAGACTAAATATTTTTCTTTTAGTGTCATATTTTTTATCACGAGAATCCTGAGCTTTCATTTTTATAATAAAGGATACTCCATCGTTCCACCTACAGGCCTCAAGCGTTCTGAATACATCGGAAATTGAATTGGTATTTATATATTCAAATATTTTTCCTTTCATGTCAGAAGGCAGTTGATAAATCTGTTTAAGATAAGGCGCATCTTGAGGAAGTTGAGGCTGCATGTTTCTGAGTTCTTCTTCATGTCGTATCAAGAACTGCTGAAAAGGAGGGAAGTATTGCCGTTTTGTTTCCACCGTGGTCATCTCTGAACCCTGGATAAACATCACCATCCCGGCTGGCGTAAATTCAGCCGGAAGCGCCACAGAATAAAAACCAAAGTACCGCGTTTCGGGGTGCTGCAATAATGAGGTGACCATCACTTTCTCCCTGTCATTTAATGAATACTGATACGCGCCGGGTTTGAATGCCAGCCATCCCGCGATGAATATCGCCGTCGCCAGCAACAGGCCGTTTCTCAGGCGATGTGGGCCATTAAGCAAAAACCATTTCTTTATCATTATTGACCTGCTGGGCAATTTTTATAATAGAGCGTAAGACAAAAGCTTGACTGAGAGTATCCCGGTAAGCGGCTTCATGGAGAACCTGTACTGCCAGACGCTCCCGAATATTCTTATGAACGATTTGACCGGCGCGCAAAGGCACCGTACCGTCGCCATTTTCACAGGCATCCCGTAGTGTAAAACGTTGTCCTACCCAGCCATATACTACGTTGTTATCGCCTTTGAATGTCCATGCCTGCTCTTCCGGCGAAAGCTCATCCATCACCGTTCTATCGGCACCGATTTCACTTAAATAAAGGCGTTCGTCATTCATTTTTGGCGCCGGCGGCGTCTCTCCTATTTGGCCGCTTGCCAGCGCCCCGCTCCAGACCGCTGTCTCCTGAGTCCGATGCGCTGCGGGTAATTCTCCCCCTTTTGATTTTCCATAAAATGAGTAGGTCTGGGGATGATATTTCCCCATCAGATTTTCATGAAATGCCTGAACATCAGCCAGTAAATTACTATAAGCTTCCCAATCTGTATTAATTTGACTTGAATTCAATGTAGTGTTAAACGGATTCAACAGGTTTTCATCCATTAGCTTCCACCATTTCTCTCGGTTCAGATAAAGCCCACTATAAAGACAGTTTTCTTTCTTATCGTCTTCTCCAACCGGGAGATCTCGGGGCAGCGTTAATATACTACCGTCACGGTCAACGACCTTAAGCCAGTCGTCACCATAATCGTTGGCAGGGAGTAACTCCAGCGCGCCGGAAGACTGAGAGCCAATCGCCACCATCTCTGCTGCGTTGCGGCCAAGGATATGGCTGGTGAGATATCCTACAGCGCCAGCCAAACCGGACTCTGTATTTTCAGTACCGCGCTTCATGCGGGTATAGGTCGCCGCCGCGCCAATAGACGGCATCACACCGTGAACAATACCGTAAATCTTATCTCTGCCCTCCAGACATTCGGAATAATATCGTGCCACTAGTCCTCCCATAGAATGGGTCACCAGAATGACTTTGCTGCACTTCATGCCCTGAGTTTGATACTTGTCAATAATCCTATCGACTTCTTCGCCAAGTCTTTTTGCCGAGAGTACATTGGAGCCTAGCCAGTTGTAGCCCACGACATGTACTGGAAACTGATACAGTTTCATGACTTCAAGGTATGTTTCATCCAGTGAATCCACGCCAAATTCCAGCCCTAGTGGTTCATCAACTAATTTTTGATAAATCGCACTCAGCGTATTGTCTTTTATCGTTGGCTTATCCCGGTACAGAGCAGTCTGTAGCGCATCAAGAAAAGCGCCGTAGCTTGGGGCGGCTACCTCGCCCCAACCCCGATCGTGTCGTGAGCCAAAGAGTTTTTTTTCGGGATGATCTTCTTCCTCAGCCTTTAGTAAAGCTTTTGTAAATCGCTCCATTTCTTCTTTATCAGCGATATTACTGGGGTATTGCGTGGCTATTACCAGATCAATATATTTCTGTACATCTGGCGACATGGGAATAAGCCCTCTGTTGTCAATCTTCACCCGGTCAGGATGTAGTAGCCGTTTTCTCTCTTTTGGTCCTGATGAAGGAAGCGTCCAGCCCAGCAGTGAGGTTTTGCTATCATACCGCCACACGGCTATCGAATCTTCACCATCATCTTTGGGCTTTACTTTAAGATTCGTTCCCATTATTCCTGGCAGAAAAATAACCGGAATTACCCGCAGGTCCTCAATTTCCGCGGTGCCAACTTTATTTTTATCGGCACGATCCATATGCATCGTCGTAGACATATATTCCCTCCGAATATCCTTAATCTTCCTGATTATCTAAGAGATCAATTTTTATTGATTCAACAAAAAGCCCGCTCTGCACAGGTAGTTTCCCTTGATCGTCAGTCGTCATTTCAACGGTAGTGCCATCGCCGCGGGTAACGCGTACCTTTTGATTCTTTGCCGGTTTGCCGGTTTGCTTCCAGAGGATCTCAGGGGTGATGGCAAAATCAGTGGAATCCCATTCCTGCATGGCCTGACTGATACTCTGACCACTGAATTTTTGCCAAACCGCTCCACGCTCTATAATTTTATCTGGTGCGGCACATTCCACCGTGCCACCTCCAATTCGAATATATCCACCACCACTGGTTAGGATGATTTCATTTTTTGCGCTAATAAGAATTTTTCCGTCGCTACTGCTTATGCGCAGATCTTTACATGCATCCAGGAGCATTTCATCGCTTTGTGCCTGAATCTCCACTTTGCCTTTGCTGGCGAAAATTTTAATACCAAGCTTTTGAGCAAACAGACTTACTGCTTCTCCCGCAGCTACAGTGAATTTTTTAAATACGCTGAAATCCGTATTTTTCCCACTGGTGCTAATCAGGTTTTCCCCTGAGGATAATTGCAGGCTTTTGGGCGTAACCTGTGCAATCCCCGCGGGAGCAGAAAGCAGTAGCGCTGATTTTTTCAGCTCGGTCAGCGTTTCTGACAATAGCGTTTTTTGTGTCTGTAAATCCGCCAGCTCTGATTTTGCCACTTCAGCGGCGCTATGTAGTGCTTCCACTAAAGACAGCGCTTCCTGGAGCTGGCTTAACGCTTCATCCATCATCAGCGCCTGCCCCTGCGCCTTTTCCTGCGCATCGGCGCTGATAAAGACACCTTTTTTCGCTCTTATCGCACCCCACATATCGGTGCGCAGTTCGAAACCCTCACCGCGCTGCTGCTTCCCAGCATCCACCAGATGTCCCAGGTTCAGCTGGCTCTTTCCGCCGTACTCTGTGCTGACCTTGATGTGCTCCTTACCCCGCTCATCGTCCAGCCGGATTTTGTTATTCGCCGGGGTGCGCAGCACGTTGCGCTTATAGTTCTGGATGGTCACATGGTCGGTGTGCGCCGAGTCGTGTTTCACCCCGGCGATATATGGCCTGTCCGGGTTGCCATCCTCAAACGCGATGCTAACCTCGGTTCCCGCCAGCAGCGGCAGGTGCAGACCGTAAGTATCTCCCGCATAGGGGCGTGACTGCCGTACCCACAGGCTCTCGAAACCCGGCTTCCACGTATCCCGGTCAAAGTCCAGGTTCACTCGATAGCGCCCGTCTTTGTCGATATGAGCGTAGACATCATTTGCCGTGGTGCTGGTCACCCGCGCCGGGAGTGTCCCTGCCATCACAGGCCTGCGGATGAGAGGAGGGCGGTAGCCGTAGTGTTCGGAATAGGGGATGGCGGTGAATGTCAGTTCGTAACTGCGGTCTCGTGCTGCGCTGGCGGTAATCCCGGTTATCAGAATGCCCTTGCGGAATACCTCTGGCGCATCATTACCCTCGACCTTTATCTCCAGCCCCGGCATCAGCAGAGAACTGGTGCTCTGTCCCTTCAGGATGGCGCGTCCGTTCAGGTAGCGTTCGTGGCGGATACGCGCATAGAATGCACCACTCTCCGGCGTCGCTTTGTCACCCGTTTTCAGAAAATTGTCAGCGTAATGATAGGCTTCACCGTAGGTGGTGTTATCCCCGCCTGTTACGTCAAACTGGCCTGTTGTCATCTCCGCCATCGCTTCACGGTAGTTGTAATCCCGCGTCGTGACGGACCTCGATACCACGCTGTAGGCCGTGTTCAGATCCCACACTGCTTCGGTTCCGCTGTCGCTCATCCCCGAAGGGTGACGCAGCGGCAGCGTCAGGCCGCGCTCATAGCCACTCTGGTCGTCGTAAAACTCGATAACCCCGATTTTCAGTCGGGCGTCGGTACTGAACCGGAACCAGATACCCACCTCCGACAGCAACCGTGAGATGAATGTCAGATCGTCTTCGTCGTACTGCATGACCTGCTCGCGTGACGGGTAGTCGCTTTTCAGGTTAAACACAAAGTCCTGACCGCGCATCTCATGCCGCTCGCGGAGTATTTTCTCCACGATTTGCGGCACCGTCTGGTTCTGATAAATCGCGTTCTGATGGCTGCGGGACAGTAGCGCCAGACGGGGCTCCAGCCGCACCTCATACCGCGCCTCGTCCCGTGAGGAAGACAATTGCTTAAATCCTGTGATCACCCCGTACAACGTACGCAGGGGAGTCTGCGTCGGTATCCCTTGCACCGGCGGGGCGGTCAGGCTGAATGCCCCGTCCTGCATCAGCACCGACTCCGGCGCAATAGACTTATCGCTGCTGGTAAACTGAATGTCATAGCGGAATGGGGCGCTTAATTGCTCCTTGCCTTCAAAGGACAGTACGTCCACGCCGCTGCTCAGGCCGCGGATTTTTAACGCGTGGTGTGAGTGGTCGAAGTTCTGTACATCCATTGTGGGCTTCCTTATTTCGTAACAAATTCCACAGAATTTCCTCTTGCGGGGCCCTGTTCAGGCACGCTACCGCCCATAGCCATGACCTCGTGCCCATCAGGTTTACATCAGGCTAAATTGTGAATAGCGGTTGCTCGGTACCGGTACCACCGATATTCAGCGAGCCGCATATCGAACCCGTGCCAAAAAAGCAGAAGGCTTCCTGCCAGCCATGGTTAGCTGGCTGAAACTCCTTGTGGATTTAACTGAGATAACGCCGGTTCTGGCAGCATGTTCTGTTTCACGTCCTGACAGGCGTCAGTGCGGGGAACCAGACTGATTTCGAGGCGCCGGTTAGCGGCCCTGCCTTCCGGCGTATCGTTAGTTGCCGCAGGATGGCTTTCGCCCAGCCCCTGTACGGCAAAACAGGTGGCCGGAATGTCGCTGGTCTGTAGCATCCAGTCGCGCACGGCTTCCGCGCGTCGCAGCGACAATTGCTGATTGGCTTTTTTATTGCCGGTGGTATCGGTATATCCGGTGACCACAATCAGCCAGCCCGGCCTTGCCCTGATATTTACCAGCGCGTTAATCAGCACTTTTGTCGAGCCGTCTTTCAGACGGGCCTGTCCGACGTCAAACAACGCCATGCTGTCGAGACGCACGCTCTGTACCGGTAATGCGTCTGCTACATCCCTTTTTTTCTCAGGTGGACGGTAATCGCGAATAACCCGCCATACCGGCTGGCGTAGCCGTTCGCCGGGATATAAGCCCAGACTGAGACGTAATGGCTCCCCTTCGCGAAAATAGCTATCCAGAATATTTGCATCGTCCTTCAGGACCGACAGGTGGTGGGCTTTAGCGGCGTCGTTGTCTGCCGGAACGGCATCATATTTATGTAGATCGTCGCTCACCCGCAGCAGCAGGCTGCGGTTTGCGGTTGCTGACAGACAGAGCGCAGCCACTCCTGCCACGGTGGTCATCAGCAGCGCCGCCACGCAGGCGCGGCGCACTGGCGTAAATCCTGATTGACGTGGTAACAGCGGCAGCATCATGTCCGGGAACGGCAGGGGAGATGCGCCGATCTTCGGTATCGCCTCCGGCGTCAGTCCCGTTTTTGCCGTTGTCCATGTCTGCCACAGATTGCCTTCCAGCGCAGGCAGCGCTGGCGCCTGCCCCATGCCCGCCGCCAGCGGCGGATACCCGTTCAGCTCTGGTAACACCATCTGATTGAGCCACTGCATCAGGCTTTCCATCCGCAGAAGATGGCAAAGCCGCAGGCTGCTCCCATCGGTTCCGGGCTGTGCCGCCCATGCCGTCGGAGAGCTTTCTCCGGCGGGCGTCGCCACCTGAACCTTGCCGCCGGCGCAGATAAACCACGGTAGATCATCCTCTCGCCCTGTGCCGGGCAGCCAGCTCCACAGCAGCAGCGGCACTTTTATGCCCGCCCTGCGGCGCACTGTCGCCAGACCGCCGACAAAGCGTCGCAATCGTCCCGCCAGAACAGCCATATCCAGATGAACAACCGGCACGACCGTGCAGGCCACACATAACTGAGAAGCCCATGCGGGGCGGTCAGCTAGCAGCACTTCAGCCTGTCTGATAAGTTGCTCTTCATCCGCAACGTGCAGGTACAGCCCTCCCGCGACCTGCCGCAGCGGGTTTTCTGTGAATAACGATGCTGCCGCGTCGCCGTACACCAGCACTACGGGCTGCCGATATGTTTTGGGCGGCAATCGGGACAGCCATGCGCTGTCGGCCTCAGTCTGTCTTTTTTTTCCGCGCCAGCACGCCAGCAGGCCTACTGCGATGATGATAAGCGCCACTGTCACGCCAAATTTCATCGCCGTAGAGGCCTGATTGAATCCCAGCCATAGCGCCAGCACCAGCAGCATGCTCCACAGCAAAAGCGCCTGTTTCAGCGTGTTACTCACCCGGCTCATCTTCAAGACTTGCCTGTTGGCAGCAGTTCATCCACCAGTACATTCAGCCAGCTATGCAACCCCCACCAGACGCCAACCAGCACAAGCATTAGCAGTAGCAGCCAGCAAAAAGGAGACTGCCACAGGTAATGCTGACGCCTGGTCAAAGGCACGTTCAGCACTGCCGAATCTTCTTGCACCCTGAATGGCTCAACCCTCTTGCTGAACATCGCAATGAGATGCTGCCGTTCATCAGATTCGGGGTCCTGATAGCGCCCGCGAAACCCCAGCAACAGCACGCGATGAAAACAGGTCAGGACCGCCGGCGTGGGGGCTGGCTCCTGTAAAAACCGCTTCATACGCTCATACAGTAGTTCGCCCGCCTGAAGGGTATTGAAAAAATGCGACTGGAGAGGGTTTTTTAGCCAGACCATCTGGCCATCATCCATCCCGTCCCGGCTGAGAACGGTTTCGTCCAGCAGCGCGCACTGAGCGTAAGTGATATGTTCTATGTCCTGCTGGCTGAATCCGGCCGCTGTCAGACGCTCGCGTACCCCTTCCACCTGCTGCAGACAATGGCGATATAGTTCCTGTCCGTGTCTTGCAGAAGTACCCTGACGCAGTTCCACCACCGTCAGAAAGGTGTCGCGAAGTAGTACGTCAATGTCGATTTTCCGTTCCTGTGTCATGACCGCAGTACCGCAAAAAGCTCGGGTTTCAGATCGCCCAGCGTACCCGGCGCGTAAATCATGCAGCACCCGGCATCCAGCATGGCTTTAGCCGGAGCGCTCTGCATATCCAGCGCAAAGTACTGATTCTCCAGCCGTAATGGCAATGCAGCCGGAACCTGCGTCAGCGGAACAACAGGGACACCGTTCAGCGCAACATTAACCAACAACGTAACGTCATCCGGCGCCCCGATTTTGCAGAGCCGTGGTAACTGTTGCAGAACGACGTGCGTCGGCAGCGAGGAGCGAACAGAAAGGTAAAAATCCGCCTCTTCCCGCAGGCGTGGATCGTGAAGTTCGGCTTTCCAGCGGTTGCCGGGAAGGGATTCCAGCTCGAGCGCAATCACCCGCGACGGCAGGCTGGCTTCGAGCAGTTCGCTGAGCAGGGTAAAAAGCGGCGGAAAAACGGAGGCTGGAGCATCATGGACATATGCGGGAATGGCGCTCACGTTGTGTTCAAGGGAAAAGGTCAGCAACGCGCCGGCCAGACGAGCCAGTTCGCGCCAGACGAGTTCAGGATGGATGCTCGGATACCGTAAAAAATCACTTAGAACCGGTTCAGCGCTGTTCAACGCATTGAGTAACCAGAACAGGGACACATCCGCTACCGCGAAGTCCGCCATACGCTGATTGCTTTCCCGGCGCAGGGCCATCAGACGCCGGCACTTCGCTTGTAGCTGCAACAGCAACGTATCCAGTCGCTCCACCAGACCAATATGTGCGCTGAGGGCAAGCAGCGGCGGGATGTAGCTTTCATCCTGAGACCAGTTACCCTGACCATTCCGCGTCAGACGTGCAAGCGGGCAGGTGATGTAATCCTGATTGTTATCATGGGCGAAACGCAATGACAGCGCATGGCATTCAACGGCCATTTCTTCACTGTCGCTGCCATAAATATCCTGTACTTTATGCCATTCCTGACGATAACGCAGGGGTCTTTCAGTATGCTTTTCCTGTCCCAGATTACCGCCATTCGCATGTTCCAGCGGTAACGCCAGGACAACTATTGCCGTATTTTCCACCGCCAGAGTATGTAAATCACAAGCCAGAGGCAGCGCATCGGAAACTTCGGAGTCGATCAACGAGCCATCGGAAAAACGCAGGCGCAGGGTACGTAATTTTAACTTCCCTAACGCCAGCGCTTCTCTGTCAAACTCGACTCTCGCCACACCCCATGGATGACGGATACCCAGCTGTGCAATGCTGTTGTTACTGTACGTTTCCCAGCGGGCCTGCTGCTGAAACTGTTGTGAGGACAGGAACGTTCCCTCAGCCCATAGTGGTCGATGAATTTTCATACTACACCACCGCCCGGTCAGGTTTTTGCTTTTGGCATTTGAGAAACCTGAGACCGTGCCAGCGTGACTTAACGTGCTGGACGTCTGGCTGATGCATAACCACATCCTCCGCAGATTTCGCCAGACAGGAAAGTGGAGTATGGATAGCTACCGTCAGATGTATTTTTTTAAACAACGACTGATAAATGCCGCCTGATCCCATCATTGTTGACATAGCCGCAGATGAAGAAATATGTTCCTTTGCAGACATCAAAATTTCCCTTTTGAAACTTTTATCCGGTTTTGCCCAATGACTTTCCCAGGCGTGCAGGTTAACCCCTCTCCTGTAACGACATTCTTGTTAATTCTTCCATCGCTCCAGGTTCAGTCATGGCGTTAGTGAAGTTGTTTTGGTTTAAATTAAGGCCAATTACTGGGGCTATAGTTAATAAATGTCTGGTGGACACTACAATCCCTGGCGGAGAGAAGATGTAGAGGTAACTTCACATTCATGGCACTTCCTGTTTTCAGGCCCGGCTTTATGTTAAAGCGAGTTTCGGGAACATCGTTTAGAAATTTTTTAGCCATGTTGCTTCTCCCTGTCTAACTAACCCTTGTTTAAGTATCTGACCTTGATCCAATTTAACAGTTAAATAAAGCGTGGTGCAATGTGGTCAGTGTCTGAAAGATCGTTTTTATTACTACTATAAATAATTTGGCTCGTATCCTAAGATAGTTTTATTTATATGAAGTTTCTCAATTTATTGACCATCAAGGGCAATCTGCTTGGTTATGGCTAAGTATAAGCATAAAATACCGATAAACGATCGCGTAATAATATCGCAACGCCACTTTTTCGGAATAAATAAAAGCTTCTTTAATAAATGATATTTTTGCTGTGAATGATTTGGTGGCAAAAAGTTCGACCATCTACTGCGAGATTAGTGAAGTACAGAAGGGGAAAGGATGGAATTAATACCATAATTTAAAACAATCAGAAGAAGCTCTGGTATCAAAAATATAACATTTGCATCAATTATCATGATTTATTCAGTAATGAAAGTATGGTGCTGACTTATAATGAAAACTATCATAGATACATTATCTCAATTAAATCCTGTTTGTTGCAGTGCCCTGTCTGGCAAGATAAGCACCGAAATATAATGATTATATCAAGTCTGCTATCTTCATTCTTGTTGGCCAGGGGCCGATTACAAACGTAAAGATAACGGTAGTTCCGGGAATTTAGTCCTTTTATTGCGCAAAACTCTAAATGAGTGGATTAAGTAAGTGGCTTTTAGCCGTACACTCATTTGTCCACGCACCAGGAGCCGTCATACGGATGTTCGGCGATTCCCATGAGCTCTACATGGGTGTAGCCCATTTCCAGGACATAGTCAGCCAGCTCATGCGCGGCTTCCATGTAAGTGTAATAACCGTCCTTTTCCGGGCGGTTTTTCTTTTTCCAGGATCCTAAGTGAACCTCGTAGATAGAGATTGGCGCCTTGACCGGATCGGTGCCCGCGCGCGATTCCATCCATTTGGAATCGTTCCATTTGAAGCCGCGGATATCGGCGGTCACGGAAGCGGTTCCAGGACGGTATTCTGCCGAAAATGCATATGGATCTGCCTTAAATAAAATCGTTCCTGTGTGCGTGGTGATGGCGAATTTGTAGAGCTGTCCCACGCCAAGTCCCGGTACGAAGAGCTCGTAAATGCCGCTGTCTGCGACCGGCTTCATCGGGGTTGCATCCGGATTCCAGGCGTTGAAGTCGCCGACCAGGCTGACGGCGGCTGCGTGCGGCGCCCAGACCGCGAAATAGTAGCCGTCCTGTCCGCGATATGTATAAGGGTGTGCGCCCAGCTTGTGGTAGAGCTGGTAGTGGCGGCCTTCTCCGAAGAGATACCGGTCAAGCTCGCCGATCACGCCGAGTCCTTCTGTCTTTGGTTTTTTCGATGTGGTTCGTTTAGTAGTGGAAGCTGCTTTTTTCATAAGGTTACCCCTCCGTGATTCCGAGAATAACAGCGCTGTTACCCTCTAATTCTATCTGAATTTTGTTTGTATTCTTATCGATCAAAAACGATTTTCCGGTAATCAGATCCGTAGCTTGTTCCGCTGTCGTGTGGAATGGAAGTGGAACTTGTAAATAAGCGGCGTTGTCATCGTTGTTGGCAGCGGTAAGGATCGCCTGGTGGTCACCGTGTCTGGCAAATGCGTACTGCCGGTTTGTCAGCAGAAGTTCCTGATAACGCCCACCGTGAAGCGCCGGTTCGGCGGCGTGGATGGCGGCGAGTTTCTGGATCAGAAGTGTAAGCGGTGTCACGGTGCCTGCGCTGGTATCTGTGTTTGAGCCTGTGGTGCTTGAAGTGGTCTGGCAGCAGGTGTTTGCGCCTGCGTGTATGTTTGGGCCTGTGGCGCTCGAAAAGCTCTGGCAGTTGCCATCTGTGCGGATGCCGGTGTTTTGTCCGTCGCTGGTCTGCATTTCTTCTGCAAGCGGTCTCGGCGGCAGGATTCTCGGACGGAGTTCCGTATCAGAGT
>OGZC01000056.1_pt1 | contig 56772 bp, 42 predicted proteins | sample 1576751 | NCBI WGS metagenome assembly OGZC01 (sample SAMEA3541486, study PRJEB24748) | human gut metagenome | biome: human gut; feature: human-associated habitat; material: faeces | place: China | collected 2012
CTGGGGTGAGTATCTTCTGGTGCGCCCGGACCCTCAGGTGATCTGGGATACCCCAAAAAAACATAAAGGCTGGAAAAAGATGAACGGACATTATCACCGCAGCAGCAAAGGCGGCGGTGAATGGGAGTTTTTCGACCTGCCGGAGCAGTGGACTATTAACTACAAAGAACTTACCTTTAATTTGAAACCTTTCAGCTTCAAGCATACAGGTATATTTCCAGAGCAGGCTGCTAACTGGGACTGGTTCTCAGGTATTATAAAGAAAGCTAAGGAAAAGGATGCCAATAGACAGATAAAGGTTCTTAATCTTTTTGCATATACCGGTGGTGCAACTCTTGCATGCGCTGCAGCCGGGGCACATGTAACACACGTTGATGCATCTAAAGGTATCATTGCATGGGCTAAGGAAAATGCCACATCTTCCGGTCTTATTGACAAACCTATCCGCTGGATAGTTGATGATTGTGTTAAGTTCGTTGAGAGAGAAATAAGACGTGGCAATCACTACGATGCCATCATTATGGATCCTCCTTCATATGGAAGAGGACCTAAAGGCGAAATATGGAAAATAGAAGAAGCCATACATCCACTTGTAAAGTTATGTGCACAGCTTCTTTCAGACGAACCATTATTCTTCCTTATTAACTCTTATACAACAGGGCTTCAGCCAGCGGTTCTTACATATATGTTAAGCACAGAGCTTAAAAACTTTGACGGCTACTGCAGCTCAAACGAAGTAGGACTTCCTGTATCATCCAACGGACTCGTTCTTCCTTGTGGCGCTTCTGGAAGATGGTGCAGTTCTGAATATTAATCACCAATTAAAATGCTGCCATTTTATGTGGCAGCATTTTATACTATATTTTTATTTTGTTATTTTTATTTTATTGTTTTTCTTGTATTATTCTTCTTGCATTATTTTTTTCGTTCTTTTCCTTCATAATCAATTCTTCCATAAGTCTGCTATAATCCTCTGAAGCAACCGGAAGCTTAACCTGAATACCATTACATGCTGAATAATAAGCTCCTGCGCACAACATCAGTGAATTAAGCCCTTCCTCGCCTTTCGCTACAAGATATGTATCATCATGTTCTAATGATGCACTGGCAAATCTTTCAAGCAGTTCTATATATGGCTCTGGTGTCTTTGGGAACTCAATTGTTTCCTTAGTATATTGCATATTTTCCCTTGAATTAACCATTTCAGTTTTTATATATTCTTCTACATCCTGATGTCTTGTTATAGTAAGCGTATTATCTTCAAGCAGCAGCTTTGCTTTTGTTCCTATTATTTCAAGTCTTTCTTCATGACACGCTTCTCCCGTTGTCAGTACAAATGAAGCTGTCATGCCATCATCATAATCCATAATAATAGTATCTTCATCATCTACTGCAAAATCATTATATTTGCCAAAAGGTATAAGTGCAAACATTCTCTGCGGCATGCCAAAAAGATACTGGAACATATCAAGTATATGCTGTCCCTGGTTAATAAGTGCACCGCCACCTTCACCAGCAAAGCTGCTTCTCCAGGCGCCAGAATGATGATAATATGATGTTCTTAAATATCTTGAATTAATAAGATTCACCCTTCTTAGCTTTCCCAGCTCACCTGCATCAATCATACTCTTAATCTTCATATACTTAGGATATAATCTTTGATGAAATACCATACCATATATTCTTTCGCTCTTTTTAGCTGCCTCATTCATAGTAAGTGCTTCCCCTATATCTGATGCTGCCGGTTTATCACACAAAACATCCTTTCCCAGTGAAAATGCCTGTACCGCAAGCTTAGCATGTGTTTTATGCGGAGTTGCTATAATAACTGCATCAAATAATGTATCTACATCTTCTGCTTTAAACATATCATCTGCACTTCTAAATATTCTTACATGCCCACCATCAACATTTACAAGCGCTTCACCCCACTCCATAAGTTCATCTCTTCGTATAACTACTGCCGTCAGCTTCATGTTGGCAACTTCACCTGATACAATCATCTGTGCATATTTCTTTCCCATATTTCCAACGCCTATAAGAGCTACTCTTAATATTTTGTTCTGCATATTATTCATGGTTCCTTTCTTATTTATTTTGCAATCTATTCTATAATTAAATTTCTATATTTATTTTGCATTCTACTATTATTGTAGGGAATGTATGAAATACCTATTCATTACCTATTATTTTCAATACAACTACTAATTTTATTACCTGTCCTTACTGCCTCATCAAGCAATATTGCCGCATATGCATCTGCAAATGCATCTTCCATGCTATATGGTGATTCTGCCTCACCTCTGCTATACTTTGCTGTTCCTATCATAAGAGCCGCTATTGCTGTTTCATCCTCTGACAAGCCACGCAGCCCTAATTTCGGTTTATACAGTACATTTTCACCGCACATTATTTTCTCTATTTCACGAATGGTAGACAGGTTAGGATTAGTATCTTTAGTGTGTGTTACATTCACATCTGTCACAATCTTTTGATACTGTCCTTCATTTTTATCATCAAGATAATACAGCTCATCGTTAATAAGCTCCCCTCTGACACCCTGCACCTTTATCATGTTCTTTCTTATAGGTGAGCGGTACTGCTCAGAGTCAAAATCATACCATGCAACCTTTCCACTCTCAAACTCAAATGCTGCTAAACATCTTTTTTTAGGCGCTGTTCTGCCATCTGTAAATTTGTCATATCTCGTAAGTGTCTGAGTTGTCGGAAATTCATATATTTTACCTGACACTGTGTAGTTTTCATCAGGTTTTATACCAAGATATGCTCTTATAAGACTGAAACCGTGATATTCGTGTGCAAGGGATATATTCAGACAACTGATATCGCCAAGTACACCACTATTAACAAGCTTAATCCGTGCTTTATTATATGGATATTCCCTGTATTGTTCAGCAACAACCTGCTTCTTATCTGTTTTATCATCTGACATATGATATCTGTATAACTTTTTAAGCGAATCCATATCCAATGCTGCTGGTGTCTCAGAAAGAACAGTTATTCCTCTATCCATCCATTCTATTGATACATCACATATACTTGTTTTATTTACTGCTACAACAGCAAAATCCGGTTTATAACCTACGCACTCTTCTATAGAGGTTGTAGTATGTATACCGAATTCTTCTGCCATCTTATCTGCTTTTTCCTGTGTACGGCAGTACATTGCATCAAGACTCAATATATCCGGCATTGCTTTTGCTATTCTGACATAATAAAGCGAACGCCAGCCTGAACCTATTATTATAAAATGATACTTACCCATATAAGCTTCATACCTCCTGAAAAATAAATAATATCAATTAATTTACAAAACATTTTCTTTTTTCAGTTTTCTACAAACATCTATAATAATACTATGATCCTGTTCATGATTAAAACCAGAACATGTTATTGTGCCTATTGCTGTCTGGCAATTCTCTAGTCTTATTGGAAATGCACCTCCCACCTGTGCATACTCTGATGGTTCTAATGCCCACTTTTCTTTAATATTCATACCACAATCCTCAAGCATATAGTGCGCCCACAATGAACTATGTCCGGTATGCATCGCCGTATTTTTCTTACGCTCGATCATAATATCATTACTTACAGCATTACCATCACTGGAATAATGGAACAATCTTCTTCCAGCTATTGCAATATCTATACATATTTTATTGTTACGGTTTTTCGCTTCTTCTATAAGCGCCATTCCTATAGCAAGTGCTGTTTCTGATGAAAACTCCCTGAATTTCAATTCTTTCTCTTCAGCTTCACATTGTTTCATAAGTTCTTTAGCAGTCATACCTTTTAACTCCTTTAATCAATTATTTCATTTGGTATTATATCTACCATTCTGTTACCATCCTATTTTACAGTTGCTTCCTTTTCTTTTGCGCTCATTATATCATCTATATAATCTTATAAACTTTGAAAAAATATTCAATTATTTTACTTCCACTTATTTATTATGATAATTTAACACACATTCTTAACGTACGGACAACAGCCTATATAAGAAATGCACTTGAAGTTTGATTGTGATAGTTCTTAGTCTTTCCCTTAGTCAACCAGCTAGCTTCGTACACGGATGTACGAAGCAGCGAAGCCGCGCCATGGACGGCGCGTCTGAGCGGTAGCGTCAGTTACCATAGTTTATATGGAAAGACTTAGAAATATCCAATCAAAGCTTCTGGCATTGAACATAGTGTGCAGGACTGCCTGTAGCTTATATTTGTCGTCCGTTCGTCACCAACTAATATTCAATTAAACAACACTATTTCCATGTCTATGAGTAAGCAGCCACGCTGTTACAACAGCAACAGCCGGTACTGTAAGTATAACTCCTATACTTCCGGATACTCCCTGCATAATCTCTATACCTATATTATACGAATTAATAATCTGTCTGAATGGAAGATTATATGCATAGTTAATAACAAGCTCACTTACTGCACTTCCTACAAATGCAAGTATAAGCGTATTTGACATAGTTCCCATCATATCACGTCCAACATTCATACCGCTTTTAAACAATTCGAAGCAGCCAAGCTGTGGGGCTTTGTCATGTATTTCACACATTGCCGATGATACAGACATTGCAACATCCATGACAGCCCCAAAAGAAGCTATGAGAATTCCTGAAAATAACAGCCCGCCTATCCGGATATTAGTTATCTGCCCTACATAAGAAAGCGTTTCTATGTTTGATACATTATATCCGTCTATATCTGCCACCTTGCCAAACAGCCATGCTGATAAGCCTGCAAGAAGCACACCTGTTACTGTTCCGGCTATTGCACATATTGTTTTTACTGTAAAGCCACTGATAAGATACATAGTAACTATCGTTGTTATAATTGTAATGATCACGGCAGCCCAGAATGGAGAAAATCCTCTGTATATGAGAGGTATGTATATCATAAATATTGACACGAACGTAAACACAAGTCCAACTACTGACTTAACACCATTCTTTCCACCTATTATACATATGAGCAGTAAAAATATTCCTACAAATGCAGCCACTGCCACTATTCTATCCTTTGAGTATACTGAGACATTTTTAGAACTACCCGATACACTCATATGCACTACCACCGAATCTCCCTTTTCACATACTGCTCCGAACAGGTTTCCCTCGGCACTTGTAGCATCTACTACTTCTCCCCTATACTCTCCAGATGTAAGCTGCACCTTTAACCTCTGATATCCGACCCTTATTCCGTCAGGTGACAGATTATCCTCTACCACCTCGATTACTCTGGCATTCTCATATGAATAACCCAGTGTTGTTACTATTGGTTCTTTATCTGTAACCCTCAGCCTGTCTGCCGCAAATATAAATGCTGCAATACATATCACAACAACCACTGCTTTTACAACCACTTGTTTCTTATCTGACATTTACTTTTTCCTTCTTAAAGCATATTAATCCATATATTTTTACTGGTTAAGCTTCTTTTTCTTTCTTTCTACAAGTATAATACCTGCGGCACCTGCCATTGAAAGACCTGCTGCTGTGTACCATGCTGCTGCCCTAGCTGTATCCCCAGTCTTAACCGTGCTGCCTGAACCAAACGCATTTGCTGATGAATTTCCTGAACCAGATGCATCCTGACCAGCTTCACCATTATCCTCTGTGCCTGTTCCATTTCCTGTACCTGCAGTATCCTCTGTTCTGTTTCCTGCTGCATTGTTATTATTTTCTGTATTGCCCTTATTATCATTATTCTCTACAGTCACAAGTCCCTTAACTGCATCCTGTAACGATGTTACCGCACTTGCTATATCTGTTGTTGTGCTTTCTGCATTTTCTGTAACAGCCTTTGCTGCTGTTATAGTATCTTCAAGAGTCTTTAAAGAAGCCTCTGTATAATTACCTGCCTTCTTAGCTGTATCATATGCAGCTTCTGCCTTTGCTATTTCTGTATCAAGTGCTGTCTTATCTGCCTGCTTTACAATCGTATATGCAGTCTTAACACCGCCATCTGCTACAAGTTCTTCATTAGATGCTGCATCATAAGTCTTTACTGTAAGAGTTGTATCTGTTATATCAAGAACAGAATATGTAGGTCTCCAGCTCTGGCATCTTGCTGCTATATAATCCTGCTGTGTACCAATAAGCTGATAATACTTACTACCAGTTGCTGAATTAGCCTCAAAATATACAGTACCTTCTGGATCTACAACCTTGCTTGAATCCTCCTTGCCTGACTTGAGGTTATAGCAGTTATTATCCTTAATATATGCAAAGAATTTATCTTTATCATTTGTTGATGGCATATTTTCTTTTGTATATTTTTCATGGCTGTCAGAACCATCTGATGATATCTGATATGTTCTTGAATATGTATGATCATGTCCCTGAAGAACCGCATCTATATCATATTTATCTATAACAGGAGTAAGCTGTGTTCTAAGAATAATACCATCTGAATCTGAATGGTCATAGCCAGAGCCATAAATATCCTGATGGAACATAAGTATTCTCCACTTCGCAGAAGGATTCTTTTCTGTCGCTTCCTTTATCACATTTTCATGTGTAGCAACATTATAGTTGTTAGTATCAATACTTATAAATAATGTATTGCCATATGTGAAGTAATAATCTGTACCTGCAGTTGTCTTTGATGCTGTATTATCATCACTTGTCTGCTTGTTAGGATAATTAAAATGATTAGAATAGTTAACTGACTTAGAATCATGATTACCGATTGTTGTAGCAACAGGAAGACTTCTAAGTACAGATGGATTAAGAAAACCTGCATATTCTATCTGCTGCTCCAGCTTATCAGCATCGTTGGATACACCAGTCTGGTTAATCTGGTCACCTGCTGACATAACAAAGCTTAAGCCTGGGAACTTTTTAACAGCATTGTTAAGTGTATGATACCAGTTGTATGAATCGTTCATTGCATAGTATTCTTTATTCTGGTTACCAAGCTGGTTAGTTGAAGCACCTATCTGTGGATCACCTACATACATTATAGAGAAACTGTCTGTTGACTGTGTCTTATAGTCATATATCTCAGACCATGCTCCATTTACATAATACTGGTACTTGTAAGACGTATTCTCTGAAAGTCCTGTTACAGTAACCTTACATGGATATAATGTATATGTCCTGTCTCCATCCTTAACAGTCTCAACATCAGCTTCAACTGACTGTTTACCTTCATATGTCTTTATTTCTTTTCCAGAAGCATCCATAAGCTTAATCTTAGGAGTTTCATCCTTAGTTGTTGAATACCATGCTGCATTAAGCTTAGCTGCATCCTCACCTGGAGTTAATGCTATCTGACAGAAGTTAGTTCTTACGCTCTCCCACTTAGTCTTCCATTCTGCCCATTCTGTGCTGTTTGCATATACATTAGACTTAACATTATGAGCATCTGTTTCTTTTCCATCCTCTGTATAACAGGCATCCTTTACTTCCATTTCAACATCTGCTGATTCTGCTGCTGCATTATTCCATGCTGCCCTCTTTGAGCTTCTTGCCCATGTTTCTGTTGTTCCCATAGCCAGACTTGCTACCATCATTGCTGTAAGTGTTGCTGCTGCAACCTTTTTCATTCTTCTCATATCTTCCTCCTGATATTATGCCTTATTGACATTATGCTGGACATCAGACATTTCATATTCAGCCTCTGTTGCTGCTTTCCCAATCTGAAATGCTGGCTTCAACATAAAAATGCAACCTTAGGTTAATATAATATTTCCACCCTGCGATACGCATTTTGCAGAGATAAAATATGTTTCTTAACCAAAGATTGCTTATAATATAAAGAGTCTTATTAAAATCTATATGTTTTATTACGTAAAATATCCGTAAAGGATTCTTAATCTATTGTAATATATCCTCTAATATAATACATTCCCGTCAAACACTCCACAGCTATATATATTTCTTTATCTTCTTGTGAACCACTTTAAGCTCCGATACTCACCCCACTATAAAATGTTTTTAAAATATCCTCATAAGTTGCACCACCTTCTGCCATATTCTGTGCCGTGTATACACCAACCCCGAAACCATCTCCCACTCCTGTTGTTGTTATCTTTACGCCACTATCCATATATTCTATTTTATAATTAGGTGAATTCAGTCCCAGAATCTTTGCAAATGTGCTTCCTGTCATCACCATATTGCCGACCTGCATCTTAGATACATATCCATCACTGCTTACCGATACAACCTGTACCTGCTTATCAAGCCCCTTTTTATCCAGTGTCAGACCATCGTATGCTTTTTCAAATGCATTAACAAAATCCTTGTTATTAACAGTCTTAACGACAAAATATTCTTTTGCTTCTTTATCCTTAGGACATTCAACTGCCATAAGATATGAATAATCATCTCCTAACATATCCTTGCCAGAAAGCGTAAAACCTGCTGTTACGTATGTATACCTTGCCTCTATATATTGCCCGTTACAGCTTATTGTCATGCCATTTGTCGCTGCTACACAGTCATTTACAAGGTTATAATTATCCAAATAGTCCTTTCCCCACTTTTTCTTCATCTGTCCTGATGTCATATACGACATACCAAGCTGACTACTGTCTATGTTCATCCTTTCGCCCATTAAACGGTATATATCTGTCCTTATCATTATGCTTTCTGCTTTTAGAAGTTCAACCTCATCACCCATATACAATCTGTCGGCAAGAACCATTGAAACAAACTTCTCAACCTCTACAGATTGTGATGCATTTTTATAATTCACTGTTACCGTCCTTCCATCAGCTATCTCTTCACTCACAGCCGTATCAACAACACCTGTTAGCTTCAGCGTAATAACCGATGGCACCAGCAAATAAATGGCGATAAATATCATTACCTCCATACATTTCCTGACTATACTGCGGCCTTTCCTGCTTTCTCCCGTAATTAATGAATTATTATCTTCTCCCCTCCTGCTTTTATAATAATTATAATCCTTGTAATCATAATTTCCTGCCTCGCAGCTGCTTATGACATACCCTTGTGTATCGTTCCTTCTTCTTGCCTTCTTATATTCTATATACTGCTTGTCTGTTGCCGCTTCATCTATTCTTTCCCCGATTAAACCCACTCCTCTGATTATAATACGGGGTAAAAAAAATCTATCCAGTCTCATACACTTTATCTAGCCTCCTAGATAAAATGTATGAATACCGGATAGATATTATTCTATATTTTGCAACCTTTACTTTAACTTAACTGGTGTCTTAGTAAGCTTCCAGATTTCTGTTGCATACTCTTCAATAGTTCTGTCTGATGAGAACTTACCTGCCTTAAACGAGTTAATCATAACTGTCTTAGCCCAGCCAGTCTCATCCCTGTATCTCTTATCAATCTTAGCCTGTGCTTCTGCATAAGAACGGAAGTCCTTAAGAATGAAGTAAGTATCTGCTCTTCTTCCCTCCTGTGAGTTAAGAAGTGAGTTGTAGATATCCCTGAACATCTCTGGATCTTCCTTAGAATACTTACCATTGATAAGTTCCATAAGAACCTCTCTTATATTCTGGTCGTTGTTGAAGATTTCCATAGGATCATAGCCACCCTCATTCTCATAACGGATAACTTCATCAGAACGAAGACCGAATATTACGGCATTCTCCTCTCCAACCTCCTGGACTATCTCAACATTAGCGCCATCCATAGTGCCAAGTGTTATTGCACCATTAAGCATAAACTTCATGTTACCTGTACCTGAAGCCTCCTTAGATGCTGTAGATATCTGCTCAGATACATCTGCTGCTGCAAATATTATCTCAGCGTTAGATACTCTGTAATTCTCGATAAATACTACTTTAATTTTTCCATTAATAGATTCATCATTGTTGATCACATCTGCAACATTATTAATAAGCTTTATAGTCTGCTTTGCAATCTTATAACCAGCGGCAGCCTTTGCACCAAAGATAAATGTTCTAGGAACAATATCCATATCAGGATTCTTCTTGATTTCATTGTAAAGGTACATAACATGAAGAATATTAAGAAGCTGTCTCTTATATTCGTGAAGTCTCTTTACCTGTACATCAAATATAGAATCCGGATTAACATCTATTCCATTGTGCTCCTTGATATACTTTGCAAGTCTTACTTTATTCTTATGCTTAATCTGCATGAATTCCTGTCTTGCCTTTTCATCATTAACATATACAAGCATCTTTTCAAGCTGCTTAAGGTCTGTTACCCATCCATCACCAATCTTGTCTGTAATCCAGTCTGCAAGAAGTGGATTAGCATGAAGAAGGAATCTTCTCTGTGTGATACCATTAGTCTTGTTGTTGAACTTCTCTGGCATCATCTCATAGAAATCCTTAAGCTCCTGCTTCTCTAAGATTTCTGTATGAAGTCTTGCAACACCATTGACAGAATATCCGGCACATATAGCAAGATTAGCCATCTTAACCTGACCATCATATATAACAGCCATCTTTCTGACCTTTTCCTGGTCTCCTGGGTACTTTGCCTTAATATCTTCAACGAATCTTCTGTTGATTTCCTCTACTATCTGATAGATTCTTGGAAGAAGTCTTGAGAACAGCTCAATAGGCCACTTCTCAAGTGCCTCAGCCATAATAGTATGGTTAGTATATGCAACTGTCTTAGTTGTTACATCCCATGCTTCATCCCATTCAAGACCATTCTCATCCATAAGAACTCTCATAAGTTCTGCAACTGCAACTGTTGGATGTGTATCATTAAGCTGGAATGTAACCTTCTCATAAAGCTTCTTTACATCACCATTGTGCATATTCTTATATCTTTCAACAGCTCTCTGGACTGATGCAGATACGAAGAAATACTGCTGCTTAAGTCTTAATTCCTTACCTGCATAATGGTTATCGTTAGGATAAAGAACTTCTACAATATTCTTTGCAAGGTTCTCTTCCTCTATAGCCTTCTGGTAATCGCCCTTGTCAAATGAGCTTAAGTTAAATGTATTAACTGGCTCTGCATCCCATATTCTAAGTGAATTGACTGTGTTGTTACCATATCCGATAACTGGAAGATCATAAGGAACAGCTATAACTGAACGGTAGTCTTCCTGAACGAATATATCACGTCCAGTAGCTTCATCTCTGTAAGAACGCACATATCCACCAAACTTGACTTCATATCTGTATTCAGAACGCTTAATCTCAAATGGATTGCCATCCTTTAACCAGTTATCAGGAACCTCTACCTGATATCCGTCCTTAATCTCCTGCTTGAACATACCATACTTATATCTGATACCACATCCGTAAGCTGGATATTCAAGAGTTGCAAGTGAATCAAGGAAACATGCTGCAAGTCTTCCAAGTCCACCATTACCAAGTGCTGCATCTGGCTCCTGATCCTCGATAACATTAATATCAAGTCCAAGCTCCTCAAGTGCTTCTTTTATCTCGTTATACTTAGTAAGATTAATCATGTTATTACCAAGTGCACGTCCCATAAGGAACTCCATAGACATATAATATACAATCTTAGGATCTTCCTTGTCATATGTCTTATGTGTAGCTATCCACTTATCTATGATAAGATCCTTAACTGCATACGCAACTGACTGGAACACCTGCTGCTTATCTGCCTCATCAATATTCTTTCTATAAAGAGATTTACAATTACTTACAACTTTTTTCTTGAATTCTTCCTTGCTAAAAGATGCTTCTGTACCTGTCACCATGTATTCTTCTCCTCCTTAATATATAGATATACCACAAATGTATATCATTATTCCTGATTTAACTAATCGTGTCTGATTTAATTAACATTATTCACAAAGCACGTTACACGATGGTTAAATTATACACGATTCGCACCCTTATTGCAATTTAATAAAATTAATTGATCATTATTATTCAAGATAATAAAGATATGCTTGTTCTGGCAGTGGTGCACTCTGTAAATTCTCTTTACCACATCCAGCTATTGCAATCAAACTAACAGCTAATAACATCATCATTTTTCTTTTCATTCATACCACCTCCATTCTTTTAATATAAATCATTTATATGCAACATAATCTTCTATAACATTTTTATAGTTCTTATTAATTTCAGTATATTCATCCTTAATAATATTTCAATACAATTGGCGTGAACGTCATTTTGGGGCGTGAATTGTACCTCATCTCACCTATTTATATAAAAACGAGGAGAAAATACGCATAACTGCGATTTTCTCCTCGTCTTTACATATTATAAATTATTAAGATACTGTTTTAGTTCTTCTCAACCGCAAGCACAACCTTCTCACCATTGATATCCCAATCCTTAGTGAATCCTGCTGTCTTACCTGTTTCAATAGTATTTGCAAGAACAACGCTCTTAATCTGCTCTGCATTCTTAACCATAAGGTCTGCTAACTTGTCATTACCATCTACATATACAGTAATCTTATCCATAACCTCAAATCCAGCATCCTTACGCATAGTCTGAATCTTACTTACGATTTCTCTTACGAAGCCTTCCTCGATAAGCTCTGGTGTAAGGTTAGTATCCATAACAACTGTAATACCCTTATCAGAGCTTGCTACAAAGCCTTCCTTCTGAGTCATCTCAATAAGAACATCATCCTTCTCAAGAACGATATCTTCACCATCAGCATTGATTGTAAATGAACCCTTAGTATTAAGTTCATCCATAGTTGCATTGCCATCAAGTGTTGAAAGTGCTGCTCTGATAGCATTAAGATGCTTGCCATACTTTGGTCCAAGTGTCTTTAACTGTGGCTTGAATGAATATGAAGTAAATGCTCTTACATCATCTGTGTACTCAACTTCCTTAACATTAAGCTCATCTGCTATGATAGCTGTAAAGTATTCGTTTAACTTCCAGTCAGCCTTGATGTACAGCTTGCCGATTGGCTGTCTGTTCTTGATGTTAGTTGAGTTACGGCAGGCTCTGCCGATAACAACAGCATTTAATACATCTTCCATATTATCTTCAAGTTCCTTGTCAATCCATTCTTCCTTAACTTCTGGGAAGTCGCAGAGGTGGATACTGATAGGAGCTGTCTTATCTATGCTGCATACAAGGTTTCTGTAAATGCTTTCTGTCATAAAAGGAATCATAGGTGCTGCTGCCTTGCAAAGTGTTACAAGTGTTGTGTAAAGAGTCATATAAGCATTAATCTTATCCTGCTCCATACCCTTAGCCCAGAATCTTTCACGGCATCTTCTTACATACCAGTTAGAAAGCTCATCTACGAAATCTTCAAGCGCTCTTGCTGTCTCTGTAATCTTGTAGTTGGCAAGATTATTATCAACAGTCTTAACAAGAGTATTAAGCTTAGAAAGAATCCATTTATCCATAACTGGAAGCTTATCATACTCAAGTGTGTACTTAGTAGCATCGAAGTCATCAATGTTAGCATAAAGTACAAAGAATGCATATGTGTTCCAGATAGTTCCCATGAACTTTCTCTGTCCTTCTGTAACAGCCTTATCATGGAATCTGTTAGGAAGCCATGGTGCTGAGTTCTCGTAGAAATACCAGCGGATGGCATCTGCACCGTGCTTCTTTAATGCATCAAATGGATCTACAGCATTTCCCTTTGACTTACTCATCTTCTGTCCATCTGCATCCTGAACATGACCAAGTACGATAACATTTTCATAAGGTGCTTTATTGAAAAGAAGTGTTGATATAGCAAGCAGTGAGTAGAACCAGCCTCTTGTCTGGTCAACGGCTTCTGAAATGAACTTAGCAGGGAACTGCTGTTCAAATACTTCCTTATTCTCAAATGGATAATGGTGCTGTGCAAATGGCATTGAACCTGAGTCGAACCAGCAGTCGATAACTTCTGGAACTCTCTTCATCTTGCCCTTACACTTAGGACAAGTACAAGTAACAGCATCAATATATGGTCTGTGAAGCTCGATATCATCTGGGCAGTTATCAGAATGTTCCTTTAATTCTGCCTTGCTTCCGATAGATAACATTTCTCCACAATCATCACATACCCAGATATTAAGAGGAGTACCCCAGTATCTGTTACGTGAAATTCCCCAGTCCTGAACATTTTCAAGCCATGCGCCAAAACGTCCAGTTCCGATAGTTTCCGGAATCCAGTTGATTGTCTTGTTGTTAGCTATTAAGTTAGCCTTAACTTCTGGATCACTCATCTTGATAAACCAAGACTCTCTTGCATAGTAGATAAGTGGTGTATCACATCTCCAGCAGAATGGATAATCATGCTCAAACTTAGGAGCATCGAATAACTTGCCTTCCTTATCAAGATCCTTAAGAACTTCTGGGTCTGCCTTCTTAACGAAAAGTCCTGCATATGGTGTTTCCTTTGTAAGTTCACCCTTTCCGTCAACGAACTGTACGAATGGAAGGTCATATTTACGTCCAACCTTGGCATCATCTTCACCAAATGCTGGTGCAATATGAACGATACCAGTACCATCTGACATAGTTACATAGTCATCACATGTAACAAAATGTCCCTTCTTGTGCTGCTTAGCCGCAACATCTGCCGCACACTGGTATAATGGCTCATATTCTTTATATTCAAGGTCTTTACCCTTGTAAGTTTCTAATACTTCGTAGTCAACGCCTGCGCCGCTTCCAGCTTCCTTGCCTTCTTCGATAACATTTCCGCCTACTGTCTGGCCTGCCTTAACTGCAAGTCCACCAAGTACCTTATCAAGAAGTGCTTCTGCCATATAGTAAGTATAGCCGTCTGCTGCCTTAACCTTTACATATGTTTCTTCTGGGTTCACGCAGAGTGCAACGTTAGATGGAAGTGTCCAAGGTGTTGTTGTCCATGCAAGGAAATATGCATCTTCGCCTACACACTTGAAACGTACTACTGCTGAACGCTCTTTAACAGCCTTGTAGCCCTGTGCTACTTCGTGTGATGAAAGTGGTGTTCCACAACGTGGGCAGTAAGGAACAATCTTAAAGCCCTTATATAAAAGACCCTTATCCCATATCTGCTTTAAAGCCCACCATTCAGACTCGATGAAGTTATCATCATATGTGATGTATGGATTATCCATATCAGCCCAGAAACCAACTGTAGATGAGAAATCTTCCCACATACCCTTGTATTTCCATACGCTTTCCTTACATTTCTTGATGAATGGCTCAAGACCATACTCTTCAATCTGTTCCTTGCCATCAAGACCTAATTCCTTCTCAAGCTCAAGCTCAACTGGAAGTCCATGTGTATCCCATCCGGCCTTACGTGGAACCATATAGCCCTTCATTGTTCTATATCTTGGAATCATATCCTTTATAACTCTTGTAAGAACATGTCCTATATGTGGCTTACCATTAGCTGTTGGAGGTCCATCATAAAATGTATATGTTTCCCCCTTCTTACGGTTATCAATACTTTTCTGGAATATATCATTATCCTTCCAGAACTTTTCAACCTGTTTTTCTCTGTCTACGAAATTCATATCTGATGAAACTTTCTCGTATACCATTGTGTTACTCCTTTCAAATCATTTACTTAATCGTAACGATGTCAGCTTGCTTTATTGGTGCTGTAACAAATGTCGTTACATATGCAAAAAAGCCCCTGCCGTAATACGACAGGGGCTGAATCAACTTAACCTATATCAATTACGACATACCATCATATGCGTCCCTTGTAACGGTAGGATTACCGTCCTCACTTACTTTTCGTAATATAATACCATCCTTAATGTTACCCATAATATTATACTGCAAAGTTCTGCAAGGATGCTTGGAAGTGATATTCAACTATGCTCTACTCACACCGGCTTCCACCATCCCGGCTCGCTATTGCTTTCTTTCATAATCTACTGTCTTCGTCATCGCAGATAATGTGATTGTATATAATTGATCTTAAAATGTCAATAATTAAGCTGTATTATTTATTATAATTTATCACAAAATCACCTGTTATTGTGTTATATGATGCATTCCTTTAGCCCTGCTATGCCCGTCCTTTTCTGCGTTCAATTCCTTTTTCCTTATAATATCGCGCTTTATCGGCATACATTTTATCCTCTGCCTCACGTAACATTTCATCAAAGCCTGTTATTACATTCTCACTCCAGATAACACCTGCTGCCATATTCACAGAACGCTCATTCATTAGTTCTTTTAACTCTGTTATACGCTTTATTAATGTATTCTCATCTATCTGTGTACAGATTACAAGGAACTCATCTCCACCTATACGAAATACTGCATCCACTCCAAACACGTCTGTAAGGCATCCACATGCGTTAAGAATAAGTCTGTCGCCTGCCTCATGTCCCATTGTATCATTCACATATTTCAGTCCTGTAACATCACAGTAAACAACGCCTATACTCTGTTTTTTATCTATACTATCTACACAGTCTCTCATAGCGAAACGGTTTCCGATTTTGGTTAAAGCATCCTTATAGCTCATATCTTCAAGCTTTCTCATCGTATTCCTGCGCTTTATACACGATATAATAAAAGCACCCATAATCTCCAGTATACTTAAGGCATATTCGAGTGTAAGCAACGGAGGATTGTCTATTCCCATAAATGCAACAACATTTCCTTCGTTATATAATGGAATTACAATTATTGAATGAACCCCCTGTCTTTTTAAATTATCATATTGCAATGGATCGCTATCCTTTATTTCTTCAATATCCTGAATTACGATGTTTCCGCCTTTTTCAAAACACTTATACCAGTTAGCACATATCTCTGGAGGCAGATTCTGAAGATTATCCTTCTCCGGACTTATTCCCTCTGCCGTCCACTCATATGTATTATCATCTCTTCCATGTATATTTTTTTCAAATATATATGTTCTTTCTCCATTAAGTGCTTTACCTATATACCCAATAAGTGTATTAATCGTTTCATCAGGTGTATCTGCTGCAAGTGCCACTCTTAAACCCTCATTGACAAGTACTTCAGTTTCTCTATACTTCTGGATAAGCTTATCCTGTGCAAGCTCCTCACTTATATCTATGCCTATTTCCAGCCTGTACTTTCTGTTTCCTTCCCCCTCAACCAGAGTATCCTTTATTATCATATATTTATCTAATACAGGATTATAATAACGCCATTCCTCAAAGACTCCGGGTAAAAGTCTGCTGTTGTTGCACATACCACATTTAACAGAAGCTTTTTGTAATACCTCATAACACTTCTTGCCTTTTATATCCTCTATTGATTCTAAGCCATACGCTTTCAATGCTTTATGATTCATATATACAATTTCATTGGTTTCTATATCTGTTGCATATACATATTCATTCAGATTTATAAAAAAATCCCCTATTTCTTTTATATTTTTCATACGCATGTCTCCCTTTATTATTGAATCTGTAGTATTCCCCATTCATTAAACGAATCAGCATATTCTGTATATAATTCCTTTGTAACAGCCCCTTTTTCTTCTGCATTTTATATCATTTTGACATTTTTTGTCAATATTCAGTATTATATTTTTATTATTTTTTCATTATATCATAATTTACTCTTTCTCAACCCATACACTCACGAACCCGCGCTTCGCGCTTTATCGTCCTGCTTCGCAGCTTACCTTTCTATAACACAGCTATGCTTCTTTGTTTTTTTATCATAATTAATCCCAACAAGTAATATATTATCTGTATATTTCTTAACAGCCTCTGGGTATTTTTTCTCTTTTATCTGATTGATGGCGGTTACTGCATCCTGATTCCACTTCAGCTCAATAATTAAAGCCGGATAACCTGCTGTATACTCTGGCTTTGGTAATAGTACAATATCTGCAAAGCCTCTGCCTGTTGGCATTTCTCTTACTGGCTTGAAATAATACTGCATTGCACTTAAATAAGCTAATGATAAAACACAGCTTAAAGAGTTCTCATTATTATATTGAATGGCCGATGTGTATTCTGTATGAATTTTTTCAATGCAATCCGCTACTGTATCTGCATCTTTATCAAGAGTTGCATCTATTATTACCTGCGACTGCTTTTGAAATGCAATTAATTCATTCCACTCTGTTTTTTTAGTAGCAAGAATAAATTCCTGACGAATTTCCTCATTAGGTATATATGCCATTTGATAACTGCTGTCATATGCCAGATATCCAAGATGAATAAGCAGCGTCATTACATCATCTTTTCCTGCAAAGCTGACCATATCATTTTGAAATGAATTAACATCAACATTTATCGAAGCTCCTGCTATCATTTCTATTATTGCCGTCTTAAGGCCATCAAAGTTCATATTAATTAACGGAATAATAGCCTCATAGGTTCCTGTTTCCGACCAGTAGCTGCGATACTCTCCCCACAGCATAACATTGACCACGGCCTTAGGATTGTATATATGGCAGTTTCCAAGCTTATAGCCATCATACCAGCTTTTTACCTTATCATAATCCCTTCCAAATCTTTCACACAGGCATTTAACTTCATCCTCAGTAAAGCCTGTATATTTGTCCAGAACCTTTGCACTTATCATCGTATATTCATCAAAATTATTAAGTGCTGACTGTGTCTTTATTCTCTTTATTGGCAGAATGCCTGTAAGATACGCCAGTTGTATGAACTTTGCCGGCTCACTCCCCTTAAACATCCCCCTTAAGAAATTAATATACTGTGTCTGAACATCGTTATTAGCTGCCTCATCACGAATAATCACATCCCACTCATCTATTATTACAATAAATTTAATTCCCTTGTTCATGTTAATAAGTGACATAGCACCATATGCCGTTCTCGCAGAATCAAGGTCGACATCTGGATAGTTTTCCTTTAACTCAGCTATAATCTGTTCGTTAATATAATTTACTGTTTTATCTGGCGAACCGGCATCCATCATACACCATTGTACATCAAAATGTATTACATCATATTTATTAATATTTTCTTTATATGATGGACTTTTACTTATTTGCAGTCTGTCAAATATCCCTTCTGAATCACAGCCTTTGCTATAATATGCCACAAGCATATCTGCTGTAACTGACTTTCCGAATCTTCTTGGACGGCTATTACATATAAATGCCTGATTAGTATTAAGCACTCTGTTGGTATACTCGATAAGTCCAGACTTATCTACATATATTTCAGAATTAAGTGCCATTTTAAATGCACTATTATCCGTATTAACAAATCTCCCCATAACTTAGCCTCCTCCATTCCAGCCTATACATATTATACCACAAGTGAAACTTTTATCTCAATAATGAAATCATTTCCCTGTATTCTTGCACTTATATCTCCATTCATACGCTCCACAAGCTCTTTTGCAATAGATAAACCCAGTCCGGTTGAGGTCCTGCCTCTTGCCACATCCGCTTTATAAAAACGCTCAAACACATGGCTTAAGTCAATATTTTCAGGATGTTCTGTATAATTGCTGATTTTAAGCAAGGCGTGATTATCCTCACGGGTAAGCTTGATACTTATATTCTTTTCCCCATGATCAAGACCATTTTTTATGACATTCTGTATAACTCTCCTTAAGCCCTGCTTATTACCTGATATATACAGCATTTCCTCAGTAATACTAATCTCTGGGCAGATGCCCTGCTTTTTCCATTCATCATAATAAGAAAATACAGCTTCTTTTAATATTCTGTTCATACAACAGTCCGTAAGCTCCAGCTTATATGAATCATTTTTCAGCTTAGTGAATGTAAAAAGTTCCTCCAGCATTTCATTGAGGCTGTTAAGCCTTTCTCTGATTATATCAAGATATCTCCTCTGGTCATCTATATTGTCACATTCCTCTATAAGCTGGAAATACCCATCCAGCGATGTAAGCGGTGTCCTTATATCGTGTGAAAGATTAGTATATGTGTCTGCTATCAGCTCTTCTTTTTTTCTGTACTCGTTTCTTTCTTTTTTACGCATGTCAAGTAGTTCATTCAATTTATCTGAAAGCTCACCTATTCCCCCCATATCTATTTCACGTTGAATCAGCTTGTTGCTATCGTGTTCCATAAGAAACGACAACTGGCGGCAGATGTCCTTAATCTGCCGCTGGTATTTCCACATAATAAATGCCTGTATAATAATTATTACTGCTAATATTCCAATAATAATCCTCATTCTCTAAATATCCCTTTTCTGAAAAATATAACTACTTAATGACAGCATTATAATAATAAATACAGCTGCCACACACATTGAACTAACAACATCATCCCTGCCTGCATTCATAGGAAGCATTGCCATCCTTCCAGTTACTGTATACTTATAGATGCTGAAGTTATGAAGTCCCTTTCTGTTAACTACATAATCTATAAAGGCATATACAATACTCATTATATTCATAGTAAGACATACCGACAAGGTCATGCTTATGACATTATTCTTAATTATAACTGCTATCGCCATACATATTAACACAAATGCATAATGAAGCATAAGTTCTGTTAAGAAATAAGGTATAATCTCTTTCCAGTCACCCCACACCACACATTTAAACGCAAGCATATTCGCTGCTGCCTGAAATACAAATATCCCTGCAAATGTGATTGCTGTAAATAAGGCAAGTGCAACTGCCCTTGATGCAATAAGCATTCCTCTTTGTGACACCTGTCCTCCAATATTCTTAATATAACCGCTCTTAATATCTGCTGTTGCAAACATAACCGCAAATATTACAAGAAAAAGTGCATAAAACTTTCCCTGTGCATTAGAAAAGAAAACATCCATTACCGTAACCTTCTTTCCAGGCTCCGTAGGTAATTCCACGCTCATACCAATATTGACATTATCTGTATTCTGCTGCGAAAGCTGTTCCTTGTTGCTGTCATCTGCCTGTTGTTCCTCTATGTCCTGTGCATTTACCACATCAACTGCCTGCACATCAATATCTGCCTGACTTTCTACTGCCTGCTGTTTCTCCCATTCCTTATTAGCTGCATCATAATCTATTTTTGAAAGAAATGAGGTAAGCAGTGCTGATGCCAGCAATATAATCCATATTACATACATACTCTTTGTACGAAACATTCTGTATACATCCATCTTTATCATATTAAGCACGATTGTCACCCCCTGTAAGCCTTAAGAAATAATTCTCAAGCTCTTCACTTGTAATAGATATTCCCTTAACCGGAATCCCCGCCTTTGCAAGCTCCATATTCAGACTGGCACTTTCTCCCAGTCTTTCAAATATATGAATATGTTCTTTATCTATAACCTGATAGCTGCTAAAGCCCATATCATCAAGCACAGGAATAGCCTGCTTAGGATTATCAAGTGTAAGCTCTATGCGCTCACTGCATTTTTTCATAAGCTCTTCTCTTGTAAGTTCCTGCACAAGGCATCCATTATGAATAATGCCATAATCTGTGGCAAGCTTTGATAATTCCTCCAGGATATGACTTGAAATACATATTGTCATGCCACGCTCCTTAGCAAGCTTCTGTATGGTTTCACGCACCTCCACAATTCCCTGTGGATCGAGTCCGTTAATCGGCTCATCGAGAATAAGAAGGTCTGGCTCACCTACAAGTGCAAGAGCAATTCCTAAGCGCTGCTTCATTCCAAGCGAATAATGCTTTGTTTTCTTTTCTCCAACAGTATCAAGCCCCACTGTTTTTAACAGTTCTTCTATATATCCTTTTTTCTTAATCCCTGTAAGCTTGCATTTAATGTTCAGATTGTCATATGCCGACATATTGCCATAAAGTCCGGGAGCTTCTATAAGACACCCTACTCTTGAACGTACCTTTTGTAAGTCCTTTCCCTTATACCCAAACATTTCTATTTCGCCATAAGACGGTGTTGACAGTCCGCTAATCATCTTAAGACAGGTCGTTTTACCGGCTCCGTTTCTTCCAATAAAGCCATATATCGCACCCTTTTTAATGTGCATATTTACATCATCAACCGCCCTGTGTCTGCCATACTGCTTAGTCAGATTCCTTGTCTGCAATAATAATTCACTCAAAGCCTTTTCCTCCTTCTCTTAACTGCTCTTATCATAAAAAATAAATCCTAATCAATCGCAAATAAATAGTAAAAAAAGAGTAAATTATTCATGCAGGCGATATCCAATCCCCCATATTGTTTCTATATATTCATCAGGTGTAACGGTCTTTATTTTCTTTCTGATATTGCTTATATGCACATCCAGGGTCTTTGTTTCACCCATATATGGCTCATCCCACGCATATTCGAATATATCCTCCTTGCTAAACACCTGCTTCGGGTTTTTAAGCAGCAATTCCAGTATTGCAAATTCCTGTTTTGTAATCTTAGGAAGCACCCTGCCACCGATACTTACCTCAAAGGTAGAGCGTGTAAGCACCATATCCCTGAACTCAAGCCTTCCGCTGCCTTGTCCTTTTTGTATACCAGCCTTTGTTTTTGCTTCTGTTTCTGCCTCTGCTTCTACCTTCGTTTCCGCCTCTGCTTCACCTTTTGTTTCCACCTCTGTATGACGAAGCTGCACCTGAATACGTGCCAGTACCTCTCTAATCTCAAAGGGCTTTGTTATATAATCATCTGCTCCATCTGTCAGCACTCCGATTTTATCATCTATACTATCCTTTGCAGTCAGCACAATCACCGGAAGCCTTCCATGTTTTCTTATCTCTTTTAAAACCTCCTCACCACTTGCACCAGGCAGCATTAAGTCAAGCAGTACAAGCGTATAAGCCTTTTCTTTTATATTCAGAAGCAGCTTTGCCTCTGTTCCTGAAAATGCCTGTTCACACGTATAACCTGCCTTCACAAGCACCTCACAAAGAAGGTTATTAATATTTATATCATCCTCTACAATTAATATATTAGGCATAATTTTTACTCCTGTATTTTATAGTGTAAAATAGTTATCTACTTTATGAGAAATGGCATTAAATAAAACAGTTTTATTGATTCGTGCTTTCCTGCCCCTTATCTCTCATTTTGTCTTTTTCTTCAAAACTATTTTTACTCATTTTGTCCGTTTCTTCAAGATTATTTTTGCTTAATTTGACCTTTTCTTCAAAACTATTTTCGCCCAATTTATCCGTTTCTTCAAGATTTTACTTTATTTATAAACAAAAAAACAGCACGACTATTCCCCTTATCCAGAAATAAATCGTGCCATCTTATCTTTTATCTTATCTGTGTTATAATCCTAATTATTCTCTGCTCTCGCCATAGCAATCTGCTCCGGTGTTATAGGCAGCTCATAGAACCTCTTTCCTGCTGCGTGGCTTAGCGCATCTGTCACAGCCGGAAGTGGAGTGTTAATTACAACCTCTCCTATTGACTTAGCACCAAATGGTCCAGCATCCTCAAAGCTGCTTTCAAACTCAACATTAATATGTCCAATATCCATTCTTGATGGTATCTTATATTGCAGGAATGAGTTCTCATAAAGCTTTCCCTTATCAGAATATGTGATATTTTCAGACATTGCCATACCAATTCCCTGAAGGATTCCGCCTTCTGCCTGAACCCTTGCAAGATTAGGATTAACTGGTGTTCCACAGTCAACACATGCATCATATTCCACAACCCTGCTCTCACCTGTGACAAGGTCAACCTCAACCTCAGCTGCACCTACCATATATGGTGGTGGAGAAATAGGTGATGTATGTGTATTAGTAACTGTAAGTGCTATATCATTGCCACACATTGAAGCTGTTGCGATATCGCAAAGACTTACTGATGCACCATTGTGCTCTCCAGCCTCACATCTTACACAGCTTCCGTCAAATGTAACCTCACTCTTATCACAGCCTATAAGCTTAGCTCCAAGCTTTTCGATTCTGCTTCTTAGCTCTAATGCACAGTTCTCAACTGCCTTTCCAGTAACGTATGTTGTACTTGATGCATATGAGCCTGAATCATAAGGTGATATATCAGTATCAGCACCGAATACACTTATGTTATCAGTACTGCACTCAAGCACCTCCGCAGCAATCTGTGCAAGTATTGTATCACAGCCTGTTCCCATATCAGCAGCGCCGATATTCATTGTATACACGCCCTCATCATTGAGCTTAAGTGTGGCACTTCCCACATCCACACCAGATATACCAGAGCCCTGCATAGCCATACCCATTCCGACAAAACGTGCCTTCGTGTCAGATATCTTTCTCATAGGATACTTCTCATCCCATTTAATCATCTCTTTGACCTTTGCTAAGCATCTGTCAAGTGCACAGCTTGTATTGACCTGACCATAGTAAGCAGGCATTACATCGCCCTCCTTAACTATGTTTTTAAACCTTATCTCAAAAGGATCCATATGAAGCTTATCAGCAAGCTCATTCACAGCAGATTCCACTGCAAAAAGTCCCTGTGTGGCACCATATCCTCTGTATGCCCCTGCTGACATAACATTTGTGTATACAACATCACTTACAAAGCGGAATGCCTCCGCCTTTCCATATAATGGTATTGACTTGTGTCCTGAAAGACCTACTGTCGTTGGTCCATGCTCACCATAAGCTCCTGTGTTTGACAAGGTATATAAATCTATTCCTTTTACGATACCATCCTTAGTTGCACCGAGCCTTACATGCATCTGCATCTCATGTCTTGGAGATGAAGCTGACAATGACTCTTCCCTTGAGAATATAATCATAGCTGGCTTCTTAGTCTTCCATGTGACAAATGCCGGATATATTTCTGAAACTGAGGTCTGCTTTGCACCAAAACCACCACCTATTCTAGGCTTTGTAACACGTATCTTTGATGGAGAAATTCCAAGTGCGTGTGAAATGATTCTTCTGCAATGAAATACTATCTGTGTAGAACTTACAACATGAAGTCTTCCATAGGTATCGATTGTACAGAATGTCCTGAAGGTCTCCATCATGCTCTGCTGGCACGCCTTTGTATGATACGTCCTGTCAATTACAACATCACAACTCTCAAGCACCTTATCTATATCACCATTACTGCACTCATCATGTGCACATAGATTTCTTTTATTATCAGCTCCGACAGGACACATTGCTTCCCAGTTATCCTCTGGATGAACAAGCATCTCATTATCCTTTGCCTTAGTAAAGTCAAGCACTGGTTCAAGCACCTCATACTCTGCCTTAATAAGCTTCATTGCCTTATCAACACAGCGTTCATCCACTCCAGCAACAATAGCAACCGGATCACCTATGAATCTTACGTGTTTATCAAGAATAAGTCTGTCATAAGGACTTGGCTCAGGATAAGTCTGACCGGCGCAGGTGAAACGCTTCATATTCTGGTCAACATCCTTATATGTATATATTGCCTCTATTCCAGGTACCTTCATTGCAATATCTGTATTAATGCTCTTAACATATGCGTTGGCATATGGTGAACGCAGAAGCTTTACAACAAGACAATCCTTTGGTGCAATATCATCTGTATATACCGGTTTTCCAAGAAGCAGCTCCATTGCATCCTTTTTTCTTACCGCTTTATTAACTGACTTCATTACTTCACCTCCTCTGCTATATTTTCTTTATTTTCTACATTTACTTCCTTCGCCTTTTTTGCCCTGAGATAATCCAGAATTCCTCTTAACTGGCCTTCATATCCTGAACATCTGCACAGATTTCCCGAAAGGAATTCCTTAATCTCATCTTCATCAGGATAAGGATTCTCCCTAAAGAGTGCAATAGCATTCATAACAAAGCCCGGGTTACAGAAGCCACACTGCTCTGCTCCCTGGTCAGCTATAAATGTAACGAACTCTGCGGCCTCCTCCTGTAACCCCTCAAGCGTTGTAACGCTGCATTTATCCGCTCTTACAGCAAGAACCGAACATGAAAGTACAGGTTTATCGTTAAGAAATACCGTACACAGTCCGCAGTTAGAAGTCTCACAGCCACATTTTACACTATAACAGCCATGCTCCCTCACGAAATCATAAAGAGTCATATCGCAGGCCACATCTGCCTTGACTAACTTTCCATTTAACTTAATATCTACTAACATATATTCTCCAATCCATACACTAATAAATCTCTATATTAATAATTTACAGCCCTTAATGCTCTCTTAGTAAGCTCTTCTGCCAGATGGCTTCTGTATTCAGCACTTCCACGCATATTACTCTCTGTAGAAACATTTTCCCTTACATATCTGGCGAAGCTCTCTATAGCCTCATCATTTACTCCGCCCTTAAGAATACCTTCCTTATCTTCTACAACAACAGCTCTTCCCGGTCTTGCACCTATACACAGATTATATTCACCCAAACCGCTAAAGCTTACAGCGGCACAGGTAAGAACCGGAAGGTCTGTTTCTGTTATTCTTACTGCCTCATAAAACATCTTGACTGGCTTTTTCTTAACTATAATGCTTACAATAATATCCCTGTCATAGCTCTGGGCCGCATACTCCTTTAGGGAAACTATTCCACCCTTATATAACTCCACATATGAGTCAAGTCCTATTAATAATGTAAGAACATCAGAAAATCCATATCTTCCATATATGCTTCCGCCAACTGTCGCAAGATTTCTAAACTGCACCCCAACAATATGCCTTAGTGCTTCCTTAGTGCAGCCATTGGTATACTCATTAAAGCCCTTATGGTTTTCTAACTGTCTTAGAGATGTCATGCATCCAATCTTAAATTCTTCATCTGTCTCTTCAATCTTATCAAGTCCCAGTCCTGACATGTCAATCGCGGTATTGATTCTGTTATCACCCATACGCATCCACATCATGCCGCCGATAATTCTATTAGCCTTCTTCTGGTTAAGCTCGTAGGCCTCTTCAATACTTTCTACTCTCTTATAATTCTGTATATTAAGCATAAAAACTCCTCATTTTGATCATACTTATGTCAGAAATAAAAGTCCTGCTGTGCAGCTTAAACAACCTTTAAACTTTTTCCTGACCTTTTCTTAATTACATTATAATATAACTATACTGACTTGTAAAAGCCTTGTCAATCTGATAAAATTCATTCGCACATATCTTTTAACTGTTGCTATAAGATATATTCTGTTCAACATAAATGAGTGTGTTAAAATAAAGTAGAAAAGAGGATAAATATGAAAAAGTTTAAAAGATTAACCGCTTTAGTTCTTGCAGTGCTCATGCTTATATCAACTGTAGCATGTGGCAGTTCTGCTGCAAATGACAGCACTACACAGGCAGCTTCAACATCAGCCTTTGATGTCATGTCACAATTTAAAGAGATAAGCACAAGCTACCCTCTTACTGTTACTGACCAGGCCGGAAGAACAGTAACCTTTGAAAAAGCACCTGAAAAGATTGCTTCATCTTACTATATCTCTACAAGTCTTCTCCTTGCACTTGGATTAAAGGATAAGCTTGTAGGAATTGAAGCTAAGGCTAATACAAGAAACATCTATAAGCTTGCAGCTCCATCCATCGTTAGTCTTCCTAATATGGGAACAGCCAAAGAATTCAACACAGAAGCCTGTGTTGCAGCCGCACCTGATGTTGTATTCCTTCCTATGAAGTTAAAAAAAGCTGCAGATACACTCGAAAGTCTTGGTATCAAGGCTGTTGTTGTTAATCCTGAGGATGCAACGCTCCTTAAGGAATGTATAACACTTGTTGGTAAAATAACTAACACAATTGGACGCTCTGATGCACTTAACAATTCCATTGATACATTTTTAGCTGATAATAAAGCCAAGCTTGCGGGTGAGAGCACTCCTTTAGTATATCTTGCAGGCAACAGCTCTGTTCTTTCAACAGCCGGAAGCAAGATGTATCAGAACACATTACTTACCAATGCAGGCGGAAAGAATGCAGCCTCTGAGCTCACAGATACTTACTGGGCAAATGTTTCATATGAACAGCTTCTTGCCTGGAACCCTGATTACATCATAATAGCTGCCGATGCAACTTACTCAGTAGATGATGTTCTAAATGATGCTAATCTTGCAGACTGCAATGCTGTTAAGAATAAAAAGGTTGTAAAGCTCCCTGGTGATATAGAAGCCTGGGATTCACCTGTACCAGCAAGCTTCTTAGGAAGCATATATATTGCCTCTGTTCTTCATCCAGAAAAGGTTACTAAGGATTTCTATGAAGAATGTGTAACTAAATTCTATGAAAGCTTTTATGGATTCACACCTGCTAAATAAGGATGATTTATGTTCAAAAACACTTATAATTACCGGAACAAAATTATACTTTTATCAGCCATACAGGTACTGCTTCTTCTGGCAGTACTTGTATGGTCTGTCATTACCGGACAATACCCACTCACATTAAAGGGCTTACTGTCTGGTGATACTATGTCTATTATGGTCTTTAAAAGGCTCAGGCTTCCCCGTGCCCTTATGGGTGTTATCGGCGGTTTTGGGCTTTCAATATCAGGTTATATATATCAGCTTATATTTAAAAACCCTCTGGCTTCTCCCGATATCGTTGGCGTTTCCTCTGGTGCAAGTGCAGGTGCTGCTCTTGCAATAGTTGCAGTTTCAGCTTCTGTTCCAGTCATCTCCATATCTGCATTTATCGGAGCTGTAACAGCCCTCATAATAACTCTGCTTACGGCTTATCTTGTCCCTGGAAGAAACAGTTATACTATCGTGCTTGCTGGTATAGCTATTCATTCTGTGGCACAGACTATACTTATGTTTCTAAAACTTGCTGCAGATCCTGAAAAACAGCTTGCTTCAATCGAATACTGGATTATGGGAAGCCTTAATGGTATTTCAAGGGACAGCCTTGCTATTCCGTTCCTCACAACACTTGCCGGCTTTATTATAATGGCTATGTTATACAGACAGGTTCTCATTCTCTCTACAAGCGAAGAGGAAGCTGTATCACTAGGTGTAAATGTAGCAATTCTGCGTTTTATTATATTAATGCTTGCTACTCTTATCGTATCATCAATAATATGTGTTACAGGGCTTATAAGCTTTATCGGACTTATCGCACCTCATATTGCCAGACTGCTTACAAAGCGTAATGACATATTTACATACATAACAAGTGGCTTCACAGGAGCTATTTTACTGACACTTGCTGATATACTGGCAAGAAGTGTATCCTCATCAGAGCTGCCAGTCAGTATATTTACCTCACTTCTTGGAGCTCCACTGCTTATCATTCTGCTTATCAGAGCTAATAAAAAGGAGGCGTTATGATGTCCGATTTATTCAATACTACTTTTTCCGCTGCCGGAATATCTGTATATTATGGCAGCACCTGTGCGGTTGATAACGTAAGCTTTGACCTTATGCCAGGACAGCTTAATGCTGTTATTGGCAATAACGGCTGTGGTAAAACCTCTCTTATTAAAGCTATTATGGGACTTATAAAGCACAACGGAAAATGTCAGCTTAATGAACACTTACTTGAAAACCTCTCTGTTAAAAAAAAGGCCCAGCTGATAAGCTACATTCCCCAAAGAAACAATCTTACCATAAGCATGACCGTCAGGGAGGTATGTCTGCTTGGCTTCAATCCTCATATGCACATACTTGGAGGCTACACCACAGATATGATAAAACGTGCCGATAAAGCTATTGATATGGTTGGACTTAATGGTTTATACGAATCCGACTTCTTAGCTTTAAGCGAAGGGCAGAAGCAGTTATGTATTCTGGCACGCACCATAATAGAGGCTTCCCCACTGCTTCTTCTTGATGAACCGGATAGTGCACTTGATTTTTCTAACCGTCATCTTCTTATGCAGCGCATAAGAAGCATTGTAACCGATGGCAGATGCGTACTTATGTGTATTCACAGTCCCGAGCTTGCATTGGAATACTGCGATAATATATTTCTTATGAAAGCCGGAACAATACTTACCAGCATTAATACTCATACAGACTCCCTTGATATTATTAACGAAAAGCTGTCTCTTATATATGATAATATTAATGTTATTGAATGTACCGATATCCACCATAAAACACACCGTGTAGTTGTGGCACTATAAACCTTTACTACAGATATATATCTATTCACACAGGACACACATACGTTATAAAAGCATTTACTGAAATGAGGTGACTTATTCTATGGATAATTGTTATTTAGACGCTCTGGCTGTCTTTACATTTTTTAAGATGTCAGATAAAAAGCATCTTTTTATTACCGGAGACCGGGGAAGTGGCAAATCATATCTGTTAAACAGCATTTTAAACCAGACTAAAGACGCTACGGATATGTCTGATTTTTTCAATTTCAATTATCTGCTAAGCCGCAGAACGGACACCCCAGAAGTTGTTATTAAATCCAATCTTATAGATGATGGAAAAGAATATGTGATTGGCAGACCGCGTACACTCACTCCTGTTTCCCCTAAAAAGGGCAACAACATGACCATTGTAGAGGATGGCTTTATTAACTGCGCCTGTCCTGCTATTATGAAGCATCTTATGACCTCTGCTGATAGTGTATTTGTTATTGACGAGCTTGGTTATCTGGAAAGTTCCTGTGGTGAATTTCAGGAGCATATCAGGACTCTTCTTGATAACTCACGCGTATTATCTGTCATCAGAAAACAATCCACAGAATTTCTTGACAGTATTAAAAGCAGATCTGATGTACTTTTAATCGATATTGATAATACCTTCAGCTCTATTTCATGCATTATTATGGCATCTGGTATGTCAAAAAGATTCGGTACCAACAAGCTTTTAGCCTCCTTCAACAACAACACTCTATTTGAAAATGCGATAAATATAAGCCACTTTGTAAGCTTTGGTAAAACTCTTGCCGTAACCCGTCATGATGAGCTTGTACAGATATGTGAACGGGAACATATACATTGCATTAAACACAATATGCCTTACAGAAATGATATGGTACGTCTTGGTGTTTCACATATTCTAAAGGAAACCCACAGACACAAAAGCTGCTGCACCCAAGGGATATTATTTCTTCCATCAGACCAGCCGCTTATCACTAAAACAAGCCTTCAGCTGCTGTGCCTTTTATTTATTTACTACAACAACAGTTATTTTGCTTGTAACAGCACAGATAAATCCAGCAATGCCAATAATGATTATTCTAATAATAATTATTCTAATAATGATTATTCCAATAATAATAACAATAATAATAAGATATGCCGGCTTGCTTTCAACGAAAACGCAGGTGCACCAGTAATATTTCCTGCGTGCTATTATAATGAGCTTCTTACACTTCCACAGGGCAAGGGTGGCGGTTTTATTGCAAAAAAACATCCTGCACAGGTTATTTTAGTTCCTGCACAGGATGAATATGAATTATATGATATTGATATTCCTGATGACCTTATTCGTCTTTCCCAGTATCCTTGCTAATTGCTGTACCTTATTTAGTTACAGCCTTTTCCTTTATTGTTGCTGCTTCTTCTGAAACAACTTCTTTAACTGTTTCCTCAGCTTTATCCTTAGGAAGAATTATATTAAGTAATATCGCTACAAATGCTGCTGGAACAATACCAGACTCACCAAACATAAGCTGTACAGCCTGTGGTGTATGTGCAAGGATTGCAGGGCTTACACCCATACCATAGCCTACACCCAGTGCAACAGATACAATAGAAAGTCTTCTCGCATCAAGCGGTTCCTTAGTAATAAGCTGGATACCACTAACAATAATTGATGAGAACATCATAACTGCAGCACCACCAAGTACCGACTGTGGCATAATTGATATTAAGGCTCCAAGCTTAGGAATAAGACCACATAATATAAGGAATACCGCACCAGATGCAAGTGCAATTCTGTTAACAACCTTAGTCATTGCAACAAGACCAACATTCTGACTGAATGATGTATTAGGAAGCACACCGAAAAGTGCTGCAAGCGATGAACCTAAACCATCACACATAACTCCGCCTGAAAGCTCTTTATCTGTCGCTTCTCTTCCTACTCCACCGACCATAACACCTGATATATCACCAACGGTTTCTACTGCTGTTACAACAAACATCACAAGCACAGGAAGTATTGCTCTTAAATCAAACACCGGCTTAACTGGCATAAACTTAGGAATCGCAATCCACTTAGCTTCTGCAACCTTATTCCAGTTAAGTACCCATGATTTAGTATATTCAACTCCATCAGCAGTAACCGCTGTATGTGGAAGCACACAGCCCATAATAGCTGCTACAATATAACCAACTATAATTCCAATGAGTATAGATGATGAACTAAGATATCCCTTTGTCCAATGCTTAACAAATAATATAACAACAAGCACAACAAATGCCAGAAACAGATTCTCTAGTGAGCCAAAGTCCTTAGCTCCGTTTCCACCACCAAATGAATTGATACCAACTGAAATTAGTGACAATCCAATAGAAAGCACAACCGTTCCTGTTACAACTGATGGGAAAAATCTTCTTAACGGCTTAATAAATGCACCAAGTACTGTTTCAAAAAGACCACCTATAATGGAGGCTCCCATAATTGCGCCATAGGCTAATATTCCGCCTCCCATAACCTTTGTTATACTGCTGAACACTCCGATAAATCCAGAGCTTGTACCCATAATAATAGGCACCTTGCCACCAACAGGTCCAATTGAAAACAACTGTATAAGTGTTACAATACCAGCTATAATCATAGCATTCTGTAAAAGTGCAACTTGAATAGATGCATACTCACTTCCTGCTCCAATACCACATGCTCCTGTAATAATAAGCAAAGGTGTAAGATTTCCAACAAACATTGCCATAACGTGCTGCAGTCCAAGCGGTATCGCCTGTTTTAATGAAAGCTTTCCATTAAAATCATATGCCTCAGGCATAAGTTCTTTTATCTTTTTCATATATCCTCCGGTAAATTAACTATAATCTATCTGTTATTAATCTCATATGAAGAAGGTCTAGGGAAAATCATTATTCAAGTACTTGATTTTCCTTAGACCTTCCTTCTGTATGACTAATGACCTGCGCTCATTATCTCTGCACATCAAATGATGCATTATTCATAAGCCTCTTAATCTGGCCAACGCTTGTGATGTTAGTATCGCCGCGGATAGCGTGCTTCATTACTGAAGAAGCTACTGCGAAGTTGACGATATCTTCGTGCTTCCAGTCATTCTGCATAAGAGCATAGATAAGACCAGAAGAGAATGCATCTCCACCACCAACACGGTCAACAATCTCAAAGTTGAGTGTCTTGCTTTCGTAAGTCTTTCCGTCAGCATAGTAGAAAGCCTTAAGAGAGTTATTACTTCCTGAATGAACATAACGTACTGTTCTTGCAATTGCCTTCATATGGTACTGCTCATCAATAGCCTTAAACACTCTGTCCATATCCTCAAATGATGGATCCATAGTAAGACCATCCTTAACATCTGTACCATCTGCATTGTATACATGGATAGGCTCAATACCTATAAGTACATCTACATATGGAAGATATTTGCTGAGTACATCCCTTGCAGTTTCAAAAGACCATAATGTACTTCTGAAATTAGGATCAAAGCTTACTGTAAGTCCAAGCTTCTTAGCTGCCTTGATAGCCTTATCTATAAGACGACGGCAGTTATATGAAAGAGCTGGTGTGATGCCGCTTAAGTGTAACCAGTCATAATCCTTTAAAATATTCTCAAAATCTACATCCTTATAATCATATTCAGCAAACGCTGAGCTTCCTCTATCATATATTACCTGTGAAGGTCTTACTGAAACACCCTCCTCAAGATAGTAAAGTCCCATTCTTCCGTCAGCCTTGATAATATGCTTAGTATGTACATCGTTAGCCTTTAGGTAATTAATACAAGACTTACCAAGATCTGTATTAGGTAATACAGTAAAAAATGTTGAGTCAACACCAAGATTAGCTAAGGAAACTGCTACATTCGCCTCTGCTCCACCATAATTAACGATGAAATTGTGAGTTGTAACTATCTTCTCATAGTTAGGTGGTGATAATCTTAACATCAATTCGCCAATTGCTATGAACTTCATATGTGCCTCCATCTATAATTAAACTATTAAACCTAATATTAAGTAATATTTTATATGCATTAACAATAAACTGCATTTATTGCTCTGTCCAAAAAAATAATACTCCATTAAATGATACTACGCAGCCAATAAAAATGCAAACTGTATTTTTTAGCTTACTGTAACCTGCATTGACTTAACACACTTTCAAATATATAATTTATGCAAGAATGGAGGATTATCATATGAATTCACCTCAGAGGGACACTGTAAAAGGTGGCAGTATTAAAACTTTAACCAGTCTGCCACATATCTATGCTATTGTTTTAATGGGATTATTTACATTTATTTTCTTAAGTGTTGAATATATGTTTGTAAATGAGCTTTCTCTTCTCGTATCAGAACAAAAGCCACTCTTTCACAGAATTATGTACTTGGTGTCAGTACAGCAGGTTTTTTATTATATCCTCTGCTTAAACATTTCTTAAGCAGGAGGCTTCAAAACATTCTGATGATTTTAGCAGGCTTGCTCTCTGTTTTTTTAACAATACTCATTACATGCAGTAAGTCATTTGAATATATATTTCACGGAGGAATTATTCTTTTTATACTTCTTGGTCTTGTTGGAAGTAATGTATACTATGTATCTGCATGTATGATTAAAAACCGGCATTTGGCAAAAACTGTCGGAATCTCATATTTTTTTGGCATCCTGCTTCAGTTTATAAACCATAATGCTATTCATATAAAGATCATACAGCTTGTTATATTGTCAGCATCTATACTGATACTTTTCATCTTATTAATAGGAAATGAACATATTTTTAACCGGTATAGCTGGTATAACACCAGCAAAGATACTACTGACAATATGACCACAAAAAATACAGACAATAATGTATATAAAAATATAGATAAAAATAGCGATAAAAAAACAGATAAAAATATAATAAAAGTTAATAAGCATAACATTCCTTTATTTATTAGTATTGTAGCTCTTGTAATGCTGATGGCATGTTTATTCAGCACTCTTGATAGTGCAGTAACTCTTATCCATTCCGATGGCAGCACAGATATTGGGCGGGGTGCCAGAATTCTGCTGCCTCTCAGTGGACTTGCTGCCGGCTTTATATTCGACATTAACAATAGAAAATATACCGGAATCATAATGTACTGCATAATGATTCTTTCAACCATGTGTATTGTGCTGCTTGAATTTTCCAAGCCTTTTACAGTTGTACTTATCGTTTTCTATCTGTCCGCTGGATTTTTTGCTGTTTTCTTTACATCAGAATTCATGGAGCTTTCCTGGTATGTCCGAATTCCTGAGCTTTGGGCAGGAATGGGACGTGCTGTTAACAATATTACAGCTGCTGTTATTGCCGGCTTTGTTTTACAGCTGCTTTCATCTGATAATAATCTTTTAAAGATTATTCTTATACTTGTTTTATTTGTTCTGGTAAGTATTATTTCAGTTGTATATACATTTGAAAAATATTATTTTATACAACAGTTTACAATGCATACAGATGAAGCCGCAAATAAACATGACAAGCTTCGCATATTAGCAGAAAAATACTCTTTTACTGAAAGAGAAAATGAGGTATTTAACTACCTGGTTACTACCGAGGATAACATACAGACTATTTCGGAACATATGCACGTATCAAGACGTACCCTTGAACGATATATTTCAGCTATTTACGAAAAAACCGGCATTAAATCACGCGTTGGACTTGTTAATCTTTATAACAAATAATTCTTTCAATATTTATACGTCTTATATATCATCATTTTTTCAGCTTTAGGCAGCGTGGCGGAACTCCGCCACGCTGTTTTAGCATATTGGCGGACTTCCCTTATATACTTTTTTAATAATGTTATATATAGTATTAACAACATATACAGCTGATATGTACGTAATATTATACGCTCTTTTAATTCTGGGAGCTTTGTGTGAAATACAGATTTTTGCACAGATTTTGCACAGAAATAAACAAATAAATAAATGAGAATTATTATCAGGAAACAGGAGGATTGATTTATGGTGAAAAACAAAAAATGTCATATCAAAAAAATCGCCGCATTAGCTGGAGCAGTCGTACTCGCAGTATCATCCGCAGTTTTATATGCTGCACCACCGGTAAAAGCTGCCAACGGACCATGTGATACTGGCGATTGGGATTATGCTTATATTAATGTAAGAAATGGAGAAGATAGTACTACTATATTTTCTTCAAAAGGAACTAATTCCATAGATGGAATGTCTTATGACAGAAAAACCAATACGCTTACATTAAATAATTATAAAAACAAGACTGCTGGAATAGCTACTAATATGATGGGTGATGATTTCAAGATTAACATTATTGGTGATAATGAAATCGGAGGTATAGGTTCATATGGTGATGCATGGGGCGGTTCTATCAATATATGTGGCAATGGTTCCCTGGTTATTAATGCAGACAGGGCAGGAGATTATGGTGTAGCTTTCTTTGCTGAGGGAACTAATTCAGTACTTTCAGTTGCAGACACATGTAATGTCACTATATATTCCGGTTCAAAGGCAGTAGTACATACAATCGATAATCTAACGGACAAACCAATCAGAGATAATGGAACATTAAAGGAAAATGTAACTTATAATGTTTCACATCCACTGCAAATATCAAGCTTATATGCCAGGTATTATGAGTACGACCCATATACAACTAATACAGTATATAAGAACGAGGCAGATAATACTTCATTATATTATATTAAGGAACTGACATATGTTGAATCTGGGAAAGTAACTTATACAATATACAAGCTTACTACAAAGAAAGCTCTGGGTGACGTATATTATGCTGACAAGATAGGTGAATATGATAATATCCCTGCTGGATATACTAAAACCACATTAGACAATCCTATTTCATATTATGAGTCAGACGGCGGAAGCGGTGGAACGAGCCAGGTTGTAATAAATACAGCTACAAAGGAAAGATATGTATCTGCATATGCATATGAAAACGGAAAATCATTTTATAAAATATGCAAGCTTCTTGAAAAGCTTGGTGTAGATGAACGAAGCAATGATGAAATATGGCTTGTTGATTATAGCAATCCTGTGGCAACATATAATCCTGTATGGGGAAATGATAATCCTCCAGAAGGATATAAGTATGACGGAACAGAAGTAGAAAGTCTTTATAATGTTGAATGTATAGCAGACAAGCTTACATTTACAGCTAAATCAGCCGGAGACAGCACAACAGACAACCCATCCGAAAAGCCAACTGAAAAACCAACCGAGAAACCAACCGAGAAACCAACCGAGAAACCAACTGAGAAACCAACTGAGAAACCAGGCGATGAGAAGCCATCAGCTCCAGACCTGGATTCCAATAATACAATAGTAGATGTATCCGACGGCAGCACAACAATCAAGGTTGATGAAATCCGAAAGATTATAGAAGATAACAAAACAAATGATGTTATTATCAAGTCTAACAATGATGTTACATTTACATTTGCCAAAGGAACTATGTCAGAAGTATCACAGGTTGCAATCTATGACTTTTCAACAGCAATCACTTCTGATATAAAAGAAGCTGGAAATATACCGGCAGCTGTAACAGATGATATATTTGTATCTAAGATAGTATACAATTATTCTGGTGCACTTCCTGCAAAAGCAAGCATTAAGTTAAATGTTGGAAAAGCCTATGCTGGCCAGACACTTTATTACAGCCAGCTCTTAGATGATGGAACAATAATCAGCATGATGTCTGCAGTAGTCGATAATGATGGTTATATGACAGTAGAACAGGATCACTGCTCAACATATCTTATAACAAAACAGAAGCTTACAAACAATAAGCTGGAAACACCTAAGACAGCTGATAACAGTAATATTGCACTCTGGCTTACACTACTTATAGTTCTTTGCAGCAGCGCAACACTTTATACCTTTGCTGTAAAAGCTAAAAAAATCAATAGATAATTGAATGAATAATTAATTGACAGCTTAAGCTGTTATGTCATAATTTATACCAAAATACTACACCTTATTTTATAACCATTAGAAACTAAAAGTGGTTTAAAATGGTTCAAAGAGGTGTAGTATTTTGTTGCATTACCCCTTATTGTAATATATAATGTAATTAGTTTTTTACGTTAATTTTATATGAAGGTGAGTGCTTTTATGGACATTTACGAATCATTAAACTCTATACTTGTTACGTTGTTTAACGATATAATGAATATAGAGGAAAAAGCTTTAATTACAGATGAATTCAAGGATATTTCCGTGACCGATATGCACATTATAGAAGCTATCGGAATAGGTGAACCTGGAACCATGGGTACCATATCCAAGGCTCTTGGTGTTACTATGGGTACGCTTACAGTTGGCATTAACGGACTTGTTAAAAAAGGGTACGTTATCAGAACACGCGGTGAGAAAGACCGCCGTATTGTATATGCATCACTTACTGATAAAGGGATTGCTGCATATAATCATCACAAAAAGTTCCACAAAGATATGATTAACTACATCACAGAAGACTTAAGCGAAAGTGAAGCCATTGCACTTACTAAGACATTTACAAGACTGGAAGAATATTTCAAAAGCTTTTAAACACCTTAATTGCATTGATACGTGAATAAATATTAAAGCCCCCACAGATATAATTCCTGTGGGGGCTTTTTGAAAGATTGTTAGTCTTTCCGCCGGCCTGGCCGGCAATTATATATATGAGAGTTTTGGAAAAGTAATCATGATTATTTAGTTAACTCAGCAGTCTTATATATGAATGTTACTGAGCTTTCCTTTCCATCCTTCTTATCAAGGAATGAATTATAATTCTTACCAAGCTTTATAACCTCCTTGATTGTATCTACTGCTGTATCAGCATCATTTCCTACAAGACTTGTTATAGCCTTTATACCAGAGGCGTTGAATTCAGCCATGCCATCCTTAAGTGTTATAGCACCATCATTAAGCTGTGTAACACCATCTGCTAATGTTGCTGATGATGACTTAAGTGTTGATGTACCATCAGCAAGCTGTGATGAACCATCTCTTAAAGCTGGATTGTTTGCATTAAGTGTTGCGAAGCCGTTGTATAACTGGGCAATACCTCCATTAAGTGTGCTGTTGTTTGCATTAAGTGTTATAAGACCGCTATCTATCTGGTCTATACCACCATTGATTGTATCATTGTTAGCATTAAGCTGTACAAGTCCCCCATTTATCTGGGCTGCACCGTCATTAAGTGCTTTGTTATTATCATTGAGTTCTGTAAGTCCTGTATCTATCTGGGCAACACCATCATTAAGTGCTTTACTGTTTTCATTAAGCTTAACCACACCTGCATGTAACTGAGAAGCGCCTGTATTTAACTTTTCATTACTGCTATTAAGAGTTGATACGCCTGTATCAAGACTTGCAATACCATTATTCAAATTATCATTATTCTTATTTAATTCTACTAAGCCATCATTAAGCTGTTCTGCACCATCATTAAGTGTTTTATTCATGGAATTAAGAGTGTTAAGTCCATTACTTACAGCTTCTGCTCCTTTTTCAAGTGTCTCTAGGGAACCTGTACTTCCTGAAAGCTGTGTTGCCACCTGAGAAAGTGCACTTGCTGCTCCCTGATTACCGGAAGCCTTGACTAAAAGTCCTAACTGGCTTGCATATAAGCCTGTCAGCTGACTGCCTGCACCATTATTCACTACACTATTGGTATATGCTATAAGATATTTATTATACATTTCAGTAATCTTAGCTTCTATCTTTTCAGTTTCGCTAGTCTTTGCAAGCACAGTAAGATCATCAGCTATTGTTATATCACTAAGACCTGCCTGAACAGCTGCTTTAGTAAGATTTTCTACATCAGTTGTAATATTCTGGTTCATTTTATAAGCAGTAATATTATTTTTAAGCTCTGCAGCCATTTTATCTGTAAGCATTTTCTTTAACTGTGAAACACCATTACTTACCTGTAAAGCTCCATCTGCTGCCTTCGTTACACCAGCTGTATAATCATTGATACCCTTTTTCAAAGCGGCAGCACCATTTCCAAGATTCTTAGCTCCTGTTGTGTATGCATTTATACCACTCTTTAAATCCGCAGTTCCTGATGCTGCAGCTGCTACACCAGCTGTATATGTTGAAAGACCATCCTTAAGCTGTGTCGAACCATCTGCAAGCTGTGCTACTCCATCTGTATAGTCTTCAATACCCTTTTTGAGTGTTCCTGCTCCTGCTGAAAGCTTAGATGCTCCTGTTGTATATGCTGCAATACCTGTTGTAAGAGTATCAGAACCCTTTGCAAGCTGTGCTACACCAGCTGTATATGTTGAAAGACCACCCTTAAGCTGTGTTGCTCCTGCTGAAAGCTTAGATGCTCCATCAGTATAAGCTGTGATACCATCCTTAAGCTGGCCTGCTCCTGCTGCCAGTGCTGTTGCACCATCAGTATAAGCGTATATACCATCCTTAAGTGTTCCTGCACCATCATTTAGCTGGTTAACACCATCTGTAAGTGCTGGGATGCTGTCTGCAAGTGTCTGCGTACCATCCTGAAGAGTAACAGTTCCATCTGTAAGCTGGTCTGCTGCTGACTGAAGCTCATTCATCTTATCCTCAAGCTTTGCAAGAGAGAAGTCATCTACATCTACATCGTTGAGTACACTTGTAGTTGCTACTGACATAGACATATCAAGCTCAAAGTCATTAACATCTGCTGATATTTCAAAGTATTCCGGAATATCCATATCAAGGCTTTCACCATCAAACTTAAGGTTTAAAGTATCCTTTAAACCTGGCATAGTCATACCAAGTGCTATTATATTATCACCAACCTTGCTGACCTTACCGTTAGTAACTTCTACATTACTGAATTTATCCGTTGGAAGAAGAGTTCCTGTGATCATTGTGAATGGAACATAAGCTGTCTGTGACTTTCCATTAACTTTTATAGTCTTCTTCTCATTGTTAGTGTAATCATATCTGATAGTAACCTTACCACTTTTGCCAATCATATCCTCTGGCTTTGTTTCTACACCGTTTAACTTATAAGTAACCTTCATAGATACAGGTGCACTCTTACTTGAGCTGCTCTGGTTAGTTGTTGTATCACCATTAGCATCTGTCACCTTTTCTGTTACAGTTACGTGATCCTGTGTTCCATCTGCCTTACCAAACACATATACCATTTCGTCACGCGTATTTGTCTTCAATGTACTTGTGTTTGATACAGATAACTCATTTTTAATAGCATTGGATATTATGCTTTCTGTATTAGAAGCTGCCTCACTGCTTACTGCAACCTCGCTTGATACCTGATTATATGCTGTGTTTGTTCCACAGGCTGTAAGCGTTGATGCTATAAGAACAACACTCATTAATACTGAACTATATTTGAATAAAGTCTTCTTAACCATAACTATTCCTCCATTTTCTTACTTCCTGATATATTCTTATATCTGTTACGACATATACATCTTTGCCCGTTCATTCATCCATCTGGCTACATATCCTGATTCTTCTTAGGCTTAAAACCAAAGCTTGTATTGATAATGAGCTTATCACATAATACGAACAATGATGGAAGTATGAATATAACAACAAACATACTTATAATCGCGCCTCGTGCCATCAATGTACATAATGAACCTATCATATCAACTGATGCTATGCAGCCAACGCCAAATGTAGCTGCGAAGAATCCAAGTGCACTAACGATAATAGATGGTATTGATGCTGCAAGTGCTGTCTGTATAGCTTCCTTCTTAGCAAGTCCCTGGCTTCTTTCCTTCTTATATCTTGTCGTCATAAGAATTGCATAATCGACTGTTGCACCAAGCTGTATAGTACCGATAACAACGGATGCTATGAATGGTATCTGTGTATGTGTGAAATAAGGAATACCCATATTTACAAATATAGCAAACTCAATCGCTGCAACAAGTATAACAGGAAGTGATATTGACTTAAGTACAAACAGTATAATAACAAATATAGCTACTATTGATACTGCACTGACTGTCTTAAAGTCCTTATCTGTTATAGTTATAAGATCCTTAGTACAAGGAGCTTCTCCAACAACCATTGCTTTTGAATCATATGACTTTACAATATCATTTACCTTATTAATCTGATTGTTAATATCATCTGATGCTATCTTATAATCAGTAGCAATCATCATTATCTGATAATCCTCACCCTTAAGCTCTGATACCATCTTTGATGGAAGGAATTCCTGAGGAATACCTGACTTAAGTGCTGTATCAAGTCCGAGTGCAAACTGTACACCGTCTACATCATTAAGCTTATCAAGCATTTCATTTGCCGTATCTGTAGACATATTCGTATCTGCAAGTATCATATATATTGAATTCATATCAAAGTTTTCTTCAAGCTTCTTGTTAGCCTGTGAGCATGCAAGCTCCTCTGGAAGCGTATCAGACAGATCATAATATACTGATGTATGGCTCTGTCCATATATAGCAGGTCCTAACAACGCAAGGAAGATAATAATAAATATCCACGAATGATTTACTATAAATGCAGCAAGCTTATCAAAGCCCGGCATAACCTCTCTATGCATTGTCTTCTCTAATGCCCTGTCAAATGTAAGAATCAGGGATGGCAGTATAGTTACACATCCGATAACACCAAATATAACGCCCTTTGCCATAACAATACCAAGGTCAAGACCAAGTGTGAAGCTCATAAAACAAAGTGCAATAAAACCTGCAACAGTTGTTATAGAAGATCCGACAACTGATGTAAGTGTATTGCCAATGGCAACTGCCATCGCTTCCTTATGGTCATTTGGATACTGTGCCTTCATTTCCTTATAGCTGTGCCATAGGAATATTGAATAATCCAGCGTAACACCTAACTGAAGTACCGCTGCAAGTGCCTTGGTTATGTATGAAACCTCTCCCAAAAGGATATTTGAACCAAGGTTGTATACAATTGCCATTCCTATACTCAGCATAAAGAATACTGGCACAAGAAATGAGTCCATAAATATAGCAAGTACGATACAAACAAGCACTACCGCTATAAGTACATAAAGTGGAGTTTCTTTCTCTGAAAGATTCTTTGTATCTGTAACTACTGCTGACATACCACTTATGAATGCCTGACCTTCTGTTTCTTTTCTTATCTGTGTTATAGCATTCATAGTGTCATCACTTGAAGTTGTATTATCGAAGAATATAGCAAATAACGTTGTATCTGTGCTGTCATTCTCGAAATACTTCCTGAACTTTGAAGGTACCATTTCTGATGGAACATCCTCACCAACTATTCCTGTATAAGAAATAACCTGTGCAACATGTTCTACATTCTCTACCTTCTTGATAAGCTTATTAGCAGCTTTTGCATCCATATCCTGGACAACTACCATAGCATAGGCACCCTTATTGAAATCATCCATAAGAATGTCCTGTCCCTGCATAGTCTCAATCTCATCCGGAAGATAATAGAGGATATCATAGTTAACCCTTGTATTAACATATCCAATTGCGGATGGAATAAGAAGCAGGATACTTAGAACCAGAATAGGAATTCTAAGCTTAACAATTACTTTTCCAAACTTTTCCATACATTCGCCTCATTTCTACGTCTGCGACGTCTTCTTATATATTTATCCACCTTAGTAATCAGCCTTAACAGCTCTCACAGATAAATATATTGATAAAAACTCTCAAATATGACTTATGGTCATTTTCTTTACAAACGATATTCTAGCACAAAATGACTGATAGTCAATATTAAAAATGACTTCAGGTCACTTTTTTATAGATTTTTTATTTTTTTCGTGTTAAAATAGTTACAGCTTTAAGAAATGAGGTTTTTGTATGGGAAAACTAGAAAGTAATAAACAACAAAAAAGAACTTCTCTTTTAGATACAGCATTTAAACTTTTTACAACACAGGGGGTATCAAAAACATCTATTGCTGAGATATCACAGAAAGCTGGAATAGCCAAAGGAACCTTTTACCTTTACTTTAAAGATAAATATGACATCAGAAACAAGCTGATCTCTCATGAGGCAAGCAAGCTTTTCAAGAATGCTGCTACTGCTCTTAACAGGCACATATATGAGGAAACAGCTAAAAATGCTGCTTTTACAATTTCCTTTACTAATCAGATTGTATTCATTGCAGACCATATAATCAATGCTCTCAATGATAACCAGACTCTTCTTACTTTCATTTCAAAGAATCTGTCCTGGGGAATATTCAAAGAAGCTCTGACAACCAATGTTGCTGATGATGATCTTAACTTCAAAGATGTATATTACGATATGCTGTCCGAATCCGGACTCAACCTTAAAGAACCTGAAATAATGCTCTTTATGATAGTAGAACTTATAAGTTCTACATGCTACAGCGCCATTCTCTACAAAGAACCTGCTGATATTGATACATTAAAGCCTTATCTTTATAACACTATCAGGGCTATTATCAATGAACACACTATCAGCAATTAAATATCGTTTCTTCTTTTTTTCTATACATAAAATAAAAAGTTCAGGATAAACATCGACTTGATGTTTATCCTGAACTTTTTTCACGTTTATCTTTAGTTCTTCACTACTTCCCTCGTATATTACAGTATACAGACCCCCATCTGCATACTGTAATCCTGTTAACTTTTCTGCCAATCCTATATGCGGCTGACTGCAAAGCTTACTACTTTCTCATATTAAAATACCTTATTGCTTCACTTGAAAAGATTAACTAAATTCTTTTCTTCTTGTTATCATATACAACTACTGATAATACAAGTCCTGCTGCCATCATAGCTAATACTGCATATACTACTGGACGTGCTGTATCACCTGTTGTTGCACCTTCACCTGATTCAGTAGATGGAGCTGTTGCTGCATCACCTGTGCTGCCATCAGCATTACCATTATTAGAGTTATCTGGTGTTGTTGGCTGTGTTGGAACTGTTGGAACTGTTGGTGTATCACCCTTGTTATTATCATCATTGCCAGGTTTATTATCTACTTTATCCTTGTATACAATCGCATATGTAGAGAATTTACTTGTACTAAATGTAATAACTATCTTTCCATCAACTGTTTCTGTATTAGCATCTTTTATAACTTCTGCAACACCATCATGAAATCTTACGATACTGTATTCTCTATCACTCTTAACAAGCTTTTCTGGTACAGTTACACTAAATGTCACTGGCTGTTTTGTATTTTCTGCTAATACTGGATCTTTATCTCCAATCTTCTTTATAATGCTAAGATCAATATACTGACCTATTACACCACCTTTGATTTCTTCTGTTACTTTTTCTTCTACTAACTTCTTTACGTCTTCTGTTACTGTTGTATCTGCATTCTTTACTTCAACTGTAATCTGAACATTCTCACCATTTTTATATGCTTCCCATTCATCATCAGTAAGTACATCTGCAAAATCATAATTAACATTTGTAGCTGGTGCATCTTCTTTAACATTTATTTCTGGTTGTTCAACCTTACCAGGTGCAACTGTACTTGGCTTAACTGATTTAGCCTCAGCACTTGTTACATCAAGTCTTGCACCTGAGTTAGCCGGTGCTGTATCATTTAACTCAAGAAGACCATGCATATTGATTGTACCATCTTCATTTCTTGTTGGAAGAACTGAAGTATCTACATTTACAAACCAGTCTTTAGTTGCTTCAACACCTAAGTTATTATAAGAAGCACTTCCATTATAGATATAGTTATCCTCGCTATGAAGAGCAAAAGGAATTAAATCATCAAGTTTAGTGTTCTTATCATTGTTTAAAGAAATTAATCCCTTAACAACCCATTCTTTTCTGTTTGAATCCTTTGTATTAAGACCTACATTGTAAGCACTATTCTTAATAGAATTGTTGTATGATGTACAATCATATATCTTAATATCAGGACAACTGTTACTTGTGATTCCCTTAGCATGGTTATCAAATGTGATGCTGTTCTTAAGAACATGTCCACCCTTTAAGTAACCACCACCAAGCTTGAATCCGTTACCTTCACCATATTCATAGTTAGGATCTGTAATATCATCTGTTGTAAGCCATCCGTTATTGTAAGCTACACAGTTCTCAATAGTTACAAGACCTATCTCACCTGATACTGACTTAGCATAAAGATCCCAGCCATCATCAATATTGTTATGTGAAATACATCCGTAGAATCTGTTTCCGTTACCACATGTAAGCTTAGCTGCGAAACCATCTGCATCGTTACGTCCAGCATCACAGTTATCAAAAGATTCACAGTTCTTTACAAGGTTATCTGTTGGCCATAACTTATACTTAATACCAGTCTTGTTATCAGCACTTCCTGAACGGCTTATCTGGATACCTGAATTAGCTGCATGTTCAACTGTACACATTTCAACGATATTGTTGTTACCACTAATCTGGATACCTACGCCTGATGAATCCTTAACATAGATACCATATACGTGCCAGTAATCACCAATGATTGATAAACCACAGCCTTCAAATACTGCCTTACCTGTATTTTCAGCTACAAGAGTTATCATCCTGCTTGCTGTACCACTTACGCTTCTCTGGATTGATATAAAATCCTTATATGTACCATCCTTAAGAACGATAGTCTGTCCTGGCTGTGCATACTGTACTGCTGTTGCAAGATTAAGTGGCTTAGCCTCTGTAGCATCACCATCTTTTGTTCCATCTGGTGATACTATAAGTACACCATTCTCTTCTCCGTATGTAGCACGCTTAACTGTTACATCACCCTTAAGTTCATCTGTAGATGTAATCTTATCACTTGCCTTAGGAGCATATGTATAAGATATCTTATTGTCACCAATATTAACTGCTACATTTACTCTTGCAGCATCACCAGCTGATAATACTCTTTCTTCTGTCTTACCATCTGGACCTGTTACTTTAAGTGTACCATCACAGTTAGGAACATAGATAAATTCATAGCTTGCTGCACCTACTGTATTAGAAGAATATACTCTTCCGCTTGGTTTTATCTTGTCGTCACCCTTATCATTAGATGTAATACCCTTACTCTCTGATTTAGTGAACTTGATGTTACTAATCTTAACACCAATCTTTCTACTTACCATCACACCAACAACAACCGTTCCATCTTCCTGTACTGATGTGAATGAATTATCTGCATTTTTAATTTCTTCACCATTGCATACCGCTGTATATCCTTCATCTGTCTTCTCAAGTGAGAATTCATATGTTGAATCTGCTGCAAATGATGTAGCTGCCTTAAAGTCTTTCTTTGTAACAACTCTGTCAACACCATCATTATTAGATGAATCTGCTGATGTATAACCTGTTACATTTCTCATACAAGCTGTTTTTGACTTGCTGCTATATACCATAGATGAAGCATAGTTGAAATACTTATGTACATAGTCAACCTTGCCCCAGTTGTTAATACCAAGTGTATCAGCTGCTACTACACCAAAACCAGTCTGGTTATCTGGTGTCTTAGAAGTATCTGTTACTGTAAATGTAGCTGATAACTTAAAGTTCTCTGTATCTGGATCAATCTTTGTATAGTAGTAAGAGAAACCATCTTCATCATCAGATATCTTACCACTTGTCTGTGAAGCAATTTCAATTGTTCCGTTTGTATTAGAAATATCTAAAGCTTCAACGTTGTTCTGCTTATTAGCTGTCTGTTCCTGTGAATCAAGATCATACTTAGTTACTGTTCCATCTTCTGCTGTAATAACCGCATTAGTTGTCTGTGCAGAACCTACTGTGGCTACATACCATTTCTGATCTGCGTCCTTCTTAACTTCAACTGTTGCAACAGCATTAGCAACGAATCCATCGCTGTTTCTTGTTGCTTCAATCTTAAACTCATAGCTCTTACCAGCCTCAAGTCCTGTTACTGTGTAATCTGCCTGGCTTGCTTTAAGATCTTTAACAGCATATGTAAAATCACCGGTGCTTCCAGCTTCCCTATAGCTTACTGCGTAGCTGTCTGCATCTTCAATATTAACCCAGTCAAGATATACGCTTCCGTTACCCTTATTCTGTGCCCATGTTATAACTGGCTTTCTTACTGCAAGTGTATATGCACCATAGCTGTATGCACCACTTGACTTATCAGCTGCACCAACTCTCTGTGCAACTGCTGTGAATGTATAATCACCTGACCAGAGTGGTGTAAATGTAACTGAATCTGTCTGTGCCTTAACATTAACTGTAGATACTTCATATCCACCTTCAAGCATAGTAACCTTTACATTCTCTGCGCCTTTAAGTTCATCTATAACTGATGTGAAGTTAACAACAAAGTTTCCATCTGCATCTGTTGTAACTGAATTGATAACAGGAGCTTCTACTGTATCCCATGCAACTGCCTGCTTATTCTCTTCTGGATCATATTCTACCTTGATATCGTATATGTCAGCACCCTTAGCACTACCAATATAATATGTGCCTGGCTTAACATTTTCTAATGTATATGTTCCTATCTCATCTGTTACACCTAACTGACCTATTGCTGTACCAGAAGTAACTCCTGTCTTAGCATATATAAGGTTAGTACCTTCACCAGATGCTCCCTTAGCTGCCGCTACAAGAGTAATCTTAGCAGTCTTTTCAACATTAACCTTAATTGTTGCTGTTCCATCTGCTAACTTAGTAGCTCCACTAAGCTGAAGCTTATTGTTATATGTAACACCCTTATATTCTGCTGGTGCTGCTAACTTAATAAATACATTCTTTGAACCCTTGCCAGCTACTGTAAAGTAACCATCTGTTCCAACTGCTGTATCTGCTGTTACCTTGAACTTGCCATCTGCATCTGCATTAGAAACATCAAGGTCATTAGCGTTCATTTCATACTTCTCAATATACTTAACACTCATATTAAATATATCAAGACCATTCTTAGAACCAAGCTTATATGTACCAGCTGGAAGTTCTACTGTATACTTAGCTGCTGTACCCTTTTCAAATACTGCATCTGCAAGTGTAACTGTGGCACCGCCATCCTTAGCATACTGTAACTCTGGAACTCCTGAACCCTTCTGGGCTGCTACTAATGTAAGTCTGAAATCCTGCTTTGCTGTAAATGTGATAGCAGACTTTTCTTTTCCATCTGCGAATGATGGACTTCCATCTAATCTTAATGATGTTGTAAGTGTTTCCTTACCATAAGCTACTGACTGACCTGTAACTAACTTTGTCTTGTCACCATTCTTATATACATTAAAGAAACCTGATAATGTATCATCAGCTATAAGCTTACCATCAGCGCTAAACTTTGATGCATCTACTGTTGCACCATCAACTGTATATTCTGGTAAACGGCTCTGAACCTCTACATACAAGAAGTTACCACCATTGTTACCACCTAACCAGTACTGACCGGCTTCATCAAGATTAAACTCAATCTTGTTAACAATGCTTGTATCGTTTTCCATCTCAATTGATGTAGCCTTAGCTCCTGCTTTGGCATACTGGAATGAATGTTTATTATTAACAGCCTTTACTGCAACATAAGCAATAACCTTAACTGGCTCTGTTGTAGTAAATGTTATACCTGCCTGTCCTGTAGATGTATTTAATCCACCTCCAAGATTAAGCGCCTGTGAATATTCACCCATGTTACATTCAAGCTTATCAGCTAATGTTTTTAATGAGTTTTTACCACCCTTAGAAGCAACAGTGAAATAACCATCTGTTCCTACTTTAATATCTTCTGTGACCTTGCCATCTGCGCCAAACTGCTCAGCTTTAAGGTCAGCGGCATCCATGACATAAGCCTTTTTTGCCACTGCTGTTCCTTCACTTCCAGTACTTTCAGCTGCAACAACAGCCGCTGGAACAGAAGGGAACATACCTACCAACATAAGTACTGCACTAAACATAGCAAATACTCTGTTAAAAGTCTTCTTCTTCATAACTTCCTCCTGATATATATTTGATTCACATTTCTAAAAAACTGTACAATATAAACAATTCCTCAATTAAAACAATCAATTCTTTAAATAATTATTATAACATTACCAAAAAAACGCCTTTTCTTTTTTGTAATACTTTTATAATTATTTTTCTTTTACCCAATATTTTTTAGAAATATTTCACAAGTAAACGTATTATATATCATTTATTATAATAAAGCAACCTATTTTACATAAGTTTTGTAACATTTTTGTAACAAAAATGATTTTATTCACTTTCAAGCAGCTTATTGTATATATCCCTCTTAGATACTCCTCTGTCCTTAGCTGCTGCCTTCATAGCTTCCTTCTTATCCATCCCCTGGTCCATATACATCTGTACATGCTCCATCTCAGACATAGCCTTCCACTTATCCTGTTCCTCCTGCTTTATCGCATCACGGCTCTTACCTGCGATAACAAGAACAAACTCGCCTCTTGGCTCATTCACTTCATAATACTCACAGGCTCCATCAAGTGTTGTCACCATGCTGTTTTCATATCTTTTCGTAAGCTCCTTGCACACTGTTATTGCACGTTCACCACCAAGCACTGTGCTAAGCTCCTTAAGTGTCTTTAACAGCCTGTGAGGTGCTTCATATATAATCATTGTTCTTGTTTCTGACTCAAGCTCTGAAAGTATGTCTTTTCTCTCATTTTTGTCCGATGGAAGAAATGCTTCAAATGCAAATCTTCTTGTAGCCTGTCCTGACATTGTTAGTGCTGTTATACAAGCTGCTGCCCCAGGCACACTTGATACCTTTATACCTGCCTCAAGCGCCTGTCGTACAAGCTCCTCTCCAGGATCTGATATGCCAGGTGTTCCTGCATCAGTTATAACGGCCACATTTTCACCCTTAAGCATTTTCTCAACTAGTGTTTTTGCCTTGTCATACTTGTTATACTCATGATAACTAGTCATTGGCGTATTTATTTCAAAATGATTAAGCAGCTTTATACTGTTTCTCGTATCCTCTGCTGCTATAACATCAACCTCTTTTAATATTCTTAACACCCTGAATGTTATATCCTCAAGATTTCCTATAGGTGTCGCACATAAATATAACTGTCCTATACCCTGGCTTATGCCTTTTTCCGATTCCAATATATCTTTATTATCCATACAAACACCCTTTCATATTATAGCTTACATTTAATAAGATTTCATTTAATAATCTTTCATTTAATAATCTTTCATTAATTTATAGCCTTCCAGATTATTCATATCCGAAATCATCCAGGATTCATTCTTTCATTCCATACATATCCAGAAGTTCTGCTGTATAACTTCCGTCTTTATTATATACAATAAGTGGTTCCTCCACTTTAAGCTGCGAATTTCCACCTTTAACTGCCTCTATAAGCACCATATTGGCAGGCTTATCCACATATGGATATACAAGTCTCATTCGTTTAGGCTCTAAGTGGTTGTTCTTCATAGATGTAAATATATCTACTAATCTTGATGGCCTGTGCACCATATACATATGCCCCTTAACCTTAAGACACTTAGATGCCTCTCTTACTACATCTTCAAGACTACATAAAAGCTCATGCCTTGCTATGGCCTTTGCACTTTCAGGATTAACTATTCCATGATTCTCATTCATATATGGTGGATTACTTGTCACAACATTAAAAGAAGCCCCACCAAATATACGTGAAGCTTCCTTAATATCACCCTGAACCATATTTACGTGATCAGAAAGGTTATTCAAACTGACATTTCTTGCTGCAAGATTGAAGCTTATATCCTGTATCTCAAGTCCTGTATACATACCACCAGGATTCTTAGCCTGCATAAGTATAGGTATTATACCATTCCCTGTACCAAGATCCAGCACCTTATCATTCTTTCCTGCTTTTGCAAATGTAGACAATAAAACAGCATCCATACCAAAACAGAACACATCTGTATTCTGGATTAACTTAAGATTATCCCTGCATAAATCATCTATTCGTTCATTAGCATTAATCTTATATTCTGCATTAATACAAGCTTCTGCATTTATCTTAACATCAGTCATCATTGATATGGGCTTTTCCTTCCTTTCTCTCAAGCTCTTCAAGCTCTTTTAACTCTTTATCATCTATGTTCATTCTGTCGTTTTTTCTTTTAGGCTTAAATCTCAGCTCTGAAACAGGATATTCCCTTATTTCTTTTTCATCGCCATCAAGTGTTACTATAACTTTAACAAGCTGTCTTAATACATTGACACTTGACACCTCACCTTTAAGCTTCTCAGGAGTGGTTACATAATCTCCTACACTTGGAAGATGGCTGTTAAGCTCTTCATAAGTTTCCTGCTCATTCTTAAGGCAGCACATAAGTCGTCCACACACACCTGATATTTTAGATGGATTAAGTGAGAGATTCTGCTCCTTTGCCATCTTAATAGATACTGGTACGAACTCTGGCATATATGTTGCACAGCACAGTGGTCTTCCACATGAACCTATACCACCTAGAATCTTAGTTTCATCCCTTACACCTATCTGCCTTAACTCTATACGTGTCTTAAACACTGATGCAAGATCCTTAACAAGCTCCCTGAAATCTATTCTTCCATCTGCTGTAAAGTAGAACAATACTTTATTATTATCAAATGTATACTCAACCTTGATAAGCTTCATAGTAAGATTATGTTTCTTAATCTTTTCCAGACATATCTTATAGGCTTCCTTTTCTTTTTCCCTGTTCTTTGCTTCTCTTTCATCATCCTCCAGAGTAGCTATCCTTATAATCGCTTTGAGTGGCTGTACTACATCACTGTCTTCAACTTCTCTCTCTCCAAGTACAACAGAACCATACTCAACACCACGCGCTGTTTCAACTATAACATGCTGGCCAACCTCAACACTATATTTGCCAGGTGCAAAGAAATATATCTTTCCCACCTGTCTGAATCTAACTCCAACAACCTTAGTCATTATATTCTCCTAACCTTTAGTCAGTTTATTTGCATTTAATGTGCGTTGAAACTTCCATAAAAAGCCACATCCATGACTTTTTATTTCATTTTCAATGTTGTCATTCTCATATTGTCATATCCAATATATTACATCTTAACTTATACCTACATAGCCTCTTTCATAGCCATAATAAGAAGCTCTATACATAAATCAAAGTTAACATTAGCTTTGAGTCTTATTCTCACCTTATCTATGGAATTAAGTATATCCTGAATGCCCTCATATGACATAATCTGTGCCTGTGACTTAATAAGCGATATTTCATCACTGAATATAAGATAATTCGTATCATTTGTACTCTTAAACAATAACACATCCCTAAACCACATAGCCATAAGATCAAGATAATCATCTATTGTAAGCTTATAATTCGTTATGTCTTTAACTACAGACATAATCTCTGCTGATGACATCTCCTTAGCATTCTTTATAACATGCATGACATCCTGCTTAAGATGTGCAAACTCTGTACTTTCTACAATCGTTTTTGCACGTCCTATCTTTCCCTGTGCGAAATTCGCTGCAAACCTGCATTCATATTCTGATATATCATAATTGCTTTTAAGATATTCCTCTACAACACTATCCTTTATAGGTCTTAAATCAAGCATTACACATCTTGATAATATTGTCTGAAGGAATATATCTGCGTTGGTTGTAAGAAATATTACGATACCATAGACCGGTGGTTCTTCTATAGTCTTAAGAAGTGCATTCTGTGCTGCAACTGTGAGCTTTTCAGCCTCATCTATAATATATATCTTATATCTGCTTGAATATGGCTTAATCTGCATATCAGATATTATCTGGTCTCTTACATCATCAACACCAATACTTGTTGGTTTCTCATGCTTAACCCATATAATATCAGGCTGGCTGCCTGAATCTGCCTGTATGCAGGAATGACATTTATTACATGGATTAACTGTCTCTTCCATATTCTCACACTGCAGAGTCTTAGCAAATATTCCTGCTAACATCTTTTTTCCTGAACCAAGTCCGCCATTTATAATATATGCGTGTGATACTTTACCAAGCTTAATGGCACTCTGCATATGCTCTTTAATTGTTTCATATCCATAAATATCTGAAAAACTACTCATTTTGTTTATTCCTGCATCTTTCTACTTCTTTTTATATGACTATGCTGTGATATCAAGAAGAAGCCCCCTTATATCATCTATCCTTCCAACGATTTCAAGGTGATTCTTTTCTTCTTTAACAAGTTCACCTGCAAGTTCATCAAGATTCTTATCAACAAGCTTGACTATGCCATATACTCTGTGACGGCCTCTTCTGTCAAGAAAGTTCTCTCTTGAAAACTTATGCGAACGGTTAACTACCTCATTTAAAAAGCCTTTTACGAGTTCTCTGTACTTACGCATATCTTTAATATCCATATGCTTAGCAATCTTTTCTCCCTGCTCAGTAATCTCCTGCATCATATTACCAAGCTTTTCCTGAAGGTCTTTTTCTTCAATATTACTTATTAATGTAAACTTGAAACTATCATCTGAACTTGCTGTGCTTTTTACACTCTGTATCTGAGATGACGCTTTAATATCATTAACTTTAATATCCATAGCAAACTCCAATCATATAACATATTATCATAAATACAGCATTAAAACAATCTTGTCTTTATTTCCTCTTTTATATTATATATACATTCATCAATTGAGCCGTTATTACTGAATCTTTTAACAATACCAGCATTTCTTATATTTTCCTCTGAAAAATCAACGCTGTCAGCTAAAAATCTTCTGCACATTTCCTCGTAATGTGGAACATCCTGCTCCTGTTCTCTCTTAATAGCCCTCTGCAGTCTTAGTCCATCTTCTACTTCAATATATATCGGAAGCATACACTCTTTTCCAAAGTACTCCACGAATTTGTTATATGCCTCTATTGTTCCAATAACTATGTAACGCTTTCCACTTCCAGACTCTATCTGACCATCATCTGCTGTGAAATATTTCCACTCTCCGTATACAGTCTGATATTTTCTCATTTCAATGATTTTATTATTTTTCTCAAACTCGCAGACTTTGTTATCATCTACAAAATAATACTCAACCCCATCTGTTTCACCAGCTCTCATAGGGCGTGTTGTATACATGGTTATTGTACTTAACCCAAGTGTTTCATCCTCTATAAGTGCCTTAAATATATGATCCTTTCCACTAGAACTTTTTCCCATTATAAATGCTATTTCAGGCATACAAATGCTCCTTTACATCCCTCATTTTTTGAGTTTTTATCGTTGCGGCTATCCTTTAAATTATCTTTAAGTCCAACTACTTCAAGACCATTATCTATTGCTTTGCTTATTATATTAACGACATTTTCAGATATAATCTCACCAGGACAAAGAATTGGAATTCCAGGTGGATACACATATACCATCTTTGCACTTATTCTACCATACAAAGAGCTGTCATTCATCATAATTTTATCATATCCGTTTTTATCACCTTCATTTAAAGCTTTTGCTATACTCATTAAAGCTTCATTTTTAAAATCAGCTATATTTACTTTTATATCTGATTTTTTTATTGATGAAGTAGTATTAAATATATTGTAACGCTCAGCATAATTTTGATTATTATTTACACTGTTACTTTCAGATATTATATCATTATACATTCTATCTATTTCACACAATGCATTGTAAAATCTGTCATAATACTCTGCAGAATCAAATATTGAAGTCATAGCTATGGCATACTTTAATGACGACATTTCCAGCTGTATACCATACTCATTTAGTAATATATCGTATAGTTTTTTAGCATTATCACACCCAATAACTATTTTAGATATATCATCTGAATCTATAAGCTTTATATTTTTAAGCTGACCTAATTTATTGCGTAATATTTTTAACTTTGATATATAATTTTCAAAAAGATATTCACCATCTTTTTCTATTATGCTCATGCATCTGTCTATTGATCCCATAAGTATATATGATGGACTGGTTGACTGATATATATTCCAGTATCTTTTCACCTTAGAAACATTTACATATCCATAGTTTATATGCATAACTGCCGTCTGTGTAAGCGAAGGAAGTGTCTTATGTACACTGTTTATAACTATATCTGCCCCCTGCTCAACTGCAGTCTGTGGAAATTCACAAGAAAACTTAAAATGTGCTCCATGAGCTTCATCAACTATAAGCGGTATATTATGTTCATGAAGATATACTGCTATATTTTTAATGTCTGAAACGTTACCTTCATATGTCGGAGAAGTTATAACTACTGCCTTAATATCTTTGCCCATACTCTCATTCTTTTCCACAGTATCCTTTATTTCTCTTAAACTTATCCCCTTATAGTATCCATACTCGTCATCATATTGTGGATAAACATAATTCGCATCCAGTTCATTTAGGATAATTGCATTATAGACGGAAATGTGACAGTTTCTTGCCACTATTATACTGTCCCCTTTATCCGTAACTCCACATATTGCCGCCATATTACCTGCCGTACTTCCATTAACTAAAAACAGACTCTCTTCAGCTCCATATAATGCCGCTGTCTTTTCAAATGCTTTCTTTATCATTCCATCTGCATTATGCATGTTATCAAAGCCATCTATCTCAGTAATGTCTATGTCATATGGTGCTGGCATGTCATCCATATATCTGCCTATAAGTTCACTGTTTCGTTTAGCACCTGGCATATGCATAGGAACTATGTTTTCCTTGCTATATGCTTCTAATTTTCCAAGCATATCATCATATTGGTAAGCATTTTCATTATGAAGTTTCGTTTTCAATTCATTTTCTTTATATTGTTTATTTTTTTTATATTGTTTATTTTCTTCGTATATTTTCCACTCATTTATTTTTTCTTTAATATCTTTCATACTTATTTATTCCTTCCATAACATGCCTATATAAATACGGTGAACTCCCCATTGTCTAAAGCCAATGGACTTCCTGCTTCACGTACCTCTTGATTTACTATCTCCACAAGATTAAATATATAATTATAACAAAAAAAAGTAGATATTACGTACTGTAATACCTACAACATCTAGTGCCTAGAACCGGAATCGAACCAGTGACACGAGGATTTTCAGTCCTCTGCTCT
>OGZC01000057.1_pt1 | contig 55564 bp, 97 predicted proteins | sample 1576751 | NCBI WGS metagenome assembly OGZC01 (sample SAMEA3541486, study PRJEB24748) | human gut metagenome | biome: human gut; feature: human-associated habitat; material: faeces | place: China | collected 2012
TTGGATAATCTGTGGAAAACGATTGATGATGCAGAAGCACAGGAACAGAAAGCACAAGAGTTGATAAATAAAATGAATACAGATGGCACACAAAGCCAGAAAAACAAAGATAAGACAGTCACCGAGTAATCGGCGACTGTCTTTATTTTATAAAAATTCGCAAAGTTGTGAGCGTAAAAATCAACAATGTCGTTCGGTGTCGTTGCACCGTATAAAAATTCGTATGACATATCGGAGGTAATGAATGAAAAGAGAAGATCTGATTGCTATGGGATTAAGCGAGGAAAACGCGGACAAGATCATGGCAGATTATGGAAGTTCCGTACAGAGAGCCAAAGCAAAGGTTGACGAGTACAAGACAAAGGCTGACAAAGCCGAAGAGTTGCAGAAGCAGCTAGATGATATCGAACAGGGAAAGCTCACGGAAGTCGAGCAGGCAAATAAGAACCTCGAAAAAGCCAATGCGAGAATCGCGGAACTTGAAAAAGCGCAGGCAATAGCCACGCAAAGAGCCAATGCCGCATCTAAATTTAATGTTACCGCAGAGCAGGCAGCACAGATCGTAAAAGACGATGGCAGCTTTGATTATGACGTTCTTGGAAAGATTATCTCTGAAAAAGAGACCGCCGCAGCACAAGCCAAGGAGCAGGAGATTGCAAATGGCAGTACGAATCCGGGCGGTGGCACGGCTGGCGGAAATAAAGACAACGAAAAGACAGAAGCGGAAAAAGCCGCAGAGTCGATCGGAAAGACTTTAGCCGGAACGAATCAGACGGCTAAGTCGGTAGTAGACAGTTATTTATCGTAAGGAGGTTTTAAAGATGAAGTTTACTGAAAAAAGTGTAACAACTCAGCTTGAAATTCTGAAAAGAAAATTAGGCGGCGAGCTGTTCGAAGAAATCAAACTTGATGATACCGCATTCACAGAAGGCGTGTGCAAGGCAGGAAGCCCGATCGCCGTAGATGGAAAGGTTGATAAGGAAACAAAGCCAATCGGAATTTTACTTACAGATGTTTATAAGGACGAGAACCCTAACGGAACAATCCTTAGAGCATTTGGAGTTGTAAATTCTACAAACATTCAGACAAGCACAGGAGAAGCTGTTGCAGAGGCAGTTAAGACAGCCCTTCCGTTAATCGTATTTGAATAGGAGGTAAGACAGAATGAACATTAGAGATGTGTATAGTGCAAAAGCAATCGCGCTTGTAAACACAGAGGTAGCAAGTAATAAAATTGCGTATCTTGGTTCGGGATTATTTCCGGCTAAGAAGAAAATGGGACTTGATCTGAAATGGATTAAGACTTCCAAAGGACTTCCGGTTTCTCTTGCACCATCAAATTTTGATGCAGTATCAACGTTAAGAAGCCGTGAGGGATTTAAACTCACAGAAACAGAAATGGCATTCTTCCGTGAATCCATGCTGATTAAAGAAGCTGACGAACAGGAAATTATGCGTGTACAGGACAGCACAGACCCATATGCAAGCGAGGTATTGAGCAGAATTTTTGATGATGCAAATACTCTGATTGATGGAGCAAACGTTGTTCCAGAGCGTATGATTATGCAGTTGCTTGCACCGGCTGATGGATCTCCAAAGATTTCCATTCAGGCAAACGGCGTAACCTACGCTTATAACTACGATCCGAGCAACACATACAAGACCCACAACTTTGCAAACCTTGAGACCGCAACGGATAAGTGGGATGACCACGAAAATTCTGATCCGCTTGACGATGTTTCTGTTGCTCTTGATGCAGTCGAAGCAGAGACAGGAGAGAGACCTTCTATCATGATTGTTTCTCGTAAGACTATGGATCATCTTAAGCAGAACAAGAAGATTCGTTCCGCCATTCTTGCACAGAATGCCACGGCAAACATCTTTATGAACGACAACCGTGTTAAAGAGGTATTCTCCAACGAACTTGGTATCAGCATTATTGTTTACTCAAAACAGTACAAGAATGAAGCTGGTACGGCATCTAAGTTTTACCCAGACGGATTTGCAACGCTTATCCCAAGCGGAGCACTTGGAAATACATGGTACGGTACAACACCGGAAGAACGTACACTTATCGGAAAGCCTACTGCAGATGTATCTATCGTAAATACCGGCGTTGCAGTTGCAGTATCCGTATCAGAAGATCCGGTACAGACCAAGACAACGGTTTCCGAGATTGTTCTTCCTTCATACGAGCGCATGGATAGCACATACGTTATCAAGTGCTACGACTAGGAGGATGTTGTATATGGTTTACGAGTACAAAGTAAAACATAAGGGAAAATGGTATCTTCCGGGCGAAAATGTTCCGGACGAGGAGGAAGAGAAAACTTTCTCTGATGCCAATTCTTTATTTACCAAGACAGAAATCAACCGCATGAGTACCGCAGATCTGCAGGCGCTTGCCACAGAACAAGGAATTGCTGATGCGGACGAGATTAGCGGTGCTGATCTTAAAAAGATTCTGATTCGAAAATTCAATCTGTAGGAGATGAGCCTATGTCATACACATTACTTGAACAAGTCAAGATTCGGCTTAAACAATTTCATATTGAAGAGACCGAGGATAGCGATACCGGCACCAAGGCTGACAAAGTTGTGTTTGACAAAAAGGAAGATAACCCACTGATTGAGCAACTTTTGGAGCAGGCAAGGAATGAGATTATCGAGAAACGGAATTATCCAGAGACGTACACGCAAGACCAGATTGATCGTGATGTTCAGAAGTTTGAAAATGTCATGGTCAATTTGGCAGTGTACGACCGCTCACAAGCCGGCGAAGCTTACATGGCAAGTTATTCCGAAAATGGAGTAAGTCGCACATGGAAAGACCGTGAAAGCCTTTTGAGTGGTGTGTATCCGTTTGTGAAAATCTTATAAACATCGACTATAGGTCATTAAAGAAGATTGTGCGTACCACATTGCTTATTCCGGCAATATGGTGCAGGAGGCGCACTTTAAGGGTGGTGGGCAGTGCGCTAAAAGGAGATTCAAATGAAAAGTATTTTGATTCAAACTTATCTTGTGGCACTTCCGATAGTGCTTGGATATATAGTTTGGCTTCTTAAACAACAAAAGAAAAGCAGGGACGCGAACAGTAAAGGAACAATGCTTCTTTTGCGTGTCCAACTTATTGAGTACCATGCAAAGTACACCAGAATCGGAGAAATACCGTCATATGCATATCAGAACTTTTGTGAGATGTATGATGCGTACCATGCGTTAGGTGGAAATGGAATGGTTACGAAAATGAAACATGAGATTGAAGAGATCCATATAGGGAAAGGAGATAAAAGCCATGAGGAATTGGAAGGATTGGACTAAGAAAGCCGGAATCCGAGCAATCAAGACTGTTGCGCAGGCGGCAGTTGCCGGAATTGGAACGGCGGCATTTATGGGTGCGGTGGATTGGAAATATGTTCTTTCTGCATCAGTCCTTGCCGGAGTGTTATCACTTCTGACAAGTGTTGCCGGAATCCCGGAGGAAAACACCAATGCTTGACATCAACAAGCAGAAAATGAAGTATTCGCAAGGCGGTCAAAAAGTATTCATCTATGAGCGCGATGAGGATGGGAATATCCTTTATGAAGGTTATCAATCCGATGATGGGTTTGTTTATTACCATGACTCGAATGGAAATAAGATTCCAAAAGGTGAAGAAGTCGAAGGATTCTCTGAACCGAAAGAGTTTTACGCGAATATTAGCAACAAGCTTTCCGAGGTTCTTGTAAAAGAATTCGGAATTGATGATAGCACTTCCTATTGTCAGCTTGTTACAGATAAGGGATATTTACCGCTCAAAGCAGGAGATGTTATCTGGAAGAGGTCGGAAGTTTCATATACCGACAATGGCACTGCCGATTCTGAAAGCGCGGATTACATCGTAAAAGGTGTGGCAGATGAAGGATTGACCGTTGATTTGTATCTGCTTCGCAAGAATATTAAGTAGGTGGTTTTATGGCTAAAAAGACAATATCGATTAGCTTGTCGGCAAAATCCATAGATGATGCAATCCGTCAGCTTAAGGATTATCAGAATAGCTTGCAAGGCAAATGTGACCGACTTGTTGAAGAGTTATCAAAACTCGGGCAAGAGGTTGCGGTTCAGCATATTTCTGAGTCCCCGATAGGCAAGACTGTCACTGTAAGAGTGAATAAAACGCCCGAGCAGATGGGATACAAGGCGGTTTTGATTGCAACCGGACAAACAATCACTTCGGAAAACAGAGAGCCATTTTACACGCTTTTAGCAATCGAGTTCGGCGCAGGAATTTTCTACAATTCCAAGGAGAATCCAAAAGCGCCGGAACTTGGCTTCGGTGTCGGCACATATCCGGGGCAAATACACGCTTTTGATGATGGTTGGTACTATTGGAATGATAAGACTCAAAAGTGGCAATATACCCACGGTATCAAAGCCACAATGCCTATGTACAATGCGGAGCAGGAGATAATCAAGCAATACGTTTCGATCGCAAGGAGGGTATTCGGTGGAAAGTGAATTAAATGGTTGGGCGCTAGAATTCGAGGACACCTTATATTCCCTTCTTAAAGCATACATGGAGGGTAAGGTCAAGGGAATCAAAGTTACGCAAGATGAAGAGTCGAGCGGATCGGCAGTATTCCCAACGCTTCTTGTTAGGCAGATTGGCGCACTTGAATCGGCAAGGACAAACGAAGCAAAGACCATAAACGCAATTCGCCCAACATTTCAAGTAACAATTACAAACAAGGGAGAGCGCTCAAAGATAAAGAACATCGCGGAATACGCGGTGTCTTTTTTTAAGTTACAAAGCTTTGAGGTATCAAACCCGATTACAACGATTTCTGACAAGGTTCGGACAATTACTTTCCGTGCCACTCGTGTAATCGGAAATACAGAACATTTAGACCAATTATAAGAAAGGAAGTATAAGCATGGCATCAACAAGTTATAAGGCTCGTGTGATTATCAAAGAGCATACGGACAAAGAAGCTGATTTTGCAGGAACATACAATTTGCTTCTTGCTGCTAAATCAATTCCATCTCCGGCATCTCCGCCAAATACGGTTGAGTCAACCACGATGGAGGACGATCAGCAGACATTTGAAAAAGGAATCAAGACCGCGGATTCTCGTGAGATTACCGGAAATCTTGAAAAAGATTATCTTGACAAGATTGAAAAACTCAACGACAAAAAGGTTGATATTATTCATCTTTACGGAACAGACGGTATCGGCGGCGTAGCAAAATACGCTTATGTCGGATCTGTAACCGCAACACCGAATGATGTTGGCGGCGTTGATGAGATTCTTGAAATGACCGCAACGGTTATTCCAAGTACGGCATCGGAACTTGTTACAGACAAACTTAAGGTTGTTGATAACAACGACGGTACATTCACTGTTACGGTGGTGGGGTAGAAAGCCTGTCGAGATATAGTAGTTCGGCAGAATTGACAGGCGAGGACGAATAGCCGGACTAGAACTTGAAGCAACGAAAAAGCAAAAATGGGGCGGTGGAAACACTGCCCCTTGCCTATTTTTAGGCGGAAAGGCAAGGTAAAACATGAAAGTTAAATTAGGTGGAAAAGAATATACAATTCAGTTTGCAACAAGACCATCATTAAAATCACATATATTACAGGATATTATGAAGACGCAGGACATGGAAGATATTTCCTCTATGGAAGATATTCTTCTTGAAACGCTTCCTAAGACACTTCTTGTGGGATTGCAGATGCATCACAATGAGGAATTTGGATACGATTACAAAACAAACAAGGGCTACGATGAGCAGCTTGAGAAGGTGTCCGACATTCTATATGATGCGATTGATACAAACGAGATTAACTGCATGGATTTATTCGCTGATATGCAGGAGGAAATGATGACAAACGGTTTTTTAGCACAGATGATGGAGTCGATAGCGAAAGCGCAGGAGCAGGAGAAGGAGCAGGAGAAGAAAAAGACCCCATCCAAGGCAAAGACCAAGAATTAACATGGGAATATTACGTTGCGGAAATCCGTCCGTTTTACCTTATGGTAACGAAAGGCTACGGATTTTCCGTTGATGATATAGATATGATGAACCCAGAGTTGCTTAAGCCTTATGTGGATGCATATAAGACAGAATGGAAGCAACGCGACATGGAAATGTATATGTGGTTCGGCAGATATGGTGTTTCCGCGTTTATTACGGCGATTGATGCCACATTCGGCAAGGGTAAAGGCAAGTTTGTCAAAGAGACTTGCTACGACTCGATTGAGAAACAAAATAATGCGGATGAGGATGCCGAACTGCAAGAGATGCTTAATGCGGAACGTGCATGGATGGCAGAATCGCAAAAAGCCAATTTGCCAAAGCCAAAAGTATTTTAACGAAAGAAGGTGTACGGTATGGCAGTTATGGTTGGTAGCGCAAGACATGATGAACATGGCAATTGTTATTCTGGCGGAAAAGCCGGAGATCAGACCGGACAAGAAGTTTCGATGCAGAAGTTCTATGTGCACAAGAAAGGATGGCGCGTATTACGCGCTAAATCAGCAGAAATAGCAAACAAACTTGCTAAAGCTATGATTATTGCGTGCAACAACGAAAACATTGGATATGACCAATCTGAGCGCGGAGGAGTCATTACGCACGGAATCGATTCAGAAGTAAAAACAGAGTGTGATTGTTCTTCACTTGTAAGAGCGTGCATTATTTATGCAGCCGGAAAAGATGTTGGATTTTTTACTACATCCAACGAGCGGTCTGTTCTTGAAGATTCCGATCTGTTTGAGGACAAGGGTTCTTATTATGCAGGCATGACTCTTTATAACGGAGATATTCTTGTTACCAAGACTAAGGGACATACGATCATTGTTGTCAGTGGCGCAAAAAAGCGCGCGGAACAAACCGGATATTACGAACAGTATAAGGGCAATTCAACATCCATCATCGAAGCTTTGAAAGCCGTTGGAGAGACGGACGTATCAAAGGAGCATCGCGCGGAGATCGCTAAGAAGAATGGTTTTAGTAATTTTAAGTTCACTGCGACAGAAAATTCAAAAATGCTCGCACTTCTCAAAAAAGGAAAGTTGAAAAAAGCATAATTCAAGGGCGGTAAGTGTCATAGCTTGCCGCCTTTTTCTATAACTTCATAAAGGAGGTGGAATGGTTGTGGAATTAGAATCTTTAGAGATTAAGATTCAAGCGCAGGCTACGAATGCTAGTGGCGAAATCGATAAGCTTGTTACAAGGCTTGGCAAACTGTCAAATTCCTTGCAATCCATTGATGGTAGCGGTCTTAACAGACTTTCAACCGGAGTAAGCAGACTGTCAACGGCAATGCTTTCCATGAATGCCATCGATTCGAGATCATTCAGTGCGGCGGCTAGAAACATTACAAAGCTTTCTGAAATTGATTCCGGTAAGTTATCTGCGGCGGCTGATTCAATGCGCCGGATTGCAGGATCATTAAAGGGATTCGATAAGCTTTCTGGTTCTGTTAAGGGACTCACGGAGTTGGCTGGAGGAATAAAGCAATTAGGCTACACGAGTTCAACTAAGGCTATTGAGAACATCCCAAAGCTTGCTACGGCTATGAGACAACTTATGGCTGAGTTATCGCAAGCGCCAAGAGTTAGCAAAAATCTTATCGACATGACTAATTCGCTTGCTAAGTTGGCAAGAACCGGTGGAGCGGCAGGAACGGCGGCTAGAAGCATCACAAGTTCATTTAGTGGTTTTACTTCCGGCGCTTCTAGTGCAACCAAGAAGTCATTTTCCCTTGCGTCTGCAATCGGAAAGTTGTATGCATCATATTTCCTATTGTTCCGAGGATTTGGAAAGATAAGGGATGCGATCGACATATCATCTTCATTGACCGAGGTTGAGAACGTAGTCCGCACAACATTCGGAAAGTATGAATCGCTTGTAAATGACTTTGCCGCGAATTCAATTCAGAAATTTGGTATGTCTGAGTTATCTGTAAAACAGTTTGCAAGCCGATTTCAAGCTATGGGAGTTGCTATGGGATTCCCACAAGGCAAGATGGCAGATATGTCTGTACAACTCACAAAGTTGACCGCAGACATGGCATCATTCTATGATGTGGAGCAATCGGCGGTTGCTGAGGACTTGACGGCTATCTTTACCGGACAGACCCGACCTCTGCGTACTTACGGTTTAGATTTAACCCAAGCAACACTTAAGGAATGGGCACTTACGCAAGGAATAGAAGCTAATTTTAAGACAATGACGCAAGCCGAAAAAGCTATGCTTAGATACCAATATGTTATGGCTAACACGGCAGCGGCACAGGGGGACTTCGCCAGAACCGCAGATACGTGGCATAACCAAGTAACAATCCTAAAACAATCATTCCAACAGTTAGCCGGAATCATGGGTGGCGCACTCATTAATGCATTTAAGCCATTTGTAAGAACACTCAATGCAGTTCTGCAAAAAGTGATTTCATTTGCAGAGATGGTCACAAATGCTCTAGGCTCTATCTTCGGATGGAAGTATGAAGCAAGTGACGTAGGCATTACGGACGATTTAGCTGATAGCTATGGAAATGTAGCGGATGCGGCAAATGACGCGGCAAATGGTACAAAGAAAGCCGCAAAAGAAGCAAAGAAATCAACCAGAGCATTTGATGAATTAAAAGTAATCAGTTCGAATAAAGATAAAGGTTCGTCCGGTAGCGGTAGTGGTTCATCCGGCGGCGGTGGTGGCGCAAGCGGTTCAAGCGGAAAACTTGTTGCGGCTGACACCATTTTTAAGGACTATAAAAGCAAGATAAAAGACCTTGAAGGGCTTGGAAAGTCAATATCCGGTGCGCTGATAAACGCAATGAAAGGAATCAAGTGGGATGAGGTATATGCCAAAGCGTCCGGCTTTGGTAGTGGACTTGCAAAATTCCTTAATGGACTATTTGAGGGTCAGAAAGGTACAACGCTTTTCGGAGAAACCGGAAAACTGATTGCAAATTCATTAAACACGGTGCTTCACGGATTGGATTCATTCGGCACAACGTTTAATTGGAAACAATTCGGAAATTCGATAGCGGACGGAATCAACAAGTTTTTCCAAAACTTTGATTTTGCATTATTGGCTCAAACGCTTAATGCATGGGCGCAAGGCGCGTTTGATGCAGTTACGACAGCGTTAAGTAAAATTTCTTGGAAGGATGTTTGGAACGGAGCAAAGGAGTTTTTAAGTAACTTAGATGTAAAGACGGTTGCAATTATTGTCGGTGCACTGACAATCAAAAAAATCCTTGGATTGCATCTTGCAAAAACCGCACTTGATATAATCGGAACTTCCATTTCAAAAGCAATAGCGTCTTCTATTGCATCTAAATTAGGTGTTGGAATTGCGGCAAACCAAGGAATTGGCGTAGCTTTGTCTACCGCATTATCCGGAAAAATAACGACGGCATTTGCGACGGTTGGAACAACCATTTCAGCAGGATTTAAGGCTTTGTTTGGAAGTAAAGCGGCAGAAGGTGCGCTTGCATTTATAAGCCCTGTTGCAAAAGCAATAACCGGAATAGGCTCCGTTGCGATTGGCGCATTTACTGCAATATCAAACTTTGTAACCATGTTAAAGAACGGATTCAGTTGGCTTAATGAAGCACTTATGCTTGTCGGAGTTACGATTACGGCGGTCGGAGCGGTTATTTTAGGGGTAGCGGCAGCACCGGCAGCGATCGTGGCGGCTGTTACTGCGGCGGTTGCAACAGTTGCAGTGTTGTTAAAAGATAATTGGAAAACTGTTGTCGATACATTTTCCGGAGTTGGTGAGTGGTTCAATACAAACGTAATTACCCCTGTGGTCGGATTCTTTAAAGGAATGTATACGAAAGTATCCGGATTTTTCGGTAATTTGTGGAAAAGCATATCCAACGTATGGAAAGGAGTGTCGGGGTGGTTTAATAAAACCGTAATAGAACCGATAGTTGGATTTTTCAAAGGATTCTATACAAGAGTATCACAAATATTTAAGGGGCTATGGATTATTGTTAAGGCTGTATGGATTGTTGTTTCTGATTGGTTTAAATCAAAGGTAATAGAGCCAATAAAGAAAAATTTTGAATTATTCAAATTGGCAGTATCAACCGCATTCAAGGTTTTGTGGTCAACTGTGAAATCGGTATGGGTGGTGGTTTCCGGTTGGTTTAAGGAACATGTTACAACACCTATTAAGAATGCTTTTAGTTCAGCAAAAGAGTCTATTCAGAAAGCATTTAGCGCGGCAAAGACAGCGATAACCGGTGTGTGGAATAGTGTTTCTAGTTGGTTTAAAGAACATGTAACCACCCCGATAAAAAACGCTTTCTCGAAGATGAAAGAAAGTGTAACTGAAATATTCAGCAAATTATGGAATAGCGTGAAAAGTGGTGTTTCCGGTGCGATGAACAGTGTAATTGCAAGAATTGAAAGCGCAATAAACTCACTGATACGCGGAGTAAATAAAGTGCTAAGCGGATTTAATAACGTTGTGTCGATTGCCGCTAAAGTAGCCGGAGTTGATTGGAGCGGAGTTGATCTTGTTAAGGAAGTAAAACTTCCTAGAGTAAAGGCTTATGCAACAGGCGGCTTTATGGACAGATACAGCATTGCAAAAGTTGGAGAAAACGGTATTCCAGAGCTTATGGGAACGGTCGGAGGAAAACCAGCAGTTGCCGGAGGTCAAGAGATTACCGGAATCAAAGATGCCATAAATTCAACATCTGCGCAAGAGGTTTCCTTATTACGACAGCAAAATCAGTTATTACAAGCTATTTTACAGAAAAATTTCGGAATTACTACAAACGACATAGGAAAAGCCGCAAGGGATTATGGTAGAGAACATTACAACCGAACCGGAGACAATGTCTATGTTTTTTAGTGACTTCTATAATCGAACGTGATATAATTCTAAATAAATCATATCACAAGAAAGGAGTCATTATGAGAAGCGCAAAAAGATTATTAGTAGCTATGGGGTTGGCATTTGCCGTTTTGATTTCGGCTATGCCAATCCAAAATGCAGATGAGGGACAGATTGTTGCGCATGCGGCAACTATCAAATTAAACAAGAAAGCAATTTCGCTTTACGTTGGAAAAACACAGAAATTGAAAGTTTACGGAACAAAAGCAAAAGTTAAATGGAGCTCAACCGAACCAAGCATTGCAAAGGTAGGTAAAAGCGGAATTGTTACGGCAGTATCATCCGGAACGGCAACGATCAAAGCTAAAGTCGGAAAGAAAGTGATGTCTTGCAAAGTAACCGTGAAAGAGAAAATCAACAGACTTGCATACGAAGATTCAAGCATTAGGGTTTACTTTACAGGGCTAAAGAAGGGAACATATCCGGACGAACTTATAGCTTGCTTGACAATCGAAAATATTACAGACAATAATATTACGGTTAATTCTGACACATCATCAGTAAATGATGTTATGGCGGAAGGGACGTTATATCAAGACCTATCTCCACATAAAAAAGCCTATGTAACGTGGTGGACAATGGATGATAACATTGTGAGTTTGCCAATAAAGAATATTGACAACATACAACTATCCCTAGTTGTCTGGAATGAGGACTCGGAAGATTCCGACTACTACGTGACAGATTCTTTTGGGTTACTGAAATAGTTTAAAATATTTTTTAGGAGTTATTATGGGATTGATTAAATGTCCAGAGTGCGGAAAAGAAATATCTGATAAAGCTGAAATATGTGTAAATTGTGGATTTCCAATAAAGAATTTTTTGACGGAAGATGAAAATTCCGACAAGGAACAAGTTGTTAGAAGCGAAATCGGCAATTCCTCGAACAATCCGAAAGAAGAAAGCGAACAAAATGTTGTGTTCTGTAGGGTTTGTGGAGAAAAAAATAACGCAGACGATAATTATTGTAAGAGTTGCGCATCAAGACTTTACAAAAGCAATTTTGAAACGGCGTTTGATGATATAGGGAATAAGGATAAAAAAGATTCTGCTATGAGCATAGTATCATTTATTCTTTCTATTTTCGGATGTATGTGCTATATAGGTATAATATTTGCAATCATAGACTTGATTGCAGGCAAGAGGGAAAGAAAACATAGATTTTCTATAATTGCCATTTTGTTATGCATAGCATGGACAATAATTTTCATATTTATTGGAAGCGGCACATCAGATGAACCGTATTCCGAGCCTGCTACACAGATTGAATATGAGACAGAGACAGAAACGGAAAAATCGGGGAAAACTAAAAACGATGAGGAATCAAAAAATAAGGTTTCCGAAAATACCGAATCAAAAGAAAAAGTTGCAGCAAGCACAGAGGAAAAAGAAGAACCTAAAAAACACAATAAGGTGGTCACTTCTTTCATAAACGATGGTCTTGATGAAAAAGTCGCAGTAAAGGCGTACAATATTCTAAAAAAGAAGATAGGCTTTAAAAAGATAGAGTACGACAGAAAAGCTGATGGTGTTGATATGTACTATGTCAATGCCGATGGATACGACGTGGCAATAACTGCAAGCGATAAGGTATACAGTGTTTTTGTACCAGAGTCAGATTATTTGTTTTATGAGAATGGAAAGGTAAAACTGACCGCAAAAAGGCTTGGAGAAATAACGTATGATTCGTCAGAAGCTAGTCACTACTATATTATGGCGCAAGAAATCATCAAAAACTCTTTGAAAAATCCGAGTGGTGCAAAGTTTCCATCGCAAGTATTTAGTCCAGAGGACATAGCTATCGAAAAAGACGGAGACTTGGTAGCGGTAAAAAGCTACGTTGACGCAACGAATGGATTTGGAGCAAAAGTAAGAACTGAATGGGTGGTTCAATTTACGGTTGTTGATTTAGACAATTTTTTATGCGATCCAAACTACATCAAAATAGGCGATGATTCGGCAGGAGAATACAAGAAAATGAAATCAAAATAAAAAAAGAGTAGCCGCGAACTGAACGACTACTCAGAGAAGGGAATCCCATCAAGGATTCTGTTAAATAATAACATTTCTGTTGCTAAATAGCAATAGACAAAATGGCATCTACCACATGGTAGGTGCTATTTTTATGCCCATTTTTAGGAGGTAAACGATGGGATATGGCGGTTATTTAGTCAAGTTTGGAGATTACACGATACCAAACGGATTGATTAAGCAAGACACATATAGCGCGTACCGGAATATGCAGGACAAAGACCCTTGGACGGATGAAAACGGATATGAGCATCGTGATGCGGTTAAGCTTAAGGCGATTAAGGTTGAGTTTGAAACAAAAGCCATGCTTACCGAGAAAGAGTTCAACGAGTTTTGGTCGAATATTCGCAAGAATTACGTCAAGGCTGATGAACGTGGCGGTTATATCACGGCATACATACAGGAGATTGGCGGTTATGAGACTCAGTACGGCTATATTGCAGACATTCAGCCGGTTATGTACACGGTAGCAGGCGGAATAAAGTACGACTCCGTGAAGTTCTCATTCATAGGAGGTGTTTATCATGGCAAGTAAAGAAAAGTATTGGGAACCTAGCGTTGATAAACAAATGCTGATTTCTGTTGTCGGCACAAATGTTGCGATCGACAACTCAATGCTTGAAAGCGGAACGTTCTCACTAGAAGAAAGCTTATGTTCGGAATCAGAATTGAAATTCGGTTGTTGCGAAGCGAATAGCGTTAAGTTCACTGCTCACAACACTGCCGGAAGCTTAGTTGGAAAAACCATATCGATATCAGAAACACTTGACGGAGATACGGAGAATCCGACTCAATACGGCGCTTATAAGGTCTATTCTGATATTCCTACGGCTGATAGAACAAAACGGCAGATTACGGCATATGACGCGATGTACGACATCATCAATGCAGATGTTAAGGATTGGTATGCAGGACTTAGCTTTCCAATGACACTTAAGCAGTTCCGCGATAGCTTCTTTGCACATCTTGGAATTGCGCAAGTCGAAACAAACCTTGTCAACGATTCCATGACGGTCAATAAGACTCTTGTAGCCACACAGACGGATGATTCTAGCGCAGTCACAGAAGAGTCTAGCATAAGCGGAAAAACCGTTGTAACGGCAACATGTGAAATCAACGGATGCTTTGGAAACATCAACCGTGATGGCAAGTTTGAGTATGTGATCCTACCAAACATTATCAGTGCGGTTTATCCGGCTGATGATTTGTTTCCTTCGGATGATCTGTTTCCGGCTGATGCGAATACGGAATCCATGAGCGGTCATTATATCACATTTGACTACGAGGATTTCCAAAGCAAGGCAATCACGCAGCTTGAGATCAGACCGGATGATTCTAGTGCAGGTGCTATTGTTGGTACTCCCGGCAATAACTATGTGATATCCGGTAACTTTCTTGTATCGGACAAGACCGGATCAGAGTTGGAGCAGATCGCAAATAATTTGTTCCCGATTATGAAGAAAGCGGCATACACTCCACTGAAATCATGTACCTGCGTCGGCAATCCGTGTTTGGAGCTTGGAGATCCTATAAGATTCAATACAACGCGTGAGATTGTTGAAACGTACATCCTGCAGCGAACATTGACCGGAGTACAAAGCAAGCGTGATTCAATCGCAGCACAAGGTACGGAAATACACAGTGCAAAGGTTAATTCCATGCGTGAAACATTGGAAAGCGTGCAAAGACGCACCGGAAAGTTAGAGAGGAACGCAGACCATCTGTTGTCAACATACGAGGATTTAGAAGAACAGACAAATACTAAGTTTGAGCAGACCGCAAATAGCATTGTCGCAGAAGTCAATCGCGCACAAAAGGCGGAGGGTGCATTGGACGCATCCTTGGAATTGAAGTTAGGAAGAGATGAGAACGACCAAGTTGTTTCTATGATTAATGCCAGCGCAGATCAAATCGCGCTGCGAGGAAACAGGCTAATAATCGAAAGTAATAATTTCCAACTTGACGCGGACGGAAACGTTTATATCGTGCAATCACTTGGATTTAAGAATTCGTCTTACGGACAGGATACGGATATTATCGGCTTGGACGGAAGAGGAAATCCGGTACTCCAAAATATCGATATTGATTTAAGCTCTGTGCACGCGCAGAATGATGAATACATAGCGACAGAAAGCTATGTAGATCAAGCAATTCAAGCCATTCCTGATGCTCCGGTAAAAAATATAACGGCTTATCCAGGAGGAACAACTAGCGGAAAGATTAAAAAGGCAATTCGATTTTTAAATGTGATCGGTGGAAGCGATGGAACATATCAAATTCATGGCGAAGTATATACGATTGACACAGGATCTGATAGAAGAATCAAGGATCACATAACTGATTTGCCGGAAGAATTAGAAGCCGCTTATCTAAACTTACACCCTGTCAAATTTAGATATAAGTCGGGACTTAAATCTTCTGATAGTAGGCAATACCATTACGGCTTTATCTCACAGGAATTAGAAAAAGCCTTGTTAGACGTTGGAATTAGAGAATGTGATACGTCATTATATGAATATCTTCCGGTTGATACGGACGAACACGTTGATTTATATGTCGATGATAAGTTGCATCACGTTAATTATCGAGAGCTTCATGCTATGCATGTTCAGATGATTCAAAAGCAACAAAGAGAGATTGAATTTTTAATGAAGGAGAACAAGGAAATCAAAGATAGATTGTCGGCATTGGAGAGGAGAGTAAGCCATGCAGAAGATTTATAGTCGCATAAATTGGAAAAACTTTCCAAGCGAAGAAACGGCAGTAAACGAAACGAATCTTAACAGAATGGATTCCGGCTTAGATGCGATTGATGATCGTGTCGTTGCTATGGACGCAACTAAGTTTGATGCGATAACAGCCAATTCATTGATTAAGGATTGGGAGATCGATGAAAATACCGGAATAATCACTATCACAAAGTTGAGCGGAGAAAAGATTCTGTTCGACCTTAACATTGAAAAGATTCCGGTATCATTCGCTTTATCCGATGATGGTATTCTGACCATGACAACCGATGATGGCACGAAGTTTACGGCAAATATCGGTGCGATGATTCCGATTCTTACATTTGAGGATTCAGACGAAATCGCAGTATCGGTAAGCGGAGAGGGTGTCAATAAGACCTATTCATTCTCAATTAAGAACGGTTCGATTACCGAGGATAAATTGAGACCGGACTACTTAGCAGACATTAAGGTTGAATCAGCGAAAGCGGCATCGTCAGCAGTTTCGGCTGACAAGTCCGCAAAGGATTCTGAGTCGCAGGCAAATTTATCAAAAGGTTATGCGAATTCTGCAAATGAATATGCAGAAAAAGCCAAGGGGTACAGTGATAATCTTGACAAGAAACTAAACCTTGCCACTTTTGATGTGAATGAGGACGGAGAGTTAATCTACACGGATAACACGGCTGATAGTTTTACAGTTGATGATGATGGAAATTTGAATTGGGAGGTGGCTTAATATGGCAGTAGCAGGTAGAGTAGCAATCGTACCTAAGGGCGAGTGGAATGCACAAACTGCATATAAGAGATTGGATGCAGTAACACACAATAATACGCTTTATTTTGCGAAGAAAGACGTTTCGGCAGGAACGGCAACGACAAATACAGAATATTGGTCGAAATCGATTTCTGGCAGTGTCGTTAATGTGGCAACAGATACCGAAGATGGTTTGATGCCGAAAGAAGATAAGAAGAAACTTGATGGCATTGACGGCGATGTAGCTGCGAAACTTGGAGAATCAAAAGATGGCTCACTTACATACAACGGCACAGAAATCAAACCGAGCGTTGAAACAGGACAGGGTCTTTCGATTGGAGAGGATGGAAAACTTCAAGTCAACATTGATGGTACAACGCTTACGATGGACCAGGTCAACAATGTAATCAAGTTGGCAGATACCTTAAAGGATGCCATCAATGGAGCGTTTCCGGCGGCGAATGTAGTAAACAACCAGATAACAACGGCAGAAGGATATGCCCTGGATGCAAGGCAGGCGAACCCCAATATTGATGGATCACTTGCAAAGCAGATAAGTGATTTAAACGGCAGGTTAAAAAATGTAGCTACTAAAAATGATATAAATGCATTGAATCCATCAGGAGCAATTCGATTGTATTCAGAAAAAGCTATTGGAAAAGAAGGCGCCGGCTGGTACAGATTTGCAAAGATAACCTGTAAATCAGACACGGCAGCAAAGGGTTCTTCTTACATATTGATAGAAACACTAATTCGACAATCGTTTTCAAATGCACTAGGTTGTTTTCATAAAATAGATTTCTATTTAATATACAATGATTCTGCAAGAATATCTGTTACTGGATACAATTCAAGCGTATTAAAAAAGGTTCGGATTGTAAGAAATGGTAATATAATATTTCTTGATGTGTATTCTGTTGCAATTATAAATGCAACCGAAATATTATCATTTATTCCATTTAATCCCGAAATACAATCAGCTGAACACGTTGAGATTCATCTAGTTCCCGAAACTGCTGATGGGGAAGTAATTGTTCGCAGTGATGAGCTTGCAGACAATATATAAATATGGTTTATCATAAATGCATTAAGTAATTGTTACCCATTCGCTCCATTCAGTAGAATTATTTTTGCACCTACTATATATTTTATTGTCCCAGTATGTTATTCGCAATTGCCGTTGATATCTGCTATAGCTTTTATGCCCCAAAAATAACCCGCTACCATCATTTGTAATCGCCAAATAGCAAATATTATTATAGCCAGTTAGTTCATCATCAAGTAGGTCGAAACGATCAAGAGCAAATATTTTAAAGTGATTTAAACTGCCGTTTAAATTAGTTTAGTAACTCGTAAATAAATATATATAGAAAGGAATAAAAATCATGGACAAAATTATTTTGAAAAACAAAACAGAGTTCGAGATCGCAGATGGTGCGAGTCTCGGTAATATTCAGATCCAGGCAAAAAACTTCGATGAAGTCAAGACCATCACAGACAAGTTCAACGCTGAGAACATTTCAAAAGTAACTTTTACCCACAACGGGGAAGTGTCCGGAGAATACACAGACCTTAAATCCGATGGGTTTTCTTACAATCCAAACGTGGGAGAGGACGGGAAAGAAAATGGTACATATACCGTAACAGTAATGCTTCATACGAAAACAGAGGTTGAGAAAGCCATCGACGAATTGAAGGCAGGGTATGAAGTAAACGCTGGAGCAATTGAAGAATTAGCAACAATGGCGGCAGAAATGGAGGTAAAGTAGTATGGTAAATTTCTATGTATATCGTGTAAAGAACGGTCTGAAAAAATGGACTGACGTGCCTAAATTATGGCAGGATAAGGTTAAGGAAGAACTTGTGAGCGAAGGATATGTTTTGAATGAGGATGGAACTGTTACAAAAGCTGACGAGTAATCGACAATAATTTCCATATTTCATCCGTTTACCATAGTATCATTTACTTGTCCGAAAGGACGGCTTCAAGTTCTGGTGGGGGTAAGGCTTGGCATGGTCTTGCCCTCAAATTATCGTTGACTATACACGACATATGTTCTGTATAGGGTATAAGGATTGGGGGTTTGTTATGGACTTTAAAAAGATGATAATCGAATTACTTGATAAAATCGATGATTCAAGAATTTTGCGTTATATCTACATAATAATTTCTGACATTGTGAAGGAGATTGAGAAATGAAACATTCAAAGCTTGAAATAAAGACAATAGACGAAGATAGCATCTATTGTCAAGTCCTTATTGATGGTCACGTCGTGCATGGAGTGCGTAGCATACGATTTGAAAAGAAAGCGCAGTCCATGCCTGTTGTCAGCATCGACATGAACTGTATCGACATGACGGTAGATTCTCCGTTTATCACTCAATTAGAGGGCAAAGACGGAGAAAATGAAATCATTTTTAAATTCAAGGATGATAATGAACCCAAATAGGGCAATCTTCCCTTACGCAATGGTGGGATATTTCCTTATCTAAGCAGTTTATCCCGCCTTTTGCGTATATAGTACCTTCCGTATTTTTATATGGTATACATTCGATTAAGATATTTACATCCTTATTTTCTTTATCACAAAAACCGCGAACATTTCTATACATAACTATTCCTCGCTCAATAAATCAATCAATTCAAAAACGTGCTTTTTCTTCTTATCTGAAAGGGCAAGTATCTTTTTTATGGCGTTTTCCAAGTCCACATCGTTTCTTATTTTAGATATAAGATGAGCCGATTCATCCGAAAATGCGGAGTTTTCTTCGCCTGTCAATATCCAATCTGCACTCACTCCAAAATATTCAGCAATTTTTATTATTCTCAATGATGGAATATCCTTCGGTTTTGATATAGAGCCGTTGCTAAATTCCAGCTTTTCTTCTAGGGCAGTCATGCTAATCCCTGCTTTTTTGCACAATAACCTAATTCTTTCTAGCGGTGTCATAATTTTCCTCCATTTCACTAGAACAATTTCTATAAAATGGGTTGACAAACTAGAACATCTTCTATATAATGGCTTTATCAACTAGAAAATGTTCTACGAAATATAAATAGAGACTGTTCTTAAATTCATTTAGCAAATTTATTTTAGAATATTATCTACATTATGTCAATAGAATATTTTCTAAGTCTATAGAAAGGGAGGTATGCGATTTGCTTTACGACAAAATCAAGCAGCTTTGCAATGAAAAGGGAACAAACATTATGAGAGTCGAGAAAGAAGCAGGACTTAGTAATGCTACAATCCGCAAATGGAACGAATCTTGCCCTAGTGCAGAAAACCTTAACGCCGTTGCAAAGGTTTTAAATGTAACTGTTGACTCTCTTCTTAATTAGAAAGGAGAAAATCATTTGAAAACATACGACATGAACAACATAGGCTCGATTCAGTGTGTCGCGCTTGCCAAAACAGAAGATGAAAAGAACGATCTGCTAAAAAGAGCCTATTGGGTGATGTTTTCACCGGAAGAAGATGAAATTAACTGCTGGATTCTTTGCCGGGATAAATCGGATGTTCCGAATTAGACCATTCTAAATGAATCCATGAATAGTCCGCAGGAAATCCGCTTGATATTCCGATGTACTTCCAACCAAGACTTACATATTCGGATATTATCTCGTTTATTCTTTCCTCGGACAAACCGTTGCATTTAATCATTTTCTTTTCCATAGTTTCACCTCTTTTCTAAATAAAGATAAGAGGATTATACCACAGAAAGGAGAAACATGAACGAATTACAGATTTTCAATAATGAAGAGTTCGGAGAAGTCCGAACTGTAGTATTAAATAGCGAGCCGATGTTTTGCTTGGCTGATGTTTGCAAGGCATTGGAAATCAAGAACGCGACAGATGTATCGAAGAGGCTTGATGATGACGAACGCACTAGATTAAATCTAGGGCGTCAAGGAGAAACAAACTTCGTTACCGAGTCTGGTCTATACGCGGTTATTCTTCGTAGCGACAAGCCGAATGCCAAGAAGTTCCGTAAATGGGTAACCGGAGAAGTTCTTCCATCCATCCGAAAGACCGGAAGCTACGGAAAGCCTATGACAACCGCAGAAAAGATTCAGTTACTTGCGCAGGGCAACGAGGAATTGAGCGGTCGTGTTGAAAAGGTTGAGGACAAGATTGATAGCCTTGAAAACGATATGCCTTTGTATGGATGCGAGATTGACGAGATTCAGAAGCACGTTAAGCGCAGGGGCGTTGATATTCTTGGCGGTAAGAAAAGCGAAGCTTACCACGATAGAAGCATACGAAGCTTAGTGTACTCAGATATTTATTGCCAGCTTAAGCGCGAGTATGGATGTGTTTCATCCTACAAGAGTATTAAGCGCAAGTATATCGCAGATGTGCACGAATTCATTGATTGCTACGTTGCACCGGTGTTCTTGCGAGAGCAGATTGCAGATGTAAACGCGCAGATGAGTTTTGCACAATAACTTCCTTATTTTAAAGGAGAACAATATGGTTTACAGAATTTTAAGAAAATTAGGCTTTTTGATTGCTTCGTTGTCGTTTTGTTGTGTTGGTACAGAAGATGTTCGCGGTCTTATCTTTGGAATTATCGGGATCGCAGGATTGCTTCTGATAGTGTTCTCAAACAAAATGCTTCGCATCAATTATGAACGCCGTAAACTTGACAGAAAAATCGCGGAAAGGAGAGTCAAAGCCATTGAAGAGAGTAATTGCACTTGCGATGATTGCAACAATGCTTGTTGTAAAGCCGTATAGCACAAATGCTACAGAGACTTATATCGGCTATTGCGAGGAGATAGGCGGTAAATACAACATTTGCCCGGAACTCATTCAAGCAATCGTTGAGCAGGAATCGAATTACAATCCGAATGCTCATGGCAGTTCTGACGATACCGGATTGATGCAGGTAATTCCGAAATGGAATCGTGACCGGATGAATAGACTTGGAATTACGGATCTGTATGATCCATACCAAAATATCCTATGCGGAACGGATTTGATTGCGGAATTGGCAGAAAAGTACGGCGATCCTTATTTAGTCCTTATGTGCTACAACGAGGGCGAATACGGCGGTGCGGTTGAGCGTTACAATTCCGGCAAATACTCCAATTACGCAGTATCGATAATGGAAAGGGCGGCAGAATTAGAAGATGCGCATGGTAAACATGATTATTAGTGGTGTTTGTTGTAATGATTACGAAAAGCGAGCATTGGTATCGATGCTTGGCGGAAAGAAGAAAACGAACGACAAGCAGGAAAGTTTTGAAACGATTCTTGATCGGGAGATTAAGAAGTTTGATTTGCAGAAAGAGAAAGGGCACTAGAGATGGGAAAAGATAGAAACGGTGTGGTATATTCCGGAAAAATCGTAGAAGATCCGAAATATTCCCACACAACACAAGGAATTCCACATTATACGATGATGGTTCGATTCCTTAGAAAGAGCGGAACGAGCGATATTATTCCGGTTTGTTTTACGGAAGATGTGTTTAATCCGAATGGCGAATACGAAGGACAGTTCATTGAGTTGTCCGGATCATTCCGGTCGCACAGTAAGACTTATGGCAACAAAAATCATTTGATACATTACATTTACGCTGATTACATTAATGTTGTTGAGATTGGCAATGAAAATGCAGTAACAATCGAAGGATGCGTGTGCAAAGAACCATATTTTAAGGAACGTAAAAGCGGATATGTTCTGACCGATTTCCTTGTTGCATCAAACCGGATTAACGGCAAAACGGATTATATTCCGTGCATTGCATGGATGGAGCAAGCACACGAAGCTAGAAAGCTTGAAATCGGCGATAAAGTTCGTGTTAACGGCAGACTGCAGAGCAGGATTTACAAGAAAAGGCTTGAAGATGGTGGAACGTCAGTGAATACCGTTTATGAGGTATCTATTACAAGCTTTGAGAAGGTTGAGAAAGGGGAAGAAAATGAAAATGATTCTAAAAACACTACGGCTTGAAGATTTCAAAAGCGTAGTTGACAAGACCTATGATTTTGGCGATATTACACGAATTAACGGCATGAATCGACTTGGCAAGACAACTATCGGTACTGCAATCTTTTGGTTATTCTCGGACAAAGGATATGAGTTAAATAGCAATCCTAATATCAGACCGGATGATGGCAGAGAGTGCGTACCTACTGTTACCGCAACACTTGATATTGATGGCAAAGAGGTTGTTATTTCCAAAATGCAGAAGCAGAAAGCCGGAAAGCCGGACGAGAGCGGTGTTTCAAAGGTTACATTGTCGAATTCCTATGAGATCAACAGTGTTCCTAAGACAAACCGCGATTTTGTGGCGTATATGGAAGAACTTGGATTTGATTTCGATAAGTTTCTTGTTTGTTCGCATCCAGATGTGTTTACGAAAGACTTGAATCAGAAAAAGAAGCAGGATGAAATGCGAGAGCATCTGTTTGCTATGTCGATTTCTAAATCTGATTTAGAAATTGCACAGATGAGTAAAGAAACCGCGGAAGTAGCAAAGCTTCTTGAATCCTACAAATTTGAGGAGATTGAAGCTATGAACAAGGCTTCCAAGAAAAAGGCTGTCGAGCAGTTAGATGCTATTCCGAATCAGATTATCGGGTTGGAGAAAGCCAAGGTTGACGTTGATGTTGCAGAACAGGAGTTGTTAAAAGCCGATTTAGGGAGAAAGATTGAAGCACTTGAAGATTTAATGGCGAAATCCGATGTGCATATTGATGAAATGCGCAGCGAAGAAATGCATTGCCAGTTTGAAATGTCAGCTATCGCACAGACCATGAATAACGAGCTTTCAAGCAAGAAGCGTGAGATTGGAAAACACAAATACGACCACGAACGGAAGTTAGAGGATATTCGTTCATCTATCAGAAAATCGCAGGAATCTATTGAGAGAAATAGAAAAACTATTTCCGAACAGAGTCTTAAGAGAGCCGAACTTGCGAAAAAATACAACGATGAAATTGCAAAGAAGTTTGACGATTCTAAGTGGATATTTGACGAATCTACAACGGTTTGCTCGTTATGCGGACAAAGATTGCCGGAAGATAAAATAGAGTCTTTAAGATCCGATTTTTCGCAGAGAAAGGCAGATGCAATCGAAATATTTAATGAAGAACACGCGAAAACACTTGCCATGATTGTTGATGATGGAAATTCGTGTGCTGAAATGATTAAGGATCTGACAAAGAATAACAAAGAATTGGAAAACAAAATTAACACCTTGAAACTTCATGAAGCGGAAGAAATTGACATTATCAAAGGATATGATGAACAGATTTCTAAGATTCCGGCTTGTGCTGATTATACGCAGAATGCGGAATATGCCAAGTTAAAGACTAAGCAGGACAAATTGCTTGCTGATATTGCAGAGTTAGAACCCAAGGGCGCAGATAAGGTTGTTGAGGACGCAAAAGCCGATAAAGCAAAATTTAAGAGTCAGCTTGATGAAGTAAATAATGTTATCGCGCAGGCTGAAAACAATGTCCGTATTGACGAACAGATTTCCGAAATGCAGGCGAAACAAACCGAGTACGCACAAGTCAAGGCTGATGCAGAAAACATCCTCAATCAGCTTTCCGAGGTGTCTAAACGCAAGAACAATTTGCTTGTTGATGAAATCAATTCTCATTTTAGCATTGTGAAGTGGAAATTGTACGATTATCAGAAGAACGGAGAATACAAGGAAGTTTGCACCCCTACTGTGCCGGATGAAAAGACCGGAATCTATAAGGTATTTGGAGATACCGCAAACAAAGGGCGTGAGATTGAAGCGAAGCTTGATATTTGCGATAGTTTTCAGAAATTCTATGGCATGAGAGTTCCGATTGTTCTTGATAATGCGGAGAGTATCAACGATGAGTATATCCCAAAAGTTGACACGCAGCTTATTCTGCTGACGGTCACTAAGGATAAGGATTTGAAAGTGGAAACGGTATAATATGGTTTATCAGATAAACGATAAGGCAATCGAAATCATTGACAAATACATGAAAGCAGGAGAACCGCTTGACCTTGGGGCTGAAAGGTTCTGCATGGGAACATTCAAAGCTATGTGCGAAGAAGTATTTCATAAGAAATGTGTTATGCGTTTGGTGCATAGAAAGGGCGAAGAACCAATGTTTACCAAGTGGGATACGAAATACTACACGTATTTTCAAGGCAACACATGGTACCAATTTTCTTGGTTTAATGGCAGATGCGGTTTCGGGTATCGGTACTTTTTGAAAGCTAGTTGTGAATTATATTTTGAAAAGCACGCAAGACAGATAATAAGTCTGTTTCTCTCGGAAAGATACACTAGCATCGAGGATGCAATACTTGAAACCGACTGTTTCTTAGAACTGTGGAATGCGTTTGAAAAATGGTTCGACAATAGGAGAAATAAATTCATGGAGAATATGAAAACAGATATTCAAGAAATCCGAGGGTTATCAGCAAGAAAAACACCGCAGTCACATGGCGGCGTGGCTAATTTGCTTAAGGTTTTGACAAAGACAATGGAAAAGCAAGGTTCTGATATTGCTAGTATTGCAAAGGTGCAATATGCGGTATGCGTACAGGCAGGAATCTATATTCCGGACGAGTTCATAAGAGATGTTGCAGTTACATTGGATATGCCAATAGAAAATGAAGAAAGCGAGGTTGCACATGAGTGACAGATATATCATCGAGCGTGAGTTTGAACACGCAGGATATAAATGCGTAGTAGTATTTACGCGCATGGGACACAGATGCGGTTATGTCGGCATCCCAAAGAATCATCCATTATACGGAAAGGATTATAGCGACCACCTTGAAATCAAGAAAGCCGACATTGGAGACAGAACAGTGAGTGGAATTTTTCCTTTGCTTGGCGCTTGCTTTGATAAAGACGAAAGAATCCGCATTGAAGCATATTTTCAGTGTCATGGCGGCATTGCCTACGCTGACGGTGGCGAAAATACAGATTATCCAATCGAAAGCGATTTCTGGTGGTTTGGATTTGATTGCGGTCATGCAGGAGATAAGGCGGATTTGAAGTATGCAATAGAGAAGTTCCCGGACAGTAAAGAAGGATATATGGCTCGTTTGGCTATCGAAAGCGAATTTCCGATCGAGGGCGATGTTGTCCGCACAGAGGAATATGTTGCAGATGAGTGCAAGAAGTTAGCGGGGCAGTTAAAGCAGTTTGAAGAAAGCGAGGAAAAATAAATGATTTTACAGAAAAAGACAGTTTGTACAGGAAAAGGAATTTGCAAGGTTGAACTTGCAAAGGAAGGCATTGAGTATGTCGTAAAAATCGATGGCAGTGTTTATAAGAGAACTGCAAATGAGTTGTTCGCAGTACAGGCATTTAATGAAGTTTAAGAAAGCGAGGTAGCAAAAATGGCAAAACGTAAATTAAGAATTGGAGATCTTGTCAAGGGGAAGCCAAATAATGGATGTGCGATTACTGACGAGAGAATGGAACTCGGAAAAATTGTTGGCTACAGAGAAGATTTGCACTTTTATGTAGTTAAAATTCTTTCTTATCCTTCGAATATAGGGTTGATCGGAAAAACGTATTTTGTTAAAACGGAGGATCTTGGCATTGTCAAAAATAGTGACGATACCATCGTCATTTATCGCAACAACAATAAGGTTATCGCGCTTGACAAGTCAACCGGAGAAAAAGCAGAAGCACGTTGCAATCCTACTGATAAGTTTGATTTCCATATTGGTGCTAGACTTGCTTTTGACAGACTCATGGGCGGTAAAAATGAGACTGTTCCTAAGAACACTAAGGAAGTCAAAGAAGTTAGGCGCACGGCAAAGGTTGGAGAGTATGTAAAGATCGTAGAGCCTGTCTTTAGTCTTGGATGTTACGAGAAAGGAGAAATCTATAAGATTGTTGCTATTTACAAAGGTGGAAACGCTATGATTAATGCAGGTGGTATCAATATTCATCTTTACAACAGAGAATACGTCGTTCTCGAAAACTATCAGCCGGAAGAATCCGAGGATTGTGACGATATCGACGAAGCGGCAAAGATGACCGGTCATATGATTAAAGCGCTTGAAAGTGAGGGCGGTTTATCGCATTGTGAGGCTATTGATTTTGTTAAAGATATCGCGTTAGGAAGGAGATAATTATGGCAGAAGAAAAGAAGCAGGAAGTAGCGACTAAGCCGGAACTGAATACAAGACTTTCGTTTTATGCAAATCAGTACACCGGACTTATGGAACGCGATTTTGAGGAACACGGTCTTGTATTTGATGATTATTCGAAACAGTGCGTTATGGCATCTATGAGTGCGATTTACAACCTTGTTACATCTAACAAGGCGGCTATGGAGAACCTTAACTGTTCAAATTTGAGACAAGTTATCGGTCAGGTTTCCAGCCTTAAGCTCAACGCAAATGCAGTTCCTCGAGAGTGCTATTTTCAGTTAAGAAACAAGCAAGATGCTAATGGAAATTGGTACAAAGAGGTTGAAATGGGTATCGAGGGAGACGGAAACGACGCACTTCTTCGCAACTTTGGCGTTGGTGTTAAAAAGGTATATCCGGTATGGCTTGTGAAAGAAGGAGACGAATTCACATACCCAAAGCATAAGGGCGTTGAAATTACTCCTCCAGAGTGGGAAGAAAAAGGATTGTCGCAGAAAGTAATTCGTGTTGTCTATCCGGTCGAGATGGATGGTGGAAAGATTGAATATATGATTGCAGAGCGAGAGGGTGTAAAAGGAAATCTCTTGGCTCATGTGCGCAACAATCTTTTGAATGAAACGTTTGGAATTTGCGAGAATAAGCGCAAGGCAACCGATAAGCAAAAGGCTGAAATTAATGCTAAAAAAGACGATATTATCAGCGCGCTTCTTGGATGCAAGACGTTGGAAGAAATGCTCGCTTGCGAAGTCGCGAGACCTTATATGAGCGCTGCATGGAAGGAAACTTCCGAAGCTATGATTGTTCGTAAAATGCGCAACAATGCAATCAAGAAGCATCCGAAAGACCTTAACGCAATGGCTACACAGTCACTTATACAGATGGATGAAACATATCAGCAGTCACAGGAAGAAATTGCCGAGAATGCCAATTCAGAGGACTTTATTGTTGCAGATGCAGAAGTAAAGGAATCCGTGAAGGATGGTGTTGAGAAGTCGGTTGGAGCGCATTTGGATGCAGAAATTCCGGTGAAAGATGATCGTAAGATTTCTATGGATGCAGATGTGCCGGATTTTATGAAGAATTAGGAGGGCATTATGATTTTTGTTAAAATTGCAATTTTGTTATGGGTTTTGTTTTTCGTTATAGGAAAGTTTGTTGCTTCCGGCATTAGTTTAGAAGAAGAAATACGTCATGCTCTCGGCATTCCTTACAAGGTCACTTTTGGCAGGGTTGTTTTTGCAATCGTGTTTATCGCAGCACTCATTGATTCGTTCGTGGCACTTATTTGGTTTTTGTTTTTCAGATAGGAGGAGTCTATGAGAGTTATATCACAGGACGGAACAATTGATGTACCATATGAAGAGGTGCTAATCACTCTTGGTTGCAGTGGAGATAAAAGAGAGTATCACATAAATGGACACTTGATTCATCCAGAAGGTTCTTCGTCAGTGAAGATCGCCACTTATTCCACCGAAGAAAAAGCAAAGAAAGCTATGGAAATGATTAGAATTGCGTATGAAAATAATGAATTTTATCATCATATTGCCAATTCAGAACACTTCACGGAATTTACCCAAGCGTTAAGTGAAGAAATGTTTAAGAAAGCTACAACAGAATATTTTCAGTTTCTTGCAGAGGAAGAATTGGAGTAGGGTATGGGAAAAGTATTATTCGGACTAATAGCATATATTCCTTGGCTTGTTTGGATGATTGGATTTCATATTTACAAGAAAATTCAGCAAGAGGAAGTTTGGAAAAGTGATGTATTCATCCCAGTTATGTGGATTCTTATAATATTCGGTCAGTTTTTATACCAGATTCTACAGTATTTGTATTAAGAAAGTGAGGTGGTTTAATGTTCATGAGATGTTGCGGATCAGGATCATCTGGTAACTCATATGCTTTAATTGCAGATAACGGAGAAATCCTTGCTATTGAAGCCGGATGCAAATTTCTTGATTTCAAGAAGACGATTGGTTGGAAAATCTCAAATGTGGTTGGTTGCATTGTTTCTCACGAACATGGTTGAGCGATCATGCGTATTACATAAAAGACTTTATGAAATCTGGTATTCCGGTTTATACGGCATTTGAAACCCAAACCGCGCTAGAAGTTATTACCGGAGAGCGCACAACACCTCTCTCACCTCTTGTAGCGCGGCAAATTGGAAGTTTTACGGTAACACCGTTCAATGTACCGCACGACACGGAAATCGAGTGCTACGGATATTTAATCAAGCATGAGGAAATGGGGCAGTTATTGTTCTTGACCGACTTGGAATATTGCAAGTACAACTTTTCGAAGTTTAACATTGAACATATCATGGTTGAAGCCAATTACAGTATGGACTTGGTAGACCGGAATGAGCCGAACTACGAACACCGCCTGCGAGGGCATATGAGCCTTGATACGGCACTTAAATTTATTAAGACTAACGACAATCCTGCACTTAGGAATGTCATTCTAATTCACTTATCGGATAAATGCGGTGATCCCGCGAAATTTTCACAAAAAGCAAAAGAAACAGTTAAATACGGAACGAATGTTTATGTTGCAGAAAAAGGGTTAGAGGTTGATATGAACCTTTGTCCGTTCTGAAAGGAGAAAGCATGGAGAAAGGAACAAAGTGCAGAGTTATTAGTGATGATTATGGGTTTTTTAAACCGGGAGAAATCGTTGTTGCATTACAAACCAGTACTGTGCCATATTGTGCAAAAGAATCGGCATATTCTCCGGAAAAAGCACTTAGCAGTTATGAATCAAGCGAGTACAACGCTTTAAAAGAGTGTGAGCTTGAAGTAATCGAGGAATAACTAGGTTGAAACACCAGCTGAAAAGCGAAAGAAACCATTCTAACGCATAAACGGCGAATTTGAATAGTTATCACAGAACTTATTGTAAGCCGTTCGTTACCGTGGCGGTGCGTCCCCTGCGTGCCGCCAAAACAAAAGAGGTAAAGGATATGAGTATTTGCAGATATTGCGGAAGGGAATTTGAACCTAGGCATAAAAATCAGTTGGATTGCAGTTCAAGATGCACCAAGAGGCTGAATTTTTCAGTCACAATGGAAAGACGTGGCAAGACGATTTATTACAAAACTTGCCCTAAATGCGGTCTTAATTTTAGATCCATGAGCGACAAAAGGGAATTTTGCTTTGAGTGCTTACCGTCTCCAAACGGTAGACATAAGGACGTTGAGGATCGAAAACCTAGAAAGAGAATCCGCACGATAAATCAAATTAATAAGGCTGCTAGAAAAAGTGGTGTCAGCTATGGAAAGTATGTAGCTGCGCAGAACATGAAGCCGTTGGAAAGGAGGAATCGCGTTGGACTATCAGAAATTCCGGCAGGCAAAGGCGATTGAAGCCAAGAACAAGCAGAAATGGCTTGCATTGAATCCAATGCTTGATGAATCAAGCGGAATTTATATTTTGACAAGACAGGACGAAAACGGGTTTAGATATGCTTATGTGGGGCAGGCAAAGCATATTTTAACCAGATTGTCGCAACACCTTTCTGGGTATCAGCACATAGACCTTAGCTTGAAGTCTCACGGACTGCATTCAGAGGATAATCCGCATGGATGGGGAGTTTGCATTCAACATTGTCCTGTAGACAGACTTAACGAGGAAGAACAACGATGGATTAAGTATTGTGCAGACAAAGGTTATCAACTTCGAAATAAGACGAGTGGGTCACAGGGAGAGGGCAAAGCTAAGATTGATGATTACCGTCCGGCAAAAGGCTATTATGACGGCATTAAGCAAGGCAAAAAGAGTCTCGCCAAGGAATTATCGCATATTGCTGAAAAGCACCTTGAAATCCGCTTAAAGCCGGAGAAACAGGGCAACAAGGTTTCTGAAAAGCAGTATGAGAAGTTTATGACTTTGATTTCTGAAAATACATATGAGGAGAGTGATTAAATGGCAGAAAGGAGAATGTTCGCAAAGAAGATAACCGAAAGCGACGCCTTTTTAGATATGCCTAGCAGCACGCAAATGCTTTATTTCCATTTATCAATGAATGCTGATGATGATGGTTTTGTCAACAATCCCAAGAAAATACAACGTATGTGTGGTGCATCGGATGATGATTTTAAACTTCTTGTCGCTAAGTCGTTTGTCATATTGTTTGAGAGTGGAATTATTGTGATAAAGCATTGGAAAATGCACAATTATATACAATCAGACAGATACAAACCCACTGATTATGTTGATGAAAAGTCGATGCTTGGTCTCAAAAAAAATAAGGCTTATACGCTTGACGAAAGTAAAATGGATACGAGATGTATACAAGATGTGTCCGTAGGTAAGGTAAGTAAAGGTAAGGATAGTATAGGTAAGGATAAAGATATAGAGGTAGAGCCGGAAGAAATTGAGCAAGTGACATGTAAGCACATTGTTAATCTATATCATACAACTTGTGTTTCTTACCCAAAAGTTAAAACGTTGTCCGATGCTCGTAAGAAAGCTATAAATGCTAGATTGAAATGCTATAGCATTGATGATTTCAAGACTCTTTTTGAGAAAGCCGAAGCATCTGATTTCTTGAAAGGATCCAACGATCGCGATTGGTCGGCTAATTTTGATTGGCTTATAAAGGACGCGAATATGGCGAAAGTTATTGATGGAAATTACGACAACAAGGACAAGCCACATGCAGGATCATCAAAAAAAGATTCGCTGGCATCCAAAAACAGATTCAATAATTTCACGCCGCGCCAATACGACTGCGACAGTTTGGAAGGTATGCTTTTGCATAAAAATTCACAAGAAAAAGGAGATACATAAAAATGCCTAGTAAAGTATATAAACTGACTAATCTTGATACAAAGGAAGTCATCGAAGATGTTGAGTCACGGAAAGCAAAGGAAATTATTGGCGCACCAGCAGATGTCGTATTGAATAGAATCGCTTGCAAAAAGGACAACGTGTTTGAAAATTGGAAAGTCGAATTTCAGCAGGATATACGTCCTTTTACGCGCAAGACATATGTGCAGTGGCTACATTTGAATAAACGCTACGGAATGTGAGAAACAAGAAATGAAGCATAGAACAAACGCGGAAAAGCGCGCAGAGCGCATGAGGGCAGAGCTTTCGGAGGGCTTGAAAAATTATCAAGATTCCAAACCGGAGCACAGAGATCCGAAAGCATATAAGAAATTTAAAACTCCGCCTACAGATTATGGCAGTGGAAGAAAATGCAGTTACGGAGAGAAGAACAAAACGTGTGATCCTGGTTGCATATTTTGGAACACTTGCATCAAAGGCAGACACAGAGAGGAGGCTATCGTATGAGTAATGCACTTAGGAGAAAGAAGAAACCGACATTCTTCACGAAGAAAGATACAACTATCATCGGTCGGAATGATTTTGAAACGCGGAATACACAGAGAGTCGTATTCAAGTCATATAAGGATTATCTCGTGATTGGCTACATTATCCTGCATGACAAGTTTGGATTTGGTCAGAAGCGTATGGCAAGGCTTGAACAAACCGTAAATGCATATTCCGAAGCATCTGTTGATAATCCGAACATGAAAGGAACGTCCTTGGCATTCATGCTTAAGGATAAATACGATTTGGATGTTACATCGATCGTGAATAGAGTGCCACAAAGTCAATTGATGCGGTTGTATGCATGGAAAGGACATTGTGTTGAACGTGAAGCATATAGGCTTTCTAGTGCATCTATGTTTAACTATCTTGCACTGACTCTTACGGCACTGAAAAAGATGTTCAAGTTCACAAGAGAGCAGTTGCAGGAGTTTTCGGATAAGTTTGTTGATTACATCGACACACTTGCGAATTATAAGCAGTTTCAGTTGACGGTGCCGATGATAGCTGAGAGTTTGTCGGAAGAGATTAAGTTTGTGTGTGATTTGGAGGTGTAAATATGAGGGTAGATTTGCCGGCTTGCAATTTTAAAAACTGCAAATACAATTCAGACTTTAATTGCACAAAGCCTAATGAATATGCGATTTGCAGCAGGGGAAATATATTTACGCTTGCGGAAAAGTTGTACGAAAAATATCCGGACGATCAAGATATATGGATATTGCTACAAGAGGTTGTAAGAATTGGTCAAAGAATAAACTTAATAATTGATGAATTTGGATTAGATAAGGAGGACGCGTAATGTTAAACAGAGAAAAATATGCGGATAAAATCATTGAGATTGCAGCAAGTAGTAAACTTGCACTTAAAGATGGCAAACCTACTCCATGCTCAAGGATGAGATGTTCGGAGTGCGGATTCCATAGCACTAATTATTCATGTAACCATAAAGTGTATGAATGGTTAGATTCAGAATACGTTGAGCCACCTGTTGATTGGAGTAAGGTAGCAGTCGATACGAAAATTTTTGTAAAAGATAGCGAAAGCGGTGAATGGCTTCCGAGGTACTTTGCAAAATATAAAGATGGGTTTGTGTATACATTTAGAGATGGAAAGACATCATGGAGTTCACAGGGCAATACGTTGTATTGGGAATATGCCAAGCTTGCAGAAAGCGAGGATGCCGATGCTTGAATGTATGAAGAATATGGCAAAGCCGCAGACCAATGCCGACAGGATAAGGAATATGTCAGATGAAGAGTTGGCAGAGTTTCTTTGCAAAGTAAAATCAGATTATCAGTGGATGGAACATGAATTTCCGAGCGAAGAAGAACACGGCGAGTGGGAAGATTGGCTTCAATCAGAAGCGGAATAGGAGAGAATGTGGAAGATAGATATTTCAAAGCAAAGAGACTTGACAATGGAGAATGGGTGCAAGGTAATCTTATTCAAAGCTGTGATGCAACAGATGGATGGGAATCAATTATAATTCCTGTCAAGAATAGTAATATGTTTACAAAACATATTGGACATGGTTACGGAAACCTTGGATTTGAAAATTGGTACAGAGTTAACCCATCTACAATCTGCCAATGCACAGGCTTAAATGACAAGAACGGAAATCTGATTTGGGAGAATGATATTGTAAAAGACTTATTTAGTGATGCTTGTGCACAAATCAAATACGGCAGTTATCAGAGTTGCTTTGATAGCACCAAAACTGAACATGTCGGATTTTATGTAGACTGGTCAGGCAAGTATACTAAAAGATACAGAAAAGATTTAGGTTATTGGATAAATATGGTTGATGCAGAAGTTATCGGCAATACGTTTGACAACCCGGAGTTGTTGGAGGTGCAGGAATGACAGAGAATGAAGCAATTAAGATATTAAAGAAAGATAGTTGTTATGAATGCGCACAAGGCACAGACAGCCCGTTTAGTTGTGAATATGGGGATGCAGAGTTGCGAAAGCTACTAGAGTAGCAATCAAGGCACTTGAAGAAGTAGAACAGTACCGAGCAATCGGCACTGTGGAAGAATGCCAGACGGCGATGAAACGTCAGAATCCGATAGCTACTATTGCTGAAAAAGAAGATACTGGGACTATAGCGAGCGTTATTGATGCACAGCTGACCGCCTATGATGTAGACAAGGTTGTGGAACAGTTAAGCGACAAGTTCAGATTCGTACGAACTGATGAAGATTTGGAATGGAACAGGGCAATATATGACGCAATTAAAATTGTGAAAGGCGGTGGAGTAGATGGCAATTAAACCGACTTTATTCAATACAGAAATGGTTCGTGCAATTCTGGACGGACGGAAGACCTGCACCAGAAGAATTGTGAAACCGCAACAGTTCATAGGGATGTTGCCTGACAAATGCAAGAATGGAGCACCTGAAGAATTCTTGAAAGAAAAGAAACCCATGTTCAAACCATACTGCGATATGACAGATATAGAACTGATAAAAACTGCATACAAAGCTCCATATCAACCGGGCGATATTCTTTATGTCCGGGAAACATGGTGCGGACTTCCGGTCAATGAAGCAGGTCATTTTCGGGGACATCCAATCTATTATTACAGGGCAGATGGAGATCTACGACCTGAAGGTTGGAGAGGCGCTTGGCACCCGTCAATCCACATGCCGAAAGAAGCCGCTCGTATCTGGCTTAAGGTTACGGATGTTAGGGTGGAGCGGTTGCAGGAGATGTGGGCGAGCGATGCGTCAAAAGAAGGGCTACAGTTTAATAAACCAACAACAGCCGATGAAATGTTGCAAGCATTTGCCGAATTATGGAACAGTACAATCAAGAAATCCGACCTTGGCAGCTACGGCTGGGATGCGAATCCGTGGGTTTGGGTTATTGAATTTGAACGATTCGAGAAGCCGGAAGGAGTGTGAGAAATGCCTAAAGCAGTATTGGTTATGGATATGCCAGAGTGTTGCGTAGATTGTTGTTGCGGATACTTTGAAAGATACGCCAAGGAACTTAATCTGGTATGTGGTGCTACAGGAGAGGATGCGAACAATGTCGGAAAGCCGGATTGGTGTCCGCTCCGGGAACTTCCGGAGAAGATACCAGAGTTGAAATCTGGTTATGAAGATCTCAGCACATCAATACGTCGGGTGGGTTGGAATTCCTGCTTGGATGAAATTTTAAGAGAAAGAAAGGAATAACGAATCCTCGGTAAACCGAGGTTGCAACTTAAAGGTTTATGGATTTATTGAAAGTGGGTGAGAGCGAATGAGTGGTGGAAGTTGGAATTATTTGTATTGTAAAGATGTTGACGAGCTTATGAATGGTTCGTCAACAGAATTACTGCAAGATATGGCTGATAGATTGAACAGTGCAGGTTTTGAAGATGTGGCTAAAGATACACAAAGATTAGTTGAGTATATCAAGTCGGCAAGTATACGAATAGAAACACTTTTTGAAGCACTTAGTCCTGTATTTAAGGCTGTTGAATGGTTTGATAGCGGAGATTGGGGCAAAGAAGTTCTGAATAATGAGGTGCTTAAATATCGAAAGTCTAATATCGATAGTTATGACAAAGCTGTTGATGATTTGACCGCTAACATCATTGAGCGTTTTTCCGGAATGGCTATGTCAAGCGGATTACCAACCGAGGGCGCAACTTGGGAAAATGCCATAAGACAAGTAAAACAGATAGCAGAACAGTTGAAAGGAGCGAAACAGAGTGAAGATTTTAAGCAAGAAGAAATACAATAAACTCTTTAATGATTGCGAGAAACTACAGGAAAAAGTAGAAGAACTCAAAAGAACAAATGAATGTCTTGAAAAAAAGCTAGAAGATAAAAAGACAAGTTGCAAGATGAATAGTGGAAAAAGCTTCTGCTTTAATTGTGCAAATTCTTACAGATACAAGACATATTTTGGGACAACAGAAGTTGAGGAGTGTGGTTGTTTACTTGATGTTCCTTGCGAGAGCTTTGAAAGAAAAGGAGTTGGAGAATAGTGATTGACGAAAACGCAATAAATCACAATGCATTAAGGCTAATCAACTTTGCCGCAACAGGCGTTGTTGATGGAGAAAATTCAGGCGAATATATAATAGGTGCATTTAACTATATCAAGGGTATCTGTACTATGGCTAATGCTATGAAAAAAGTTTTGGAAGTTGACTAAAAATCTAAGAAAGGAATAGGTTGTGCGCACATAAAACCGAGGTTTCCTTTTGGCGATGAAATGAATAAGAAAAAAATTAAATGTGAAATTTATCGTGATTCTATGCAGAATTACAAGAAATATGCAATACCGCCAGCACAGCTGATTATTGCTGATGTGCCATACAATGTAGGCACTAACTTTTATGGTAGTAACCCTATGTGGTATAACGGTGGCGATAAAAAAAACGGAGAGAGCAAACTTGCGAAAAAGGCGGCTTTCAATTCGGATTTTAACTTTAATTTGTACGAATACTTCCATTTTTGTTCAAAAATGTTGAAAAAAGAGGACACAAAGCCTATTGCAAGGGGCAGAAGCAGTAATAGCCCTTGTATGATTGTGTTTTGCGCATTTGAGCAGTTGCCAACATTGATTGCGGCGGCGAAGAAGCATGGATTCGTTAATTACATACCGCTTGTATTCTGTAAAAACTACAGTCCTCAAGTTCTTAAAGCTAATATGCGTATCGTTGGTGCTACGGAATATGCACTTGTACTGTACCGAAATAAGTTGCCGAAGTTTAGAAACGGCTTGCAGATTGATGAAAACGGAAAGAATATCAGAGGTACAGGACACATGATTTTCAATTGGTTCAATTGGGAGAAAGACGGAAAAGATGTACCGAAAATTCATCCGGCGCAAAAGCCTGTAGCAGTCCTTAAAAAGCTGATTGAGATTTTTACAGACGAGGGAGACATTGTTATTGACCCTTGTTGCGGTAGCGGTAGCACACTAAGAGCCGCCGCAGAACTTGGCAGAAGTGCATACGGATTCGAGATTGACAGAAACTTTTACGAGCGTGCCAAGAATGAAATGCTTGTATTTGAAAAGGACAGTCAAATGAATATAAGTGATTATATTTAACAGGAGAAATGGCTTATGAAATTTACAAAATTCATTAAGCCAGAACTTGAACACATTAAAGAAAATGCCAATTTTACGGAAGAAGAGGAGAGGATTTTCTCTCTTCTTTGCCGTGGATATTCTCAAAAACAAATTTCAACAAAAGAAAATGCGTCTTTAAGGACGATAGAGTATAGAGTTCGTGGGATAAAAGACAAAATTGAAAGGATAATTTGATGAATTGCAGGAAAACGAGTTATTGAAATATGCCGTCGAAAATGGTATTCTCGACATAGCACTTGTGCAAGAACAAGTTGAAATGAACAAGAGAGAAAAGATACTAAAGAAACACCAATATGATATATGGGAGGGCAAAGATGGGTATTGGAGAACCTATATTCCATGCAAGGAGAAAGGGAGAAAACTACTTAAGAAAAAAGATAGGGTCGATATTGAAAATGAGGTTATCGATTATTTACAGATTCAAGAAGAAAATCCAACCATTGATGAAGTGTTTGAAGAGTGGAACGACAGGCGGTTGACGCTGAACAAAATTGGAAATGCGACACACCAAAGAAATCGCAATTTTTATCAAAGGCACTTTAAACAAATGGGTAAAAGGCGCATAAAATCAGTGTCGGAAGATGAATGGGGAGATTTCCTAGAAGAACAGATTCCGAAATTTGATTTGACCGCAAAAGCGTTTTCTGGGTTGAAAGGAATAACCAAAGGGTTTCTGAAACGAGCCAAAAAGCGGAAGTTGATTGACTTTAATGTTGAAGAATTGTTCGAGGAACTTGATACATCGGATTCTGATTTCAAACGAACGATCAAGGAAGATTACGAAGAGGTTTTTGACGAGCAGGAAACTGATATCATGATTAAATATTTGGAATGCAATCTTGATTTATCGAACATAGCGATACTGCTTATGTTCGTGACCGGAATGAGAATCGGAGAGGTTGTATGTCTAAAGCATGATGATTTTGACGGAAATACAGTCAAGGTTCGTAGGACGGAAACAAGGTATCGTGGAGAGGATGATACGAAATATACGGTTGCGATAAAGGATTTCCCAAAGACGAGAGCCGGAGCAAGAACGATTATCATTCCAAAGGATTACGAGTGGTTGTGCGATAGGATCAGAAAAACGAATCCATTTGAAGAGTTTGTGTTTATTAAAGAAAATGGAGAGCGCTTGAATGCGAATTGTGTAAGAATGCGATTACAGAGATTGTGTGATAAGTTAGGAATCTATCGAAAGTCTCCACATAAGATCCGAAAGACATACGGAACCATCCTTCTTGACAACAATATTGACGAGCGGTTGATCCTTGGTCAGATGGGGCACGCAAGTCTAGGAACTACAGAGGAACACTACCACAGAAACCGCAGATCTATCGAGAAAAAGTCAGATATTTTGAGTAGTATACCAGACTTCAAAGCACGAACAAGCTGGTCGTTTGATTACTATTTTGAAAAAAGTAATCAAAAGTAATCAAAGCAAAAACGCTACAAGCCGCATAAACACTGAAAAGTTGATGCTTTGTGCAAGGGTTCGAATCCCCTTATTGGCTTTCGGAAAACCGCATAAAATCAAGGTTTTCTATAGATTAGGGGAAAGAGAGTAATCAAAAAGTAATCAAAAGGTAATCAAAAAAGGCTCGGAAGCCTTGATTTTACTAGAGAAAGGAGTTTCTTGTACAAGTGCTAAAAGTTAATTGAATATGATTACTATGGAAGTTTGGACGCATTGAGCGTCTTTTTTTATTGCGGTTTTTCTGCGGTTTTGTTGCGGGATGACCGTATTTTTTTATGCAAAAATATAGGCATAGGAGGGATGCGGAATGTTTTCAGACAATGTTTTGGAAAAAATATTAAGCCGAGAAGATGTATCAAAAGTTCCTTTGGTTTATCAATCGGCTATGATCCACGCAATACAAGAAGTGTTAGAGGAGGAGAAAGATGTATCCGATGCAGAATCCGAATATGACGTATAACCCGAATCCGAGTTATGCGGCTTATCAGTACAACCCAATGCAGAGATTTCAACAGCCAGAGCCACAGATTCCGCAGATGCAACCGCAGTTTCTTGGAATCCAAGGAAAGGTTGTGCAGTCGGAATCAGCAATCATGGCGAATGATGTACCTATGGATGGAAGTGTTGCGTTTTTCCCGATGCAAGACATGAGCGCAATCGTTGCAAAACAATGGGATGCCAATGGAACAATCAGAAAGACCGTTTACAAGCCTTTTAATGAGCAGATGGCGGATTCTTCGAGTGATGATAAAAGAATTGAAATAGGGCTGTCTGACGATGCGACAAAGGCTATTACTGACAAATTGGATTGTTTGTTTGGAAAGATGGAAGAGTTGGAAGATAAGTTATCTTCGCAAACGCAAAGAAAATCTTCACGAACACAAAAGGAGAGTGAGTCTTAATGAATCCTATGCAGATGTTACAGGGAATGAGAAACCCACAACAGTTTTTACAACAAATGATGGGGAACAACAGTGTAATGAGTAACCCTTTAGCTAAAAACGCTATGCAGATGGCACAGAAGGGAGATTCTAAAGGCATTGAGCAGATGGCTAGGAATTTGTGCAAAGAAAAGGGAATTGACGCAGACAAGGCTTTTGAGTCGTTTAAAAGCCAATTAGGAATGTGATACTAATTCTTGCAAGATTATGTATATAAAAATGAATTATGGAGGTAAATTCTATGTTTAACACAGGTAATTGTGCATCTGTTCCGCTTGTCGCGAACATTGACGGAAACGGAAATAACAACGGATGGGGCGCAGAAGGATCATGGTTATGGTTCATTATCGTTATCTTCGCTATCTTCGGATGGGGTGGATTCGGTAACGGATTCGGAGGAAACGGAATGAATGGTGGAGTTGGAAGCGAAATTCAGCGCGGATTCGACAACCAAGCAGTTGTGTCAAAACTTGATGGCATTTCAAATGGTCTTTGTGACGGATTTTATGCAGTGCAAAACGGCATGAACGGAATCAACACAAACATTTTACAGACAGGTTTTGGCATTCAGCAGGCTATCAACGCTGATACAGTCGCTAATATGCAGAATACAAATGCATTACAGGCACAGATCGCTAACTGCTGCTGTGAAACAAGAGAAGCTATTCAGGGCGTAAACTACAATATGGCAACTAACACTTGCGCTTTGCAGAATACTATGAATAGCAACACGAGAGACATTATCGACAGTCAGAACGCAGGAACACGCGCTATCCTTGATTATCTCTGCAATGAAAAGATTTCTAGCTTACAGGCAGAAAATAATGATTTACGCAGAGCTGCTTCACAGGATAGACAGAACGCACTTCTGACAACCGCTATGGCTACGCAGACGAATCAGATTATCGATGCAGTAAGACCGACTCCTGTACCAGCATTCCCGGCATCTAACCTCTACGGTTATGCATACAACGGATGCGGATGTAATACAGGATGTGGCTGCTAAAAGTAGCAGCTACGCAAAAATAAATAATTGAGTATCTTAATTGAGTTTAACTCGATCATGTCTGCTATGCAGTATTACTTAAATTTAAAGGGCAGACTTGTATGGTTTGCCCTTATTTTTTAGAAAGAGAGGTAAAAATAATGGAAGTAACAGGAATTGCATTACAAACCGTTGCTGCTGGAGAAGATGTGGCATTTACAGAAACAGCAGTAAACGGAACAAAATGTATCGTACACAGACAAGGAAGTGGAATTATCAAGTTAAGAGGTATCACAAATCAGTGCAAGGCTAGATTTTTGGTATCGTATTCCGGCAACATTCAGATCCCGACAGGCGGTACAGTTGGCGCTATATCACTTGCGATCGCGGTTGATGGGGAACCATTACAGTCAACAAGAATGATTGTAACGCCAGCGGCAGTTGAGAATTTCTTTAATGTATCAGCGCAGGCATACGTTGATGTGCCTTGCGGTTGTTGCAGTACCGTAGCCGTGCAGAATACGTCCGCACAGGCTATCGAGGTGCAGAATAGTAACTTGATTGCAGTAAGGGAGGCTTGATATTATGCATAAATTTGCGAAACAGATTATGGATTGCGTGAAAGCCCACGTTGACGGCATCGGAATCGAGAATTTTGAGGAACAAAACCTTGATGATCTCAAGGATTGGACGGAAATTGCAAAGAACATCGTATGCTTTGACAAAGACTACAACATTGTTGAAGCCATGAAAAAGTCTGAAGATAATGAGGATATTATGCGTATGCTTGAACAGTACGAAGATTATCCGGACAGAAGATACTATGACGCTTACCGCTATGCAAACGGCAGATTCGCCCCTAAAGGTCGCGGAACACGCAGAGGTTATACCGAGCCGCCATACTATCATCAGATGCCGCAAGATTACCGCGAGTGGGAATCCATGCCAGAAGCTGAACGCATGAGAGACCTTGACCGCGCTATGCTTGGCAGAATGTTCTTTACAGAGCCAATGCGTGATGATGGAATGAAAGCTGACACTCACGATGTGAGAGAAGGACGCGCCGGAGTGAACAGAAGAAGTTATATTGAGACCAAGGAGATGCATCATGGCGATTCTACTGCGGACAAGGATGCCAAAATGAAAGAACTTGAAAAGTACATGAAGTCTCTTTCTGAGGATGTAACGGAACTGATCGCAGGAATGTCACCAGAAGAGAAGGACTTGACCAAGCGCAAACTGACCGCGTTGGTAACTAAAATGTAAGAATTGGGGCGATTTCGCCCCTTTCTTTTTGAGGTGGTAAGATGTTCAAGATTAATAATAAAACGTGGGAAATCGTCAAAATATCGCGTCAGAACCCTATGCTAATGCGTAGCGATGGTAGCAAGACTGTAGGTATGACAGACCGGAACACGCAAACAATCTATATCGCGAATGATCTGCGCGGTGGATTTTTAGACAAGGTGCTATGCCACGAATTATGCCATGCATTTTGCTTGTCATATAACATTTACATGGATATTGAGACTGAGGAGATTGTCGCAGATTTTCTAGCAACATACGGAAGAGAAGTGTTTGAAATTGCAGACAGATTATTGCTAGAAATTATGGAGGTTGCATGATGGATAAAATTACAGAACTCTTGCAGTATGTGCGCCGGACAAATCCGGAAATGACGAGAGAAAAGCTGATAGAAGAGTTGGGGAAAAGTGATTATGTGGCGCGGTCAATAAACTTTACAAAAGAAAACATCGTTGCGCTACGACAAAAATAAATCCGGCGGTTTGAATCGCCGCCGGATAAATATATTACTCGTTTGGTAACAAGTCTGTTTTGCCATTTGTAAGAAACTTTGCGCAACACGCGAATCCTGCAATAAAAGCTGCTTCTTGAATGTCGCAAACACCATCCCTTATCTTATCACCAATGTCGTTATACAGTCTTTCACTCAATACATCCTTAAGACTGTCGATCGAATCATACATCTTGTAGCAGGCAGAATTGATAATTCTCACGCTCTTTGAATTGTTTACATCGTTTGTGTCTAAAAAGTTTTCATAAGCAATTTTTAATAATTCTTCCATAATTGTTTCTCCTTTAACAATATTCTTCTGTTAATAAATAGTTGATATATCTTGTTGCAGTTCCGGCAAGTGTTTTGTCACAGTCCAACAACTCCATTTTATACTCTGGTTTGTGTCCGAATTGATACACATAGAACTTTTCTACGATTTCTAAATCGTATAAATCAGACAACTCTGTAAGAATCTTGTGATATAAAAATTTTCTCGTCCACTCAAACCGTTCCATGATAATTTTTAATTTCCAATTATTTCTTCTGAACCATCTTCCTTGTCCTTCACGCAGTTGCGCTTTTGTAATGTAATGATCTGCAAACAGATCGTCGCTTTCCGGTAATGCCGCCTGTGGTTGCATTATAGCTTCTTCCATGTCAGCAAAACGCTTCACGTATCGGGCAGTAAATACAATACCTTTTTCTCCATTGAATTTGTTTGCAAGAAAATCACATCCTAACTTGGTTACTTTGTAGCACTTGTTTTCTTTTCCGGATTCATCTTTGTAGGTAGATGGAATGAAATAATCACTCGCACCTAAATTGTGGTGAGTCAAAATTTCAATGATTCCTGCAGTATGTTTGCCCCTTACATCCTGTCCTTCCAATTTTCTTAAAACTCTGTCGTGACGCATTTCCATCATTTCTGCAATCTCTAAAGTAGTGATGGTTTGTTCTATTTGTTCCATATTTGTGTCCCCTTTCTGTAACTTATCAATTACTATCGTAACTCTTTGATTACATTATACGGTTTATTTTGCGATTGTCAAGTATCATTTGTAATTAAATAATTGAATAATAAATTTATTTATGATATTATTGAAACACGTTAAAAGAGAGGAGGCGGTACATTGTTTGCAAAAATCGTAAAACATACGCTTATTGAAAAGGAATTAAGAGTGACCGATCTGGCAAGGCTTATTGACACAAGCTCACAAAATCTTTCGCAAAAAATGAAACGTGACAACTTTTCAGAAAAGGAAATGCGGCAGATTGCGGATGCATTGGGGCTTGATTTAGAAATTGTAATGAAAGAGAAGAAATAAGAAAACACGCCGAACTGACGGGTGTTTTTGATGAAAGAAAATTTTTCGCGCCGCGCCCCAAATGCACAAAAATTTGATACCCCCCTGGGGTAGCGATTTTTCAGCCGAAATCCTAAAATTGAAAATCTTGAAAATCGTGCAACGAACGTGCAATTATCGTGGTGTGTCAGAATTGCGTGAAAATTCATACAACTATAGATGGTCAACTGCGAGCGTGCACAGATCGAACCGCTTCCGGCTGATCCTGCAAAGCCTTGGAACGATCGCGCCATGTGCGGGCGTACTCGTGCCGTTGAAATATGCTTATATTCCATTGTAGGCGCATTTGTTGCGCTTGTCAAGCTATGCCATGCCTACGCGTATTTGTGGCGGTATAATGCTAAATAATCGCGCTACAAACGTATATATACTTATCAATGTGCTGCTGTTTACAACAAAGCTAGCAAGCGAAAGAGGGCGGAATGTACCGCCCTATAAGCATATGCTTTTTACAAGCTTGTGAAATGTTCTAGCAGATACGCAAAGCGGAGCTTCTGCAAGAACCTTGCACCGTCTTTTTATCCACTCTGTATACGTTTCTGATTTGTCAAATTCGCGCAACAATCTTCTGTATGTGCGCAAGATCTCTTTGTTTTCTTTTTTCATTCTGTTTTCCTCCATGTTTCAATTTTCCGGTTGTTCCGGGTAAAAGCAAGCCGGGGAATCGAACCCCGGAAAAGCCGACCTTGCTAATTATTTGCTTGCTAAAATCTCCCTTGCTAATAAGTCCCAATAAAGACCATCTCCGCGCTTATCAAGCCATTTTTCGGCTTCTTCTGTGCTTTCGTCTAACCATTCAGCCATAAGCTGAATAATATTATAATAACTATAATCAACGCCAACGCCTAAACCTCTAAGCCATTCGATACAGGCGTTGCGCTCCCCGAGTCTTGCAACCGCCCAGCCGTATTCGTTTATAAACTTGTCTTTAATGTCCTTGATCGTGTTAAGATCTTCGCTCTGTGCAACCTCTGTCAAATAATTTTTAACTGCTGCCTTAACTTCCTTGCTATTTGTTCTTCTCATTTCTTTTTACCTGTGCTATAATATAGCTACCTTTCTTTTTTTTGATTGGTGGCGGCGTGTGCTTGGTTGGCGTGCCGCCTTTTTATTTTCTGTGCTTCATTTGATACTTGTATTATAGTAAATATAAGGCACAAAAGCAATTGATATAATATACAAAATATAAGGCACAAAACATGGCTTTGCTTGTGAAATATGTATAAGGCACAAAATACAAAAATCCTTTATATAGGAAGAAAAATATTTTTATTGACTTATAAGGCACAAAACATTATAATAGTAGCAAACAAAGAAAGAGAGGTACGGAGCATGGAGCGCAAAACAACAGAAGCAACACGGCGCGCAATCTATAGATACGATGATAAGTTTGAGCGTGTTAATTGCAGATTTGCAAAAGGCACAAAGGACCGCATAGAAAAGCTTGGATACAAGAGCGCAAACGACTTTATCAAATTGGCGGTTGCGGAAAAGCTGGAGCATGACGAAAAGATTTTGAAATAAGGCACAAAAAGTTCTTGACATATAAGGCACAAACATATATAATATAATCAGATCAAGAAAACAAGCAAATTAAGGAGGACAACGAGATGAAAAAATACGACTTAGTGAAGAGAAGCGCGGAAATTAGCTGGAAGGATAGAAAGACAATTATTGCCGGGTGTACAATGGACGATATGGAGCAAGAGAAGATCAAGAGCTTTGATTTTCTGGAGGAAGCCAAGGACGAATTAAAAAAGTATAAGTCGGATGTTAGAAAGGTCGGATCGCTTTACGAAGTGATTGAGTACATGATCGAGGAAAATGAATACGATGAAGGCGGCACATGGCTTTCCGGCGGTGATGTTTGGTGCATTTCTGACATGACGATTGAGGTTGTCGAAAAACCATCTTACGAAACGATTGCAAAATGTTCAAGCATGGAAGAAGCCGAAGAAGTAGTTAATAACTATGAAGGCGATGGAGAGGTTTATATTTCACTTTAAAAATCAATGAAAATAAATAGATAAATAGTATCTAAGAGTCGGTTTTTCCGGCTCTTTTTCTATGTCTTTTTTTAATTGATAGCGTCACATTGTGCGGAAGTGTGACACAGAGATAGAGTATAGAGAAAGAGTAAGAGTTATATATACTCTCTATCGCTTTAATGTGATAAAATTTGTATACATTCTGTATACATTCTGTATCCATGTTGTATCCGTAGGTAAGGTAAGGTAAGTTAAGTATATATATTCCCCCTTTATTTATATATTTATATTAAACAAGAATATATGCAGTATATACAAAGCCTATAGATGTATAGATACAGTATGGACGCACATACGCGGATATATATTATATACGGTTTTGTTATTGCCGGGATAAAAAATAACTTGATTTAGATACAAAAATAGTGTAGCGTTGAATATATCAAGGACTGGAGGTGTAGATATATGGCAGATAGTACAGTAAATACAAACAGTGTAGAAGTATATGAGAATGACATTGTCATGTATTTACAACTCTACTGTGAAGAACATAACATTGACAGTATTAAGCAGGAAAGCCAAAGCGTATGGAATGGAGCATTAAGATATATAAAGCGTCATGTATTCCAAGATAACAGTATGTTGAGGACTGATAACAATACAGATCTTGGAAGTATATGCAGTACGTTTAATGCATACAACTATGATCTAGTAAATGAGATATGTGATATATATATAGACTTATGCTTTACCAACGATAAGGAGATAAGTATTTGCGGATTTAGTAATCTTACAGGTATAAGTATAGACGCTATATCGAGTTGGGGGAACGGCACGAGGGGAACACTAAGTCCGGTAAGCGTAGAGATTTTCCAAAAACTGTACACTTTTCGCGAGGAATCCTTAAGCGATAAGCTGGTGACCGGAAAGCAAAATCCTGTTGGAGTTCTTGGGGTTCTCAACCGTCACTATCAATGGAATATGCCGGGAGTGAGCAGGGAGAGAAGCACTGACAAGGAGTTGACCGCCAACGATGTGCGCGCATTACTAGCACAGAAGAACGGCTCGGAATTGCACCAAATCGGCACACAATTAGACGAGAATAACCAAGAAAATGCACCGTAAATTGTGCGTGGTTATTCTACAATTCTAGGATGCAGCAATATCAATGGTTGTAGCGATTTCACTTATTCGCAACTATTCGTAAACCTGAGGTTATGCGAATAGTTATAACAAAAACTTTGAAATTGTGTTAAGTGTTTGAGATTGGCACACAATTCTAAGAACCGAGACAGAAAGACGATGGAGCAACAGAAAAGCTGCTGAACATGACCGCTGGATGCATGGGGGAGGGGGTCTGATGGGAACGAAAATTCGCTCCTACTAAGTCCCTTAAATAATCGCAAAAACAAAAAGCGCCTTTCACTCACCACAGTAGACCCCATAAGATACGCAATATTACGGATATTCAAAAAAACACTAGACTTAATTTCACTTATAGGCTAGAATTAATATCAAGAACACAGTTCTTATTCACTTTGAGATAAAGGCTACAGTCGTAGCAGAAATTCCACTAGAGATTAACGAAAATAATAACTATCACAAAAACGCAAAGGCGGGAAAGGCATTAGCATTATGCGTTATGACGAACGATATTGCAGACAACCGAAGAATGATTGTTGTGGCACTTGCAAATATGCTACATACGACAAGATGCAAGGTTATGTATGCGTGAATGATTCAAGTGACTATACTGCAGACTTCGTAGAATTCAACCATGTTTGCGATGAATGGGAGGGTGATTAATGAGAATTGTATCACAGAAACGCGACCTGTCGATCGACTTTGATAGCACTGTTATTAGCCGGAATGATAATTGCATTCGTGCAAGGGTTGGCAATAGAGATGTTACGATCGGGATTTATAAATCTAGCAATATTGCCGAGACGATATTCAAAGACATTCACAAGGCGTATTCTCCGGTTCAGCTTGTTGTTGACAATATGACCGATGAAGAGGTCATGGCTTTTATCGGGTCGAAGAACACTCCATGTACCGCAGTAAGATTTTCGAGACCAGACCAAACAATATCAACATTTGAATCAGTTTATTATATGCCGGAGGTATAGATATGATTTTGAAAACAGTAATCACAACACTTGATGCATTAGCAATCGCTTTGTTTTTATGGCTTGGAGTTGAAAGCGTTAAAAGCAAGGACGGAACGCATAATGTTTCATTCGCGCTTGCTTTGTTTACCGCCATCAACGCTTTTATGATCTGGAGCTGATTGAATATGTTTGTTTATGATCCGATATTTGAGATTTGCTTTTATCCGCGTATTATTGTTGCGGTTGAAAGAATAAAAGAAAAGGAAAACAAAACGGGTTATACCGGAGATCTAATTGGATTGAGCAGCGACGCAGAGCATCAATCCGATAAATCCGAACATCCGGTATAACTTAAGTCCGCAAGCATTGCTTTGTCCGATATGAGAATCTGCGTTAGGAAGTGAAGAGTGTTTGCGGACGGAAATGATGGGCTATTGCCAAGCGGTAAGGCACAGGATTTTGATTCCTGCATTCCGGGTTCGAATCCCGGTAGCCTAATTGGTTACATGCTGACGTTTCATGTGACCACGTATGTTTTTCATATGTACTTGAACCCTTGGTTGAGTGATTCAAGCATTTGGGTTCCTCCTTTCGCCACTAGGACGATTCTGTTAAGGACGGTGCGAGACCGTCCGGTGGTATTCTATCATGCATCTATCCCACGGTGCATGAGCCATGAAATTAGGTGGTGGCGGAATAGGTAGACGCTAATCAGGTGTACGAGACTTCGTTCGGTGAGACTGCGTAACGATATATGCAAGCGAGATAGCGTGAATTGTCTCCCTTAAATGGTTGCAAAAGCAATGTTACCCATTATGCCAATGGATACGGAAATGTTTGAAAGGCAATCCCATAGACTTGCACGAAGGGTAAAACGAGGCGTCGGCACACGCCTATTGTACACTATGTGAGGTGCAAATCCTCACCCACCTACTCGGTCAAATTATGCTGTTTGCTTGCAGATGGTCTATGTTTTGGCTGTATGATACCACGGGCAATTATAATGTGGCGCAGAGGCATCAAGACCTCGAAATGGAAGCATTAAGACTTCGTTAAGTAGTAACAACGATGGGTATTCCTGCTGAATCATCGTTAAAACAAAACAGGATAGTGCAACGCATGGCACGAAAAACATTATTGCTAACCGTCTGATGGCGGTTATTGGGATATAGTTCAGAGGTAGAACGTCTGACTGTTAATCAGAATGTCGTGGGTTCGATCCCCACTATCCCAGCTAATTATTGGTTCAAGTAGGCGACAAGGCTTGATTAAATGGGCGGTACAGAAAATGCGCTGCTAAGTCCTGCCAATAAATTATTTGCAGATATGGGATAATGGTATTCCAGTAGCTTGCTAAGCTATCCAGCAGAAATGCTGTCCAGGTTCAATTCCTTTTTATGACTGTTGGGAGCGCGCTTGCAAGAGAAGGTTCGAATCCTCCCGTTCCGACGAGCGAAAGCGTCCGTTTAGTCCTCACAACCGGTTTGAGAGATTATCCTAGGTTATTCGGACGCGAGTAGCGTTTTGATCGGTTAGTCGAGCGGTAAGACACCACCCTTTCACGGTGGTAACACGAGTTCAAATCTCGTACCGATCACTGTATTGGGATTTAATTCAGTGGAAGAAGACACGGCTTATATCCGGGTTGTCGCGGGTTCGATTCCTGCAATCCCAACGACAGGGGGTCTTGCGTATTCTTTAGCGGAGTATGCGAGTGGTTATAAAAAGAAACGCACAACAAACAAGCTGTGAGTAGGAAGTACAACAAAAGCAGTTCAGACAGGACACTCGAAAATATCCCTATGCGTTTGGTAGCCTTTGATCGAGTGCATCTTGTCAATTTTGCAGTGTTCCCATAATGGAATTGGATCCGGTTGCTATCCGGTCGGGCGATTATTCGCCTTGTAGGTTCGAGTCCTACACACTGCGCTTGCCCAAAATAGGGCGTTGATGTGTGGCGGAATGGGTAAACGCTATGAAATGTCTATTGCAAAATGCAATACAGAGAAAGTATTTCTCAGGGACATTATGAGGAAGTAAATCTTTTCTGCGAGGTTCAAATCCTCGCCACATCAATTCAATTACATTTGTTACACACGAAAGACACGGAATCTAACGAGAATTCCGATTTTTGCTATGATTGGGGAAGAAATATGACAAACTGCGTGAATTGTGGCGCACCGATCGAAACCGATAAAAAGGTGTGCCCTTATTGCAAAACTCTATATGAAAATGCAGGAAATTATAGTTTAGGTCTTATAGGATCAGCGGCGCAGAAATTGTCGTTAGATGATTACATAAGATTGTCAATGCCAGAACCATGGGCGCGTCATTACGAAGAACCATATTTTGATACAGATGGTATTTTGCATCGTGAGATTCCAAAAACAATAAGAAAATTTACTTTGATTGAGGTGTAATATGTGTGAATTTTGCGAGGGAAAATTTCCTATCATAACACATTATGGAAAATTTAAGATTGATAAGTTGTCAAATAAACCTGTAATTACATGCGACTTGAATAAATGTCCACCCTTTGCGGTGTGTAGCAGTAAAGATATGAATGTTGAAATGGTAATGGAAATAGCTTATTGCCCTATCTGTGGGAGAAAGTTGGTGGAAGAATGAGTAATATACATAAATTTAAAGTAGAACCAATAGAAGGACACAAGACATGTGCTAAAGTTACAATTGATGGCGAACAGTGCTTATGCAGTTCGTATAAAATAGAACATTATGCTGGAAGTCTTCCGATGGTTAATATAAACCTTGTTGCCGATGTGCAATATGAGCAAGATACAGAAATCAACATTGTAAACTTGCACGAAATAGCTTCACTGATAGACAAGAAAACATTCAAGGAATTTTGCAGAGTTTGGGAGGAAATTCACAATGAAGCATAGCAAAGAATGGCACACTTGCGACAGGTGCGGTACTGAAATTGAAAAAGGAAAACTGTGCGGAAATTTGATTACACAGAACAGCGCTTTTAACACTGTATACGACTTGTGCCCTAAGTGTATGGAAGATTTTGAGGAGTTTATGAGAAATGAGAAGAATTAGAGAAACATTACATTGTCTGTGCTTAGATAGCAGAATAAGACACAATATAAGATATGCACAAAGACAATGGTTCTTTTCGTACTTTAAGCACTTTAGAAAAGATTTAAACATGCCATTGCTCAATAGTATTAAGCAAGCAAGAGGAATATCGAAAACTATTTTAGAAAGAGGGTATATGCAAGACCTTGTACATGATTCTGTAATGCGTATTAGATATTCGAGGAGATGCAATACTCGTGTGTGCAGGGCTGCTAGGAACGATTAGAGGTTTATGAGAAATGATTGTTAATATGGGAACCAAAACCTATGAAATGAGCCACAAGCAGGCAAAAGCTATCCTTGGAACGGCTAAGAAACTTGCAAATTGCAACATATACGGCATTGAAAAAGGCAATGTGGTGATTATGCTGAATGAAAAGTATGAGGACGACATGAGCCTTAAAAAAGCCGTAGGGGAGTATAAAAAGAAAGGGTTCAAGGTGTATTGGAAAGATGAGTTTAGGAAGAATAATTGAATCTATCGAGCGCGATGCGTTTGAAAAGTGCATGAATCCGCCCGAGCCGTTATATGATAAGCGTTGCTCGAATTGCAATCGGCTTTTGGGGCGATTCAGAGGAGAAGCGGAAGTAAAATGTCCTAAGTGTGGGACGATTAACATAATCGAGGCAAAATAATGAAAATAATAGAACGACACGAACCAACAATGCCAACAAAAAGAAAAACTTGTGATAAATGCGGATCGGTATTTGAATTTGAGAAAAGAGAATGCGATGTAACAGATCAGATAGGGGTAATGCATGATGGTCTTGGCAGTTACAGTATTAAATGCCCTGTATGTGGTGTAAGGCTATATTTTAATTGGATGTAGTAGAAAAATAAATATTTCAAGAGCACCAGACGCAGAGTGCCCACGGCATAAATGCGCAGAGAGCCAAATTCCAATGACTAAGGGAAGGAGGCTCTTTTTTGATTTCAGAAATCGAATCACTGATACAAGATTGCGAGAATTACATTAAGCGGAACGGCGTTGATGAGAATGTAATTGATGCATACTTAGAAACGTGCAGAATGGCTGATAAAGCAAAAAAACGTGATGTGTTGCTTAAATGTACGTCTAGGGCAAAAGAACTGATTGAGAGTGCTTGTAAGAGCGATATAGGCATATCTGATATGTGGGAAATCGAGAAGCTTGTGTTTGAAACAAAAACATCATACAGATTTCTTGATAAATACTACGAAGCTTTGCTTCTTGAAGCACAAAATAAAGTTGTTGATAGCTTTTTCCGGTACATCGAGAAGAAAAGAGTGCCAAAAGAACGGTTTTATATGCCGAGACGGAAATGTTTCTTGAAAATTGGTCTTGTCGATGCCTTACAAGGGATGATTGATGATAGATACGATATTCTTTGCATCTCACTTATCCCAGGTGCAGGAAAAACTACGATCGAGAAGTTTTTCAACGCAGCTATCATAGGTTGGTTTCCAAATGATTTCAATTTGTTTTATTCGCATAGCGGAGATATTACGCGAATGTACTACGATGGAATGATTGAAATTGTAACGAATCCGGATGAATATGCGTGGAACGAGGTATTTCCGAATTTGTCCGTAACAAGAACGGACGCGAAGATGGAGCAGTTTAATGTCGGTAAGTACAAACCGTTCCCATCGGTTCAATGTACATCCGTGGGAAGTAAGAATGCAGGTAAGGTTCGTGCATCCAAGTTTCTTCTTGTCGATGATATGATCGGAGGAATTGAAGAAGCGTTAAATCCTACGATCCTTGACAAACTGTGGAATAAATACGCGGTAGATGCCAGACAGAGAAAAATCCAAGATACAGACGGACATAACTGCAAGGAAATCCATATTGCGACAAGATGGAGTGTTAATGATGTTATCGGGCGTATTCAAAATATGTATGCAGGAAATCCAAGGGTTAAGGTTATTGCAGTACCGGATATTGATCCCAATACCGGAGAAAGCAACTTTGATTATGAATATAGTGGATTTACGGTCGAATTCTTTCAAGATCAGCAATTATTGATGGATGAAATCTCGTATAAGTGCCTTTATAAGCAGGAACCTATTGAGCGTGAAGGATTGTTGTTTCCGGACGATAAAATCCGTAGGTTTCTCAATCTTCCGCACGGAGAACCGGAGATTATTACCGGACAATGCGATACCAAAGGAAAAGGAACTGACTATTTCGTTATGCCGATACTGCAAAAGTATGGAGAAGATTACTATTGCGTCGATTGTGTTTGCGACAATACGGCAGACTATGAAATGCAGTACGAAAACGCCGCAAATGTCCTTGTGAATAACAAAGTGCAGGAATGCGAGTTTGAGCGTAATGCTGGTGGCGATCGCGTGGCTATGGAAGTAAATAAGCGCGTCGAGGGCAAAGGCTGGATATGTAATATAACTGATATGCCGACCGAGACCAACAAGGAAGCTAGGATTTTTCAGTGTTCGTCTTGGATATTGCAGCACGTCATATTCAAGGATTCTTCCAAGTACAAGCCTAAAGAACCGTACGGAGTAATGATGTCATTATTAAAGCAGTATTCGGTTTCCGGAAAGAAACAGTTAGATGATGTACCGGATGTATTTTCAAACTTTGCTTTACGAATGACAAAAGGAAATAGAGTGGCAAAAGTAGAAGCAACGGCAAATCCATTCAGAAGGGGGTATTAGCCATGACAACCAATGAATATTTATCACAGATCAGTAGAACTGACCATGCAATCAAGAATAAATTGACGGAAATCAAGCGATTGTCGGATATGGCAACTTCCATATCGATGTCCCCAAAAGAGGTTGATGTTCAATCTTCCGGAGATCAAGACAAATTAGGAAGCGCGGTCGCAAAAATCGTAGACCTGCAGAATGAAATCAACGTTCTTGTTAACGAACTTGTTACAAAACGTAGGGAGATTATAGGGCAGATTGACAGTATGGAGGATACAGATGTGTATATCGTCCTAGCCGCGCATTACATTGATGGCAAGGATTGGAACGTGATTTCTGTTGATATGGATTGCTCATACAGAAATGCCATGAAGCTTCGCAAAAAGGCTTTAAGAGAATTTGAAACAAAATTCGGTGCATTATATCTCGGGGATAACACTAAAGTTCACTAAAGTTCACTATGATTCATAACATTTCCTAAAACTTGTGTGTTACACTAAAAGAGTAAAAGATCAAGTAGTTCGTTTCAATATCACCCTTTCGTAAGGAACCGTCAGAAATGGCGGTTCTTTTGTTGTGTAGAAAAGAGGATTTATGGAAAAGGTAACGATATATTGTCCGGATTGCGGACGAATTGCCGGACATTATGATAGGAGATCTACGATAGATCATCCGTGTAAATGTAAAAAATGCAATCATATTGTGATTTATCGCGTGGCAACAGGCAAGATTGAAACGAAGCCAATACCAAAACGCGCTTGCAGTAGTGGAGTTTTATTTATATGAACAAGCAGTATTTTCATGACCTTGTAAAAGGCAGATACGGAAGGAAAATTGCATATACGGATGTTGAAACCATTACGGCAGACAACATTGTAAAGGTTGTGGGAAACTGCATTGGTGCATTTTATTTCAACAAGACGATCATTCGGTATCTGTGGAACTATTACAAGGGTGATCAGCCTGTATTGTACCGAACAAAGATACAGAATGCGGATATAACCAATAAGGTATCTGAAAACCATGCCTATGAGATTGTTCAATTCAAGGTTGGTCAGACCTACGGTGAACCAATTCAACTTATTAGCAGGAAAGATGATGATCGGATAAATAATGCGGTTGACGAATTTAATGATTATCTTACCGATGCTAATAAGCAGGAAAAGGATATTAAGGCAGGAGAGTGGCAATCAGCAACCGGAACGTCATTTAAGGCGGTGCAGATTACAAAAAATGGAGATATACCATTTAGAATTGTTGCACCGACACCAATGAATACGTTTGTTATCTACAGTCGTTCCACAGAAGAACCGCTTTTAGCAATCCAAGAGCTTAAGGATGCTGATGGACAGATGTATAAACTCTGCTACACGGACTCTTACGAGTGCAAGATTGTAAATGGAGAGGTTCAAAATTGGCAACTACATGGCTTTGGCGGAATCCCGATTGTCGAGTTTCCGAACAACCATGAGCGCATTTCTGATATTGAGCTTGTGATCGGGCTATTGGATGCAATCAATACGATGCAGTCAAACCGAATGGATGGAGTTGAGCAGTTTGTTCAGTTTTGGGTAAAATTCGTAAATTGCGAGGTTGATGATGAACAATTCCAAAAGATGCGTATGTCACACGCGCTGACCGTAAAATCCAATAATGCCGAAAACAAGGCGGACGTGGATATTATGACGCAGGAACTGAATCAGACCGAGTGTCAAGTCGCAAAGGATGATTTGTGGGAAAACACCTTATCTATTTTAGCGATTCCACAACAGAATAAAGGATCTGACGGAGGCTCTACAATGGGGGCGGTGTCTTTGAGATCTGGATGGGATTTTTCAAAGACTAGGGCAAAATTAAAAGATCCAATAGTTAAAACTTCTGAAAAAAGACTTGCGAAAGTTGTTTTGAATGTGATTCGTATACAGGATCACGATTTGGGATTGAGTTTGCGCGACTTTGATGTGCAGATCAATCACAGTCCACAAGACAATATGTACACCAAGTCGCAGACACTATATCAGTTGTTGCAAGCCGGCATTCATCCTCTTGTCGCAATCAAGTCGGTTGGGCTTTGGGGAGATGCAGAAAAGACATTCCTGTTGTCAAAGCCATACTTGGATAATCTGTGGAAAACGATTGATGATGCAGAAGCACAGGAACAGAAAGCAC
>OGZC01000058.1_pt1 | contig 55474 bp, 63 predicted proteins | sample 1576751 | NCBI WGS metagenome assembly OGZC01 (sample SAMEA3541486, study PRJEB24748) | human gut metagenome | biome: human gut; feature: human-associated habitat; material: faeces | place: China | collected 2012
GCGCAATCGCGGGTGCAGGCCAGCGTGACGCGGCGGTCAGTGGTCAGCGGCGGCAGAGGGGATTTCAGCGAGGTGACCAGCGTCGGCCAGGTTTTAAGCAGCGGCGCGGATTGATCCAGGCCCGGGGCGAGCGCATCCCGGTGCGCCACCTGAGTGAGCAGGGTATCCACCTGGCGGTCGGCCAGGGCGGTGAGCGCCTGCTGCTCGGTGTCATACTGGCGGATAATCACCTTCAGTCCGAGGCTGTGCGCCATCAGCGCCAGATAGTCGGCGTTAATGCCCTGATAACTTTTCTCGTCGCCGTCATAGACGATAGGTGTCCTCTCGGGAAGCCAGGTCCCGACGGTCAGCGTCGGCTGCGCCGCCAGCCATGCTTTCTCCTTACCGCTAAGCGGGATATCGATCGCCGCGATATGAGAATGGCTCTTCAGCTCCAGCTGTTTCATGGCATACGCGGCAGGCGAGAGGCTCAGCGCCAGCCCGACAACGACGGATAAAATAAGACGAACCGCCATGCCATCACCCTATTTTATTGCGTTGCGCAAAGTCATATAGCTCAAGCAGGGTGCTGCAGCCTAATTTATCCATCAGACGGACCTTATAGGTACTTACCGTTTTATTGCTGATATTCATTTTGCTGCCGATGGTGGTGTAGTCGACGCCGCTGAGAATATAGCGGAACACCTTCATCTCCTGCGTTGACAGCGTATCCAGCCGGTCCTGATCGGTGATGCCGTGGGTGCAGAAGCGTTCCAGTGAAAAGGGGAAATAGCTGTAGCCATTATTGGCTGCGTCGATTGCGGCGAGGATATTATTCATTCCCTCTTTTTTACTCACAAAACCATTTGCTCCGCAGTCGGCGCTGCGTTTGCCGTAGAACAGTTCATTCTTAGCGGAAATGATGATGATTGTTCCCTGGTAGCGGCGTTTGCGCAGCTGCTCCAGCACCTCGATACCGCTGAGCTCCGGAATATCGACGTCGACGATGAGCAGGTCAGGCTGCATGCTTTCCGCGGTCTGCACGGCATGAGCGCCGCTGTCGAGCTCTGCCGCGACGGTAATACCGTTGCTGTCGAGAAGGTTGCGAATGGCGATACGTGCCAATGGATGATCGTCAATGATTATCGCATTCATGGGGGCGTAAATCCTGATATGAAAAAAGAAGGGCGATGCCTGGTGCAGGTGCGGCGGGGGTTATTTTTATCGATGCCGTTATAAGGCGTAATTGTAACACAAATCGTTTTGGGCCAGGGAAATATTGTGGAGCTGAGCCAGACGAATATATTTGCATAGCTGGATGACAGTTGTAGGAACGGGCGTTCACTTGCTTCAGCGCGGTCTGCTGTTAAAAAAAATGCAAACGATTAATCTGCTCTTATTAAGGTGAGTTCTCGGGAATATCGTCCGGCGACAACTGGCAGGTAAAATAATAACAATGGCGAAAGAAAAACGCGCCTTCTGGCGAAAATGGGTTTGGAAACATCTGCTGGCAGGAATAACAGTACTGGCAATGAGTAGCGCCGCGGTGGGAAAGGATGTCGTCCCCGATGAGGCGCGGACCCGAGATATGATGCGCTGTCAGGATTATCTGCAACTGGATCCGCGCGCCTGGACGCCGATGGTGATTTGGCTGATGAACGATCCTTTTTCACTGGAGCCGCCGGAGTGGACCGACTTCCATGAAGCCGAGCTGGTGCTGACGCCGATCCTCACCGAAATCTGCCGTCAGGAGCCGGATGTCTGGCTCACCTCGCTGCGGGAACGGCTCAATTCTTATCAGCAGGTGCGGTCGCTGAACTAAGCGACCGCGGTAAAACGGCAGAAAAAGTGACTAAATGCGCAGTTAGCGGCCTTCTTCTGCGCAAAGGCTCAGCAGCGGCCCGCTTTCTGCGACAGGGCGTCGCAGGTTTTGCTCGCTAGCGTCGGGTTGGCGCCGGCGCAGATGGCATTCAGAGGCGCTGTCATCTGCGCGCTTTCACATTTATTTCCCGGTGGCAGAAAAATTCAGTGTTAATCCAACGCCGACCTCGTTAATTTTGATAAAACGCGCCAGGCTAACCTTCGCCGCAAGATCGGTACAATGGCACGGATAGACGGAGTCTGGGGACAATACTTTAAGGTAATCCCCTGTCTGCGTGAGGCGATCTTCATCAGCATTTTGCAAATGGAACCCGCCAATGACCGAAACAATGTGTTTTTCTCCGGTAACCTGTTTTGCATATTCAATAATGTTAGCTATTCCCGCGTGAGAACAGCCTGTGACTACCACCAGTCCATCTTCTGTTTTTATTGCCAGCGCAGAATCATCCATAACGTAATCATCTGTAATTTCGCTTTTATCATCCACCGTTTGGCCTACCGGTGTCAGCATCTCAAATTTATTGTCCCTTGGTATTTGACCGAGGAAGATAATGTTTTCAGTGAGTGGATAAGGTTTTTTGCTGCAAATTTTGTCAAAAAAGGGATCATTTTGATCGAATCTGTAGTTTATCCCGATGGCTTTTGCATCAAAGTATTTTGGGGTTAATGCATCTGGGTGACAGATTAAGTTTATCTTTCTTTCAGGAATGAAATTTATCCGGTCATAATATTGAACTAAATGATTTAGCCCCCAGGTATGATCGTTATGCCCATGAGAAAAAACGATGCTATCGATACTGGTTAAATCAATTTTCAGCGTCTGCGCATTCTTCAGGAAAACATCCGAATATCCGGTATCGAAAAGGATTTTTTGACCATCATACTCAATCAGATAAGACACACCAGGTTCACCGATAAGGTACCTGTCAATTAATGTATTATTATCAACCAGAACCGTCAATCTCATCAGCCAATCCTCGATGTGGAGCCAATAATATAAAAAACTACATCTTTCTATTCTGGACTGGTGTTATGCCACATTCATTGCGGATAAGCAATTCACCAACATTTGTCATGAAAGACAGGGCTGACCAGATACCGCCGGGAAAAGAATGAGCTTAACTAAAAAAGTTGCATAGTGCCGTTTCTCGCTTGCGTTAGCCTTTTATGCAACCGCGGCCATGCTCATCACAAGGGAGACGGTAGTCATGCAATCGCTGTCTTTCATCCCTGACAACATAACCGGTCTAAGGGCATACCGATATCGCGCCATGCCCTCATAGTCGACCGATGGAACGCTACCGTCAAGCCGAACCGTTCGACATCAACGCTCCTGAGGGCAGTAGGAATAGGAATGCGCAGTTATCCGCATCGCTGACCTGACTTGAGAAACGTCGTATCCAGTAGCCTTGCTAATACTGATATATCTTATTTCCATTAGTTATTAATGAATCATTGACAGTGTTTTGCTGAACTGATTCAGCTAATGGCTCGCAGGATAATGTTTTGTAAAAATTATGTGATTAAAATTTAAGGGTTTGTAGTAAGCTCTAAAGATAGAAAGATCGTCTGGATTTTATCCGCTACCTTGAAGGGATTAATAAATCTGCGTTATAAATTAATCGCACTATTTAGAATACAATGGAAATATCTGAATGAACAATTCAGATAAATAGTGAAATAAATCTTATTATGCTGGTAGCTTCAGGACAGGGTATGTTTATGAAGAATGGAATTATTCTATCAATCGCAGATCGTATCAAAGACGCGTTTCCCATACCAACAGACGAATTCAGAAAAAGGCTTGAAGAGGACTGTTATGTAATATGGAAGTTGCCGCAATTTTATACCTGGCAAATCACCCTATCCTCCATCATTCCCGCCTGTACTGATTATATTGAAGCAATAAATGCAGAGGTACATGGCGCTTATGGTTCTGCCCGCCATTAAAACCAATGGTGAAATCATTCGCAAAGTTCTGTTTGTCACCGTGGGTGCGATGATGGTGACGCTTTCAGTAAAATATTTTACAGGAGTATGAAATGGCAATGGTCAATGAAAATATCGTCATTCGTCTGGCGCAAGACGTAGACATCCCTGAGGTGAAACAACTGCTGGAGCGCTATCACGCAAAAAATCTTGCAGGCGAGCAAAGGGCGAATGGATTTGTCACCACCGATATGACGGAGCAGCAATTAAGCGAACTAAGTTCAGCCGAAAGTGGTGTGGTGATCGCCGTTGATCGTTCATGTGACAAGGTCATTGGTCTGCTGCTCGGCGGATCGTGGGAATTTCTCAGCCCGTGGCCCATGTTTAAATACATGGCAAGTATTCTCAACGAATATCGCTACCAGGGGGAAAAACTGGATGCAGTAAGCTCATATCAGTATGGCCCCATCTGCGTCGCAGAAGAGTATCGTGGCTGGGGCGTGGGCGAGATGCTGCTTGAGTATCAGCGCAAGGTGTTTGCACCGCGTTATCCCGTCATTGTTACCTTTGTCAATGTGCAGAACCCGCGCTCGTATGCGTTTCATACCCGCAACCAGTTCGAAGACGTCGGTTTCTTTAACTTCAATGGCAATAAGTACCACATGATGGCATTACCGACCTCCTGAGCGTTGGGCTGAAATAGTGCGGTATACCCGGCGGGCGTCTTCGGCGCCTGCCGGTATAAGCATAGGTCCAGGTTTGGCCGGTGGCTGACCGATCTCTGCTATTTTGAGGGCGTCTGGAAAAGGGCCTACGTTTGCACATAAGCCCTTGATATCTGGGGGCCCCTGTTGGGTTTGAACCAACGACCAAGCGATTATGAGTTCCTACCAGAACAACCGAAAATCAATAGGTTGCGTTATTTATCATTGACATAGATTGCCACTATTTACCAATGATTACCAATTATTCGCCATTTCTACCGCCCCTTAATTTAGCCATCAAGTTGCAATTTGTTATTAGTCTTATGTGACTTAATACATACCGGCTTTTACTGTGCTCAAAGTGATTGACCTGTAAGGCTCGCTCCAAGAATAGATTCAAAGTGAGAGAACTAGGTATGCGGGAAAGAAAATGGCTATCAATGATTCAGGCGATTATACCAATATGAACTCCTCCCTGAAAACAGTGCCAAGCTAAACCAGAAGTCTCCGGAAAGACGAAGATCTCTGATTTAGCACTACACTGAATTTGGGCCAGGGTCAGAAAACTTGAGCAATTAAAAATAGCGTGCAACTAAAACAGGGATTCTTACATTAGCTACTCAACCCATAAATAACATTGCTAGTCAAACACTAACTGATATATCCCGTATTTTCATCCTATTGTGCGAGTCAGTAGTTGTATCTATGAGGGACACAAGGGATTCATTATGCACTGGTTTCATGAAAGGGTAACTCAGCCTATCCGAACAAGTCTTTAGAAATCTTGAACGCATTTTAGTTTAGTTGAAGTCTAATTTTTGATCGATTCAAAAAGGCTTTTTCAGGGTGAAAAAGCCTTTGTAAAGCTGAAAAAATGCAAATACTGGGACTATAAGATCTCGCCTACAGGGAGTGGCATCATATTCTGTTAACGAAGTTTACTTATTGTTCTGTGCAGTAAAAAGCAGGAGTAAACTCTTTAACAAAAATGTACCCACCGGGTTTTTGTGCGTATACTTGAAAACTGGTGCGGGCCCCATGTTCAGTATAGAATTCTGGAAGCAACTTTTTTAGACCATCTGGGCCTGCAGTATCTTGTAATGATATAGTAGTGGTTGTATTTTCAAGATAAACTCCCTCATTAATACGCTTATATTTGAAAAGAACAGTTCTGCTTATACTAAAAATACCTTTATTACCGTTATTCAGCACGCCAGATAAATTTGCTACTCCTTCATGACCAAGGAAAGAGTATTTCAAACGAATGGACAGTAGTTGATGCTCTTTATGAACATTAATGATAGCATCACAAGTCATTGTATCTGAGTGTTGTGCCTTCCATTCAGTCCAGTTGTCGATTGCCAACGAAACAAAAGTGATAAATAGGATAATTGCGGTAATTGAACCGACTATATTCATTCGAGATAGTAATCTGATTCGCATTCTTCCCCCGGCAGGAAAGTCCCGATACAGCGTATTACTGACATCCTTTGTATCGGATAGACTGAAGATAAGTATAAAGTTTCTCCTTCTTCACAGTCAGGAGGGTTCTGTTTTAGCAATTCATTTAATTCATGTTCATTCAGCAGGGCTTGATCTGTATATATGTCGCAATTTTTAACTTTAAGCTTTGTTTTTGTATAATGACTAAAGTAATTTTCCCTCTTTAAATTGTGAGCAGTATAGAACATCAGGATGCAGAAAAACAAAAGTAGCAGATTAGTTATCAGTATCATACCGTGCTTGTACCGGTTTTTTTTGATGATACCTTTTTCTTCTAACTGCTTAAAGTTATTTAGAAAGTGCTCATCAGCAGTGTTAATAGCTTCAGATGTGCTGAAAGGTATGTTCTTGGTGCCATTCATAGGTTCCAGGCAATTACTCACTGTAGTTACTATTGGGGTTATATCTAACCCATTGTCTATAGTTACACCTTTCCCATAATGAGTTGAAATTAGGCGTTTACCGGCACCTACTTTTTCCAGGCCTCTTCTGAGGTTCAGCATGTTTTGATAAAAAGTATTACTGCTAACAATCACTCCACGCTTACCCCACACTAGCTCTTTCATTTCATCTCTTGAGATCACTCTACCTTGATTCTCTATCAGGATCTTAAAACATTCTGATGCTGTACTCAGGAGGGTTACAGTTCGCCCATCAATTACATTACGAAGAGTATTTTCATTAGGACAAAAATGAATGTTACCTTCAATTGTGTATAAAGTCGGTTCTGAATGACACACCGACTCCTCTTCAAGCATGTTGCGCTCCTGTTAAGCAAAAAGAGAGGTTTTACTTAGTAAATCTTGTAATCAGGTTAATATAAGGAAAAATCTTAATCAAGATCAAGTTTAACCAGTTGATTTATCTAGGTAGTTGGGTTGGTTCTTAAGATTCTTTATCGCTTTTTCATATCAGCATCCTTATTACAAATGAGTTGTGTTGCAAAATTGTTAAATTTTATGTGTTGTACAAAGTCTATCGTCAAGGGATAAGAATCTCAATTATAAACTTAAGACTATTCTTTCATTTTTTTTGGGGAGCTATCCGAGGGTAATCTTTGGGAAAGCCATCGTACAGATGATGCCAATTTCCATCTGCTGAGTTCAGCAGTGCTTATTTGTGACATAAGGAACATCCTGCGTTGAGGATAGCTGAAGGCGGTTAAATGAAGATAGTCGTTATTAGTGACAACTTTTTTTTTCGGAACGCGTTCGCTACTACTATTAAATCTAGTAAGACGGTAATGTCTGAGGATGCCTTTATTGTGAGCTCAAAGAGTTATGATGGAGCTATTGTGATCATCAGTATCGCAAATAAAGATGTCATGCTTAAAATTCTGGGTGAAGTAATGAAAATGAATGTGCTCAAAATATTTTTAGAACCGTTGCATTGGCCATCTAGAATGAATGTATTTAAAATGCACAATGTATATATAGTTCCCTACAGAATGAAACTAAATCAGTTTATAGAGACTATAGAAAGTTGTATGTTGGCATTGGCAAGCGTGATAAGCATCAATCCAGAAAAGATAAGAGGTTCGGAATGGAGCACGATGCTATATTTAATGAGCGGTATTTCAAACCGTCAACTTGCTTATATGCTTAAGACTTCAGAAAAAACCCTAAGCGGGAGAGTAAACAACTTAGCTATCAAACTCGGTTTGGTTGGTTTTAATAAAGCTTTGCAATTGAGAGCAATGAATTTGTTTTACCTGATTTATACCTTAAATAAGCCAGTTGAAAAAAGAAACTATTTTATGAAACAGCAAAAGGCCATTTTAGAATCTGTCAAAAAATGGTTTGCAATTGTGTAGTTTTTTATATTGGTTATGTGGCTGTTTTTTGATTTTTATTAATAAGCCATACTCAATTCATTTGTTGTGTATGGGATCCGTTGATATTGGCAAAAGGAAAAAGATGACATTAATTATACGATGATTTTTATTGTTAAGTAACATGCAGTTATTGAATTAGATGAAATTGAGTACATGACTAATTTTACTGAAAATAAGGATTTTTTATGAATGCAAAAATTTTTGTAATTGCAGCGATGTCTGCTCTATCTTTGAGCTCCGCCGCGGCTTTGGCTAATACCACCACCGTTAATGGCGGTACAGTGCATTTTAAAGGCGAAGTCGTTAACGCAGCTTGTGCAGTAGATGCTGGTTCCATCGATCAAACTGTTCAGCTTGGCCAAGTTCGTTCGGCGAAACTGGCTACGGCAGGTAGCACTAGCTCCGCTGTTGGCTTCAATATTCAGTTAGACGATTGCGATACTTCCGTTGCTACCAAAGCGTCTGTTGCTTTCTCCGGTACCTCAGTTGATACAACTAACACCAGCGTTCTGGCGCTTCAGAATTCTGCTGCTGGTAGCGCTACCAATGTAGGCGTACAAATCCTTGATAAAACCGGTACCCCGCTGGCACTAGATGGAGCATCCTTCAGTGCAGCGACCACGTTGAACGACGGCACCAATATCATTCCTTTCCAGGCTCGTTATTACGCCACTGGCGCGGCGACAGCGGGTACTGCTAACGCTGACGCCACCTTCAAAGTGCAATACGAGTAATTTCAATATCAGACAGGGATGCGTTTTGGGCCAGGACGGCCCGTTATCCACAACGGGATTGGGGTAATAACGTGCAAGGAATGAAAACAGGTTTCCTGATGTTTCTGCTACCCCCGCTGGCGCTAGCTGGTGATCACTGGAACGTCATGGTAGCTGGGGGAAGTTTGCAATTCCATGGGGTCATTATTGCAGAGTCTTGCCGCGTGGAAGTAGGTGATCAGCAGATGACTGTGAATATGGGGCAAGTCAGCAGTAATCGCTTTCATTCAACAGGGGAGGATGCCAGCCCTGTGCCATTCGATATACACCTTCAAGATTGTAGTACAAAGGTCAGCCAGCAAGTCGGAGTATCGTTTCGCGGCGTAGCTGATGGAAAAAATCCAGATGTGCTCTCTGTAGGGGAGGGGCCGGGCATCGCTACTGGCATAGGTATCGCGTTTTTTAATAAAGAAGATCAGCTGATTCCCTTGAATGGTCCACCTTCCCTCTGGCAGAGGCTCTATACCGGTCCCACCACACTACATTTTGTAGCCAAGTATCGGGCAACTGGTAAGCAGGTCACTGGGGGGATGGCAAACGCACAAGTATGGTTTTCTCTCACCTACCAGTAATAAACCTGCGGACATTTGACAAATAGGTAATACCGTAAGCACAAAAGGAGTGAATGTGAATAAAAGATTGCGAATTACAAGAAGATTTTGGGTGGGGCTCTTTTTACTAGCCACAAGCAGTTATTCGACCATGGTACAGGCTGGTGTCGCGCTCGGTGCTACCCGGGTTATTTATCCAGCTGGACAAAAACAAGTGCAGTTGGGTGTAACAAATAATGATGATAGTAATACCTATTTGATCCAGTCTTGGATAGAAAATTCTGAAAATGAAAAAGATGGTCGTTTCGTCATTACACCACCACTTTTCGCTATGCAAGGAAAAAAAGAGAATATTTTACGGATTATTGACGCTACTAATAACCAGTTGCCGCAGGATCGGGAAAGTTTATTTTGGGTTAATGTTAAAGCCATCCCATCAATGGACAAATCCAAACTTAGCGATAATACCTTACAGTTAGCGATTATCAGTCGCATTAAACTCTATTATCGTCCGGCGAAATTAGCGCTAGCGCCTGATCAAGCAGCGGAAAAGCTCACTTTTAGCCGCAGTGGATCATCGTTGACGCTTACGAATCCTACTCCTTATTACCTGACGGTGACCGAGCTCAACGCCGGAACCCGGATACTGGAAAACGCGTTGGTGCCGCCGATGGGTAAAACTTCAGTTAAATTGCCTCCAGATGCTGGTAGCCGCATCACTTATCGCACAATTAATGATTACGGAGCACTGACTCCAACGATGAATGGTGTATTGCGTTAATGTCGGAGCGGTCCGTTGGCGGGCCACGTCACAAATAACAATAAGAACTGACAACCGGGCGAATTCAGACCGGAGGGACTATGTCACATCTCAAATATGGACTGGACCGTTTTGGTTCCTCTAGCACAAGGTTTCTTCCTTGCGCTATCTCTGCTATGGCTAAACTCTTTATGGCGTTCTTTTTTATTCTGTCGGAGGGGCATGCGCAGACAGAGATCTATTTCAACCCGCGCTTTTTAGCTGACGATCCTGCTTCAGTGGCGGATCTGTCTGACTTTGAAAATGGACAGGAGGTACCGCCCGGCACTTACCGCGTCGATATCTACCTGAACGATGGATTTATTACCACGCGCGATGTCACCTTTAACCTCGGCGAAAAAGGTCATGGATTAGATCCTTGCCTGGCCCGCAGCCAGCTGGCTGGGATGGGCGTGAACATCGAGGGGATAAAAGGAATCGATCGCCCTACCGCCGATACCTGCGTTCCGCTAACCAAACTTATAAACGGTGCGACGACTCATTTTGATGTTGGTCTGCAACGGTTATATCTCACCGTACCTCAGGCTTTTATGGGCAATCGTGCGCGTGGCTATATTCCGCCCGAACAATGGGATGCCGGCATTAATGCTGGATTGCTCAACTATAACTTCACTGGTAACAATGTGCATAACGATACCGGCGGCGGCAGCAATTATGCTTGGTTAAACTTGCAAAGTGGACTTAACCTCGGTGCCTGGCGGCTACGCGATAATACTACCTGGAATTACACTAGTGACGACGGTACTTCACGCAACAAAAATAAGTGGCAACACGTTAATACTTGGCTGGAGCGCGATATTACGCCCCTACGTTCACGCCTGACCCTAGGAGATAGTTATACCAATGGAGATATTTTTGACGGCTTCAATTTCCGTGGTACTCAACTCGCCAGTGATGACAACATGTTGCCGGATAGCCAGAGAGGCTTTGCGCCAGTAATCCATGGTATTGCCCGTAGCACTGCTCAGGTCTCTATCAAACAAAATGGCTATGAGATTTATCAGAGTACAGTACCGCCTGGTCCCTTCGCAATTAACGATCTTTATGCTGCGAGTAGTGGTGGCGACCTACAGGTCACAATTAAAGAAAACGATGGTACCCGTCAGGTCTTTAGCGTGCCGTGGTCAACGGTACCCGTGCTACAGCGTGAAGGGTATACCCGCTATGCGTTGACAGCCGGAGAGTATCGTAGTGGCAACGTTCAGCAGGAAGAGCCTAAGTTCTTTCAGGGGACTGTTTTACATGGTTTACCCACCGGATGGACAATTTATGGTGGCGCTCAACTTGCTGAACGTTACCGAGCCGTGAACCTCGGCATGGGAAAAAATATGGGTGATTTTGGTGCCCTTTCACTGGACATTACTCAGGCGAACGCCACGTTGTCTGACTACAGCGATCATCAGGGACAGTCAATTCGCTTTCTGTATAACAAGGCGCTGAGCGATGTAGGTACTAATATCCAGTTAGTGGGTTATCGCTATTCTACAAAAGGTTATTACAATTTTGCTGATACTGCCTATCGCCGGATGAGCGGTTACGACGTACAGACTCAGGATGGCGTTATTCAGGTGAAACCGAAATTCACTGATTACTACAACCTTACCTGGAACAAGCGCGGCAAAGTACAGGTGAATGTTACCCAACAGTTAGGACGTACTGCCACGCTTTATTTGAGCGGCAGCAATCAAACCTACTGGACAACAGGTAAGGCAGACCAGCAGTTGCAAGCAGGACTGAGCGCCGCGGTTGAAGATATCAACTGGACGCTAAGTTACAGCCTGACCAAAAACGCTTGGCAGCAAGGACGTGACCAGATGCTGGCGGTTAACGTCAATATTCCATTTAGTCATTGGCTTCGTTCTGACAGCCAATCCTTATGGCGCCACACCTCCGCTAGCTACAGTATGTCACACGATCTTAATGGCCGAATGACCAATCTGGCCGGGATTTACGGCACTCTTCTGGAAGATAACAACCTGAGCTATAGCGTACAAACTGGCTATGCCAATGGAGGAGAAACCGATACTAGCAGCACTGGCTATGCCGCACTGAACTACCGTGGCGGCTACGGTAGTGCCAATCTTGGCTACAGTCGCAATGATGGATTCAGGCAACTCTATTATGGCGTCAGTGGAGGCGTGCTGGCTCACGGGGACGGTGTGACCTTAAGCCAACCGCTGAATGATACAGTGGTACTAGTGAAAGCGCCGGGTGCGGATGGGGTCAAAGTGGAAAACCAGACCGGTGTGACCACCGACTGGCGTGGTTATGCGGTTGTGCCTTACGCCACTGAGTATCGGGAAAACCGAGTGGCTCTTGATACCAATACACTTGCAGATAATGTTGACCTTGATGATGCAGTAGTCAGCGTGGTGCCCACCCACGGCGCGATTGTGCGAGCAGATTTCAAAGCCCATGTTGGTGTCAAGTTGCTGATAACCCTGACCCGTAAAGGTAAACCGGTACCGTTCGGTGCAATGGTGACTTCAGGCAGCAGTCAGAGCGGCAGTATTGTAGCTGATAACGGTCAGGCCTATATGAGTGGCATGCCGCTTGCTGGAAGCCTACAGGTTAAATGGGGTGAAGGGGTGGGAGCTAGCTGTGTGGCCCGTTACCGCTTGCCGGAGGAGAGTCAGCGGCAGTCGCTGAGCCAGCTATCGGCAGAATGCCGTTAAGGAACGCATGATAATGGATACACCACTTAACCTTCTGAGAGCTGCACTGATCTTAATCTGTGCGAACGCTTTTGCGGCTGACAGTACCATATCAATCAGCGGCTATGTGCGCGATAACGCTTGTGCGGTCGCCATCGAATCGAAAGAATTTACCGTCGACCTGATGAATAATGCTGTGAAACAGTTCAGTGCCGTTGGATCTGTCACTCCAGCGTTACCGTTTCGCATCGTGTTATCACCTTGCGGCAGCTCGGCTACGGCAGTGAAAGTTGGCTTTACCGGCACTCCGGATAGCAATAATGACAAACTTTTAAAAATCGATAGTGATGCTTTTGCCGCATCGGGGATGGCGGTACAGATCCTGGACAATCAGCAAACGATGCTGCCCATAAATGCGGCTGCATCATCAATCGCTTGGACGAATTTGACACCTGGGCAGACCAATATCTTGGGTTTTTATGCGCGGCTGATGGCAACCCGTGTACCAGTCACCGCTGGCCATGTTTATGCGACAGCAACCTTTACCCTTGAATTCCAGTAACCGGAGGTTTTAATGAAATATCGATTTGCAGGAGCGCTACTGGTGGGGTTACTGTCCATGAGCGTCAGCACGTCACAGGGCGCCGATATCAACATTACGGTGAACGGTCGAGTGGTGGCCAGGCCGTGTAATATCGCAACTACCAACGCTAGTATAGATCTCGGCGATCTCTTTACCTTCAGCCTAAAGTCAGCTGGTTCCACTTCAGCGTGGCACGACACGGCGCTTAGTTTAACCAACTGTCCAATTGGCACCTCTCGGGTGGTCGCTACCTTTAGCGGTATGGTGGACAATACAGGTTATTATAAAAATCAGGGAACAGCGGGCAATATTCAGCTCGAATTGCAGGACGACAGCGGTAGGAGACTTAATAATGGGGCAGCGAAGTTAGTACAAGTTGACGATAGCTCTCAGTCGGCGAGTTTTCCGCTCAAGGTACGGGTACTATCTGTGAAAGGTGGTGCTACCCAGGGAACTATTCAGGCGGTTATTAACGTCACCTACAGCTATGCTTGAGCAAGGAGAATATGTGAATGAATAAACTTATCCCTCAGTTTACCGTCTTGCTATTAGCAGGCTGGTCTATCAATGTTTGGGCATTTTCTTGTATGGATGCTTCAGGCCAAACTCTTCACAGTATGGCTGGTCCTGGTTCTGTGAATGTATACGTCAATCTTCAGCCCACTATTGCAGTAGGGCAGAACTTAGTTGTTGATATTTCCCGTTCAGTGGTGTGTAGGAATGATGCTCCTACACATCGTAATGATAATGTTATGATGCTTTTTGGTTCGATGTATGGTGGGGCTCTATCTAACTTTACTGGTACTCTTCGATACTATGGCTCTTCCTATACTTTTCCATTGAGAAGCGCTACATCTCCTCATAATTTTACATCAGGTAGTTATGTACCCTGGAATACTCAGCTTTACTTAACTCCAATTTCTGCAGCGAGTAGTGTCGCGATTAAAGGTGGTACGAGATTCGCACAGTTAGTAATGTATCAGGTAGGGTCTGATATTACGAGCGGAGGTAATATTCAGACCGTAAAATTTACATGGAATTTATACTCAATGAGAGATGTAGTCGTCCCTACTGGTGGCTGCGATGTTTCCGCCAGAGATGTCACAATGACGCTTCCTAATTATCCGGGATCGATGGCCGTGCCGGTTACCGTTCATTGCGCACAGAATCAAAATCTTAGTTACTATCTCTCCGGTACGACTACAGATAGTGCAAATTCGATATTTGCTAACACTGCTTCTGCCTCTCCAGCACAGGGCGTTGGCGTGCAAATGACACGTAATGGAGCGATTGTTTCTGCAAACAACACTATCTCTTTGGGGACGGTAGGCCCTTCACCGGTGAATCTCGGTTTAACTGCGAATTATGCCCGTACCATAGGTCAGGTTACTGCGGGAAATGTTCAGTCCCTCATCGGAGTAACATTTATCTATCAGTAAATTTACGGTCAGTGAAAGATATATAATATTCTGTTTTACGGCTTGAAAAATTCAATGTCGCCATTTGGATATATATATTTACGGCGTCGTCCAAACTCTACTTTAAGTAAAGATCTTCAGGATTAATAATGATGGTTGAGTCTTTTACGCAGCAGGTCAACTGCTTTACGGATAGCCGAAAAGAATGCCAGGCAGTGCAAGCTTTGGCCACGCCCACCCCTTTTGAAAGCGAGCTAGTTCATGCCATTCAGAACGGTCAGGTCTATCCTGTCTTCCAGCCCATTGTCGATATCCATCTGCATATTAAAGGCATTGAAGTGCTCTCGCGTTGGCGAAAGGACGGCGTCGTTCTGCTACCAACCGAGTTTCTGCCGAACATACAGTCAGAAGCCATTTGGTTCTCGCTTACAGCTTTCGTTCTGCAAGAAGCGGTGCAGGGTATCAATCGCTATCAGGGCGAATTTTATTTTACCGTCAATATACCGACCTGCATCGCGCACCATCACCATCTTATCTGTTTGATGGAAACTGCATGGTTGCAGTTGCATAATCCGCTGTGGGCCGATTGTCTGGTGTTAGAATTTGCTGAAACTGTCGACCTCACACAACAAGGAAATACGATAGCGAATATGCGGAAAATTCAAGAACGAGGCTTTCGTATCTTTCTTGATGACTGTTTTTCGCAAAACAGCGTGATTTTTCCGATAAGGTTGGCACGTTTTTGCGGTTACAAACTGGATAAGAGTATTATTAACGATTTCCAACGCGACCCACATGCTATGGCATTGATGAAAAGTCTTATCTATTACTGCCAGTTAACGCAGAGCGATTGCATCGCAGAGGGGGTGGACAGTTTGGAAAAGTTCAATAAATTGAAGGGGATGGGGTTGGTTTTTTTCCAAGGCTATTTGTTTTCGCAGCCGGTTGAACTTGAACACATGATGTGCATGATAAAGAAATCTAAATATTGTTTTAATATTCAATAAATTGATAAAAGTAATTGTTGTATGTGCATATTGCCAGACTTTTCTTGTTAGTTTTAACGATACCGGAGTTATCTTTTATCGATGGCTGCGCTGAAAATGGGAATAAAGGACGAGTTATTCTGGTTTTGTTAACTTAACGGGATGTTTACAAAGCATCAATGTCAGAGAATTGCCTGGCGGTTTGTGCAGCTGTCCTGTCGCCATCCCATTACGAGGCAACAAAAAAGCCACTCGAAAAAGTGGCTTTTTTGTTTGATTTTAAAGCTAAAATTTGGTGGCCCCTGTTGGGTTTGAACCAACGACCAAGCGATTATGAGAAAAAGCCTGCTATATTTTTGTTTGTTCTCACTGTGTATATTTTGTTTTAATTCAATGAATTAATTGTTTGTGATTACTAACGTAAAATCCCGTTTATTCCCTTTTATTAACGTTCTGAGGTAGCCTATAGGGAGCCTGGCTTTTTTGGTCATGCACCAAGCGATTTCGGCGCGATTGTTACAGGGGCAGATAATGGAGCCTTTCAAGTTCACAAAATCCAAGATAAACGAGCTGCCATCCGCACCAAAGGGGCGGCAGGACGAATATTACGATAGTCATGTTAGAGGGTTGCGCCTCAGAGTTGGGGCCACTGGTCTGAAGACGTTCTATGCCGTCAGAAAAGTTAAAGGGAAGTTCATCAGAACTGCGCTGGGCCGGTTCCCTGAGATATCCGTTGAGCAAGCTCGGACGATGGCTCTGGAAACGCTTGGAGGTATTGGGACGACAGGAAAGAACCCGAACGAAACAAAAAGGGAAGCTAAGAGGGCCAGCGTTACTCTTCGCGAAGCAATGGAGCTATATATTGAAACCCGCGGAGATCGACTAAAAGAAACAACGGCCAATCAGTACCGGCGTTTGCTCACCAATTTTTCCGGTGACTGGTTAGATAGACCAATTGCCAAAATCTCAAGAGATGATACTCAGAGCCGGCATAAAGCTATTACGGAAGGTATGGTTTGGTTCGGAGCTGAATTATCTAAGCTACGCAAAGGCGTCGGATCTGGGAGTAAAGCTCAGGCTGATTTGTGGGGCCGGTCGCTGAGGGCTGTATATAATTTTGCCTACGATAATTATCGTGATGATGAGGGTATTAAATTATTACCTGATCCCCCTACTATTGCATTAAGCACAAAGCGGCAATGGCACGGCTTAACCAGAAAGAATACACGCATCCGCAATCATGAATTAGGCCGATGGCTGAGAGCTGTTAAGGACGTTAGAGAGAAAGCTGAACTTAACCGGGATGATCATATAGCTGCAATTTGCGATGCTCTTGATATGGCGTTATTCACAGGTCTACGGCGTGGTGAGGTATTTGGCCTAGAATGGGATAGGGTAAATATTGATGGAGGATATTTTTGGATAGATAAAACAAAGAACGGCGAACCGCTTGAACTTCCTCTAACTAATACTCTGTTAACTATTCTTACCAGAAGAAAAAAATACAGAATTGATAATAATAATTATGTTTTTCCTGCGGCGAAAGGGGGCAGAATAACTGATCCTCGTAGAGCAATTGAAAAGATTGTTGAAAAAACGAATGGAGGAAATAATATAGATGAAAAACCTATAGAGTTTACATGTCATGATGCAAGACGTACCTTTGCCACCTTAGCTGAATTAAGCGGTGTCGGAACATATATACTCAAGCGGTTAATGAATCATAAATCAGCGCGTAACTATAAAAGTTCAGACCAAACGCAAGGCTATCTTATCTTTCCTGTTGAAGAACTTCTCGAACCAGCAAAAATTATTGAAACAAAAATATTAAAAGAAGCTGGGCTTATAAAAACACCCAAGGATTCTAAGATAGAATTTTTAGATGGTCTTAGCTCAGAGGAAAAAGAAAAGGTTTTAAGGTTTATTGATGAATTGAGGCGAGGCGAATAATGAATAATGTACATTTTGAGAAAGTAATTGAAATGCCTCAGGTTGATAGCATTATTGAGAAAGAAAAAAGTTTAGGTGTTAGGTTTTTTGCAGAGGAAAGGTGGTTATCATATAGAAAAAATCATTTGGATGAAGATTGTTCTATATCAGCAGATGAGCTTGATTCTGTTGTTATACCTCTTTTTATTTCCATGCATGAGTATGGAGTTAATGGGTGTGAGACTTTAAATTTTGTTAAAGATGCTTTGTGTAATGCTAGTAAAAATGGGAGAAATTTAAATTCTGCCTTTGATTTTATTAAGTACTTCGCTATCGAGCAGTTGAGTGTGGATATTGACAATATACTCAACAATATAATATCTCGCGTTAATGATGGAATAATAGGTCGTTCGTTAGTTGTTCCCGGGAAAGTGATTGCTGAAATAAAAATGGCTGCTTTGAGTGGTGAATGTCCTGCTTTATTCGAGGAGAGGGAAGTTAGAGCAATTTATAGTTGCATGAGGTTTAATGAGAATCCAACTTATGATCACGATATAATTTCTTTGATAAAGGATTTCGTGATTAATAGAAACATATCAGTACCGTATAATAATATATTGATTGATGTTTTTCAGAGTGACATGAAAGTTCCTTTTAATAATCAGGAAGTGAAGGAGAAAGAACGCCCCTTATTAAAAAAAGGACCAAGAAACCCCGAGCTGCATTCATATATTATTAAGATCGTTGACGCAACGTTGCTTAAAAATCCAAATGCAACGACTTATGCATTGACTGAGAAGCTCGGAGGGCATTTAGAGGAATATCGCCATAACCATCCCGAAAAGAAAAACTGGCGGATATCAGAAAACCAGTTAAGGAGATGGATCAAAGAACATCGGGAGTTAACGGGTCAGGACTCGCAAGGAAAGCATGATGGCAACTTGAGGCTTGAAGGTATAACTTATTGATTTTTAAATGCTCATTTGGTTAATGGTCATAGTTCCATTTTCTAAATGAGTAGAATCATTTTGGTTAATGATAATATCATTTTCTCATGTGATCTTATTTTCTTGTTTTGTCTCGATTTATTCTGTTTTGCGTCGATTTAAATCAATGAAAGGTAATCACTATGGAAATTCGAGACCGCATGACCCGCAAAGAAGCTGCGAGCTATATCGGTGTTTCAACCGCCACAATGGCTAACTGGGCTTGTACAGGAAAAGTCAAACTGCCTTATTACAAGGCTGGCCTCAAAAAGGTTATCTATCTCAAAAGCGACCTTGATGACTACTTAAAGTCAACCCGTCGGTTGCAGGCGTGACATGCCACATCACCGTAAGCGAGAAAAGTAAAAGCCCGCTGGAGAGAGCGGGCTTCGGGATAATGCATTTCAGCACTATTGTGAACTCAAATTACCGGCAGGCTGACAGGCATATGAACGAAGAGCAAACAAGGCCACACCGGAGGTAATCATCATGCCACATGACAAAATAAATTCAAAATACTGTTTGACAACCTCGCCCGATGGATCGCAGAATCCAGACGTTGCCGCAAAATCGGCAACCGGGCGTGAGAACCCGAGTATGTTATCGGCGACGACAGACGCGCCATGCGTCTTTTTTTACGTCGCAATCAACGCCACAGAGCGCCATATTATGGCGTGGTGCGTTCACTCCGGCCATTCAATTGCCGGGCATGAACAGGTAGCGCACCACTCCGCCATGTCAATGGTAGCTCAGGCGGGGCAGCTTCAGGGCTGGCCGGTTTCCGATAACGCCGGTATTCTCACCCCCGTCTGGGCTATCGCCATTGAGCGTGAGAACTCCGGCGATAGCGTATTTAGCGCTGTTATCGGAGGTTGCCTTATGGCTACTACCCCTATCTCTTTACACCCTCAATTTATCTGGATCTTTCTTGCTGTCCGCCGTTCTGACGTGTTGGCGAAGCCGCAGCGTAAGGAAGTCACCGCCCCTGATCTCACAAGCGCACGCCGCGTTATAGCGCGTGATTTTATCGCCTCTTTCGCCGGTCGTCTGCCGGTTCGCGAGGTGGTTCATGTTTAAACTCATTATCACACTCATCAATTATCAAAACGGTGATCAGCGAGAGCTGGTGCATAACTGGCGCTATAAAACCAGTGATGAAGCCTGGATTGATGCAAATAAAATGGCCTATGTTCGTAAAGGCGATGACGGCAAGACCACGCACGAATGCAGGGTTAAAGTTGTGGGGGTGAGTCATGTATGAGATTCATGTAAAAGCCAGAAATGTAATCACCGGTGAAATCAATTTTTACCGTCATTCAAAAAAATATAATTCACCGGGTAAGGCGTTCAAAACAGCCAGAAGGCTTGTTGATGACATTACCTTTAATGGGCGTCATTTAGACGATAACGAATATACGGTGACGGTTGGGAAGGTGAAACATGGCTGACATTTTTCGCGGCAAAGTAACACGTAATAAAACATATCTGGTTTCCGGTTATGCAGTAACGTCAAAAGGCTATACGCGCAGTGCAGAGGCAACCGTAGAGGCGCTTAATCGTGATGAGGCGATAATTCTGGCAACAGCTCAATTACGCTGGGAGGGGTTAAAGTACTTTAAGGCCCTCAGAGTGCTGGAAATAACATCACCACTAATCAGCAAGCTGCACTGATAAACTGTAGTTAATTCATCTTAACTTAAACCGAAATCATTTCGGGGGATAACTTCATCCGTCGAAAGAGGACTATATAATGAAAACTAATAATCGTATTCATAACGTCAACCCATCTCACCTCAGTATCGAGAGTTATCATAAACTGAATCGCGCGAGTAATGTCGCATTCCAGATGCATTTACATATTCGTCGGTGTGAGGTTAATGCAGCTCCACTTTTATGGATCCCGGATATTTTTAGTTATATCAGTCAGGATGTTTCCGATGTTTTACAGGAAGTGAAGTCTATGGGTATTTGTAATGACTTTCTGGATAAGAAATCGGGGTGATGAGCAGATAAGAAAAAAGCGCCGTGGCAAGCGGCGCTTAATGTATTTACTGAAAAAGGTTACGACATGAAGAATATCAAAGTATCAGAAATTAGCAAGCAGTCTGTCGGAAAATGGGAGTTCATTCTTCAGAGTCTTGGCATAAAAATACCTGAAGGGGGGAAGCATGGCCCCTGCCCGAAATGTGGAGGTAAAGATCGTTTCCGTTTTGATAATAAAGACGGGCGCGGAACGTGGTTCTGCAATCATTGTGGTAGTGGTGACGGTATTGATATTGTGAAGTTGGTTCTTGATATTGATACCGTCCCCGCCGCAGCTCGTATAGCTGAATGTCTGCCGTCTGTACCGGAGGTGAATACCCCCGCCAGAAAAGAAGCTGCAAGACAGACGACACCCATTAACTGGCCTGCGATTTTCGGTCAGTCAGTGGCAGGAGAGAGCCCCTATCTTGTGGGTAAGGGGCTGACCGGATATGTATCCAGACTTTCAACAAGAGAACTGATGGTCGGCGGTGAAAAATATCCGGCGGGATCTCTCATGTTGCCGGTTAAAAACAGTCAGGGGGCGATAACCGGGATCCAGCTGATCGGCAGCGATGGTGCGAAAAGCCTCATGAAAGGCTCTAAATATTCCGGTTGCTTTATCCCGGTGAGTGATTTCCCGGTGGAGGCGCCCGAAAAGGTGGCTATTGCTGAAGGTTACGGTACGGCTGTTTCCGTTTCTCTGCTCAGTGATGCCTGGCCGCTGGCGGCGCTGTCTAAAACTAACCTCAAAGCAGCGGCAGAAGCGGTGCGGGAGAGGTGGCCTGAAGCACAGATTATTATTGCCGGTGATAATGATTTTATGGACGGTAAGCCCAATGAAGGGCGGGAAGTGGCAATCAAGGCGGCGCTTGCTGTAAAAGGTTGGGTAAGTATCCCACCGGGCAGAGCAAAAGCAGACTGGGATGATTATCGCCGTGATTTTGGTGTACAGCGGGCGCGGGAGTCCTTTGCTGAAGAAATGTTTAATCCGGGTGATACGGAAACCCGCCTGCCTCCAGGTTTCAGGCTGACGAAAGAATTTCTGTGGTGTGAGCGTACCCGTAATGACGGAAGCGAAAGCGGCCAGGTACAGCAGATAAAGATTTGCAGCCCGCTGAAAGTAACAGCGATTACCTGCGACGCTGATGGGGGTAATTTCGGGCGTCTTCTTGAGTGGGATGATTCCAACGGCTCTCGTCACGAATGGGCCATGCCCATGACGGTACTGGCTGGTGCCGGTCAGGATCTGCGCGAGGTACTGCTTGAAAATGGCCTTCACTTTATCAGCGTGAACGGTTCCGCCCGAGGGTTACTGATGGAGTATATCGCCACCTGTCGGCCGGTGCGTAAAGTCACCTGTGTGGAGAAAACGGGATGGTACGGTGGCTCTTATGTGCTCAACGGCGAGGTGATTGGCGGTGAAACGGGATCGGTCATTTTTCAGGCGGCCCGGTCATCAAAAAATGATTTCAGGGTCAGCGGCGACACCCGCGAGTGGATGAAGCATGTAGGCCGTTACTGTGCGGGTAACTCCCGCCTGGTGTTTTGCGTGAGTCTGGCATTTGCCGCCCCCCTGCTGACGTTGCTGGGGATGGGCGGGGGTGGGTATCACCTCAAGGGTGAATCCACCGATGGTAAAACCACCACAATGAAAGTTGCCGCTTCTGTCTGTGGTGGGCCCGATTACTGGAAAACGTGGCGTGCGACGGGGAACGCGCTGGAGGGAATAGCGCTACGCCGTAATGACGCCGTGCTGATGCTCGACGAGATCAGCGAGGTTGACGGTAAAGAGGCCAGCCGTATTGCTTACATGCTGGGTAACGGCCAGGGTAAGGCAAGGGCGAGGGTGGATGGAAGCCCGCGTGACCAGGCGCAGTGGACGCTTTTATTTCTCTCCACTGGCGAGGTCTCCATTGCCGAGCATGCAGCCGAGGCGGGCGAACGTCGCACCGGTGCCGGGGTTGGGGTCAGGATGGTGCAGATCCCCAGCAATACCGGCCAGTTCGGTGCCTTTGAGGAGCTACACGGATTCGGCGGGGGTAAAGCCTTTGCTGAGCACCTTGAACAGGCGAGCAGGCAATATCATGGCGCGGTATTCCGCGACTGGCTGCGCTGGCTGACAGCTAATCTCAACGCGGTAACGGAGCGGGCCAGGAGCTTGCGCAAAAAATATGAGAAAACACTTCTGCCTGAAAATGCTGGTAATCAGGTGGGGCGTGTAGTTGACCGTTTTGCTCTGCTGGCTGTTGCGGGTGAGCTGGCAACTGAAGCTGGTATAACCGGCTGGGAACCCGGCGAGGCTGAGTGCGCAGCCAGAAAATGTCTTGATGCGTGGATACAGGATCGTGGACACACCGCCAACCAGGAAGATGCCGATGCGCTAGAAAAAGTGCGACGATTTATCACCGGTAATCAGTACACCCGCTTTGCTGAATGGACGGAAGATGAAAAGAACCGGCCCGCTAATATGGTGGGGTTTCGCCGTGTCACTAAAGGCAATAACAATACGGAAACGGACACCAAATATTACATCCTACCCAGTGGCTGGAAAGAGATCTGCGGTACGTCTGATACGGTTAAAACTGCCCGCTTATGTAGCGAGGCGGGATGGTTGGATACGGATGATGGAAAGCGGCTCCAGTGCAAGGTAAGGTTGCCGGAGATCGGTTCCAAATGGGTATATGTGTTTAAAAGTGATGTTGTCGGTTAATTTGTGCGGAGGGATTATCTATGTCGGTTAAAAAAATAAGTAATGAACGATACAAGGTAGATATCAGGCCTCACGGCGTAGCCGGGCGTCGTATACAGAGAATTTTCAATAAGAAATCAGATGCCGTCGCTTTTGAACGGTATGTTATCAGCCACATGAATGACAAACATTGGCTCGAAAAACCAACAGATCACAGGCGATTGAGTGAGTTACTCGAAAAATGGTGGGTGCTTTCTGGGCGCAGCAATAAATACGGAGATAAGAGGCGGCGGGAACTTATAAAAGTTATAAGCGATATGGACGACCCTCGGCTTTCAAAAATGAGCAAGGGATTCATTGCGGAGTATAAAAGTCAGCGTCTCTATGATGGTGCGAAAGCATCAACTATTAACAGGGATCTAAGCACGCTGAGAGGAATGTTTCGAGTGCTCATAGAATCCGAGGAAATTTATTTGGAGAATCCGCTCAAAGGTGTTGCTGATCTCAGGGAGGAGAGGCCAGAAATGTCTTACCTCAGTACTCAGGAAATAAAAGCTCTTTTATCAGCGGTTAGTGGTGATGCTCGTCGCCTTACCGTGCTGTGTTTGAGTACGGGAGGTCGGTGGGGGGAGTCTGTTAATATGTTGGCTCAAAACATGTTGCATGGAAAAGTTACATTTACTAAAACTAAAAATGGAAAGCCACGTACTGTTCCTGTCGGGGATGATGTTATGAGTTATGTCAAAACCAAGCATGCTGGAAGGCTCTTTGATGTTGATTACTCCGAATACCGCAAAATACTCAAAGCGATAAAACCAGATTTACCGAAAGGACAGGCGGTACATGTGTTGCGTCATACATTTAGCGCTCATTTTATGATGAATGGCGGTAACATTTTGACCCTGAACAAAATACTTGGTCACTCTAAGATTCAGCAAACTATGACCTATGCGCATTTTTCACCAGATTACTTAATTGATGCCGTAAGATTTAACCCAGTCGCAACCCTGGTTTGAAATCAATGCTTCCCGCCTCGCACCTTTTCCGGTCAGATTAATCGCCGGCTCCTACTTATCTGCAGCACGGTCAAAGATGACGGTACTCGATAGAACGGCCAGCACGGTCAAAAGTGACCGTGCCGCAAGGAATACGCAGTAGCGTCGGCCGCAATCAAAGGCACCATGCATTGATAGACCAACCCTTCCAGATTAAAGATGTATCGCGCGAGTATTATATTTCGGTGGGAACAGTGGGAACAGTGGGAACAGATATGATTTAAAAGGCTTTTTTCTGTTCCCACCTCCTGTGCCCAGGTGGGAACAGTGGGAACACGATTATAATCAATAAGTTATTTCGCCTCTTGTAAGTCTGTTCCCACTGGCTAATGTTGGTGGGAACAAAAATAATCATTAAATATCAACGATGTTCCCACTGTTCCCACTGTTCCCACCAAAAAAGACCATATACCTAAAAAAAGATAAAAAACTGCCTGTTTAGCGTGAATTCAATAGAAATCAGCAATCAGTATCAAAATACCTTATTCCTGGCTGGCCCTCCTTATCACGCTGGGGCCGCGAACTGCTCTATAGTGAAAGTGAGGTACGCAGGAGAGAAAGATAAATCAACTTCCAAGTATATGCCAGTGTGTGACCTGGCCACGCACTGGAAGAAGGCGGTCAAACAAAAGGCCAAAAGATAATTACCCCCATACGAAATTACGAATTTGAAACTGTAAATCCTTCAATTTTCTCATACATTGTTTCAAGCCACCTGATACGCCTTCCAGGCATTCCAGTCATAAAGGCATATTCCCTTGCCATTTCTGGTTCGGAGAGTTCCTTATCTGTGGCGAAGTGGTATCTTAGTAGCATTGCAATATATAATGTTTCAGTTATTTCAGGTGCGTTATTAATGGACAGCCTGATTAATGATTCTTCAAGGTTTATTCTTTTGTATGCAATATCATTAAGAAGAGACTCATTACATACCTTCAAGAAAGAAACCATGCCAAAAGCAACGAGAAATATCTCTATATTATATTCAAGTATTTCATCGGGGCGGGACATAACAGAGAAAACAGAATAGCACCTCTCCGCTTCACGCAGTGAGCAGTCATTGCTTTCCAAAAGGTATGATAGGGTGTTGACAAGTTTTCCGTTTCTAGATAATAAATTATTCCCACGATCTAGAGACAAAAGATGTCGAGCTATGGTTGATTGTTCATATCCATTCAAACATGTTTCAGTGAAGAGATTTTTTTTGGGTAGAGTAAACCAGTAATGTATGAACTTATTAAGGTAGAGTCGTGCATTTATATTCCCGTATCGACATTCAATACTCCGCTCAAACTGCTCGCGATTAATTACAAGCAAAAATACAAATCCCTCAACGGAGAATATATGTTTTATTTTTTCTAACAGATCTAAGGCGAAGTCGGGACGGGCGCGATCAAGTTCATCAACTACGAAGATTATTTTTTTGGAAGTTTGCTTATGTATTTTGGTTAATACGTCACTGAATTGTTGGATTGTGGCTAACTCATTTTCACTGGTTTTTATTTTCTCCTCTATATAATCTTCAATTGGAGACGTAAGGGCCTCTGAGATGTTGTTACCAAATTTATCCAGCGAAGTGCCTGAGACTAACCCACTTGTTAGTGAGTTTACGGCAAATTTAGCACCGTTCAGGGCAAATGAAGCACCTAGTTTTTTACCTATTAATAACAATTCTTGTCCTAAGCTTTTAAGTTTTGAATCTTCATTTTTTATTAATGAGTAAATTCTTGATGTTAGGGCAATAAATGGATCTGATTGGTAATCGCTTTCGAAAGCATCAAAATAAATAACGTCAAACTGTTCCGAGTGGTTTTTTTTGATTTCTGAAGACATCATTTTGACAAATGATGTCTTTCCATTCCCCCACTTATCATTAAGTGCTAAAACTAGGCTCGCATCAGGTGCATTTGTCGCCACCCTGATAATTGTGTCATGTAGTTTTTTGCGATTAAAAATGTCATCGCTTTCGCTAAAGCCATCAGAAAAGGAATTTACTGCTGCGGTCATTCTCATAGTTTAATTTCCTTCAAACTGAACTTATATTTGATAATCGAATTAAAAAATGTAGCCATATTCACAATCGCAAGTTACTGCTTAAATCGTATGGTGGTTTTAATATGAATTAAGCAAAACTCAGTAGAAGTTACTATCTCCATCGCATCTCCTGTAGCCAACGCCCATGAAACAAGTATAACGGTTAATATCTCTAAAATAATACCATCACCCATGATCAGAGCATGCAAAAAAGTGCACAAATTTGCACAATTTTAGACACGTCGTTTTTGCCACGCAGCGCCAGTGCTGGCGGGGCCTGGATGGTTCGCACAAAGTGCACAAAAAGACGCATGTTTAGCGCGCAGGCGAGGCGGGGGAGCAAGCGCGCGCTTTGGGGGCAGGGCAGGGATCGACATACCTCACCAAAAGCTGCTGGACGAACACGAGCTTTCGCAGAGCATGGGGTGAACGCGCAGGAAAAAGCCCGCCAGAATGGCGCAGGCTGTGTCTGGTTCGGGATATAACGCGAAGGTGTTGCGGGTTGGCCGATACAGCCAGAAATGATGGTGCTGCAGGTCAGTACCACACAACCAGAAATGGTGATGTGGTGGGAGGAGTTGCCCCCCCTGAGCAATTAGCGATAATGGTGCTGAGTCTAACTCCCCGTGGGGAGAATTTATGTTTACCTGTCCTCATTGTGGGCATACTGCCCACACACGAACCAGCCGCCGCCTCAGTGATTACACTGTACGACAGTACCATCAGTGCCAGAACCTTGAATGCAGCGCAGCGTTTACCACGCTTAACGCTTACGAAGGACTTATTCCCCAGCGAAGGCGCAGAGATATTGCCGGGGATGGAGCGCCACAGAAAGCACCTACGCCTGACAAAGAAGGCGACGGGATGGCAGTTAAGGCCGGCGCTGACCCTGAGCAGCTCCTTTAATCCTCGTTATCATCTCTTCAGCCATACGCTCCCGCTCAGATACCCCGTAAGGTGCTGCGGCGTGGGCGTTCCTCAGCCCCATGCGAATCAACTCAATCAGGCAGGCGGAATAGCTGCAGGCGCCGGCAACTGACGCGTGATGGATTGCCTTATCGATATCATGCGGGATGCGCAGGCTGCGTAGTATCGACTTTTCATTTCTTGGTGGGCTTTTCATGGCATCTCCTCTTCGCCGGTTGGAGGCATTATCTGTCGCCCTGTTTTTACTGTAATACAGTTTTTGTTGTCCCCATCTCCTGACAACTTTTATGACGCGACACAGCTGCGGCAGCTGGTGAAAGATAACCGCGAAACCTCACGCTGACAGGCGTGCAGTGAAACTGTGATACATCAGGAGATCAGAGCATGAGCATTGACAAGAAAATCACCGCGCTGGCGGAAAATATTGATGAAAAGCGAGCTTATTTCGAAGGCTGCTACGCCGTACTCGCTGAAAAACAAACCACGCTGAAAAACCTGCTGGCTACCCGTGAGAGCCTGAAAGAAGAAGCTCATCACCAGTCGGACGAGTGGGAGCGTAACCTCCTGGCGTCTGGTGGCGTTGAAACGGAGGCATCCGATACCACCACGTTCCTTTCCGGGATGGCGATGCAAAAACTGGAGCGCATTAACCCGCTGATTGAGAAGGCGCAGGCTGAGGTAATTACCGCCCGGTTTGATGCTGGGCAAGCCGCGCTTGAATATATCAACCAGCATAAGGAGCTGCGCGCTCTGGTTATTGAGCCTGAGTGTCGGGCGTTACTGGGTAGCCTGCGGCCTTTGCTGGAAATTGCCTGGGGGCTTCATTGCATGACGCAGGGCATGGACTATGAGTTTGATAACATGCTGAAAGACGTGCTCAATGACGTCAAAAAAAGCGACAATTCACACCCTGCCGAACAGCATCTTCAGTCCGCCTCCGGGGATGCCGAAACGCCACTTTCGTTGTTCCCCGGCCCGGTACCCTCAGTGATGAAAGAGGTTATTCGCCGGTCGCCTTCCGCCGCGCAAATGGCTATGGCGCGTACCAGCCCGCAGAAAATGCAGGCGCTGGCCGATGGCCGCGAGCCGTGTAAAGGTCTGAGCCAAGGGGGAGCTTAACCATGAATCCACTCGATAGCGCCCGTGCGCTCTTTTACAAAAATATCGAGGCGATGAAAACCGCTTCCCCGGCTATTCGGGCCGAACTGGAACGGGAGAACAAGAAGCTGGGAGAGGAGATTTCCAGACTAGCCAACGAGGCAGAGTTTCAGGCCCGTAATGAGGACAACAGCAACAATGCCTCCCCGCATTTTTTCTCCGCCAGTGTGCCTGGGCGACTGACTCCGCCGGCCGCTGTCATCCCGGGCGACCAGGATCAGCGCTCAATGTTGACGGTGATTGGTAATATTCTGACGGCGGTGAGCCGGGATGATGCCGTGCAGCTTGGCACCGTTCCGGGTAAAGAAGCCATTGCCATCTACAGCGAGGTCGCGCCCACACCAGTGCTGACGGGCGAGCTGGCGGCCAGCCACAGCACGGATTTTCTGACAAAAATTAATGTTCTCCCCGTTACCGATCAGGAAGGGGAGCGGGTTCTTGTCGGCACCAGCGGCCCTCTGGCTCATATCAATAATACAGGGCGCCGCAATCCGCAGAATGCAGCATCACTCGCACCGCATCGCTACCAGTGCAAAAAGGTGAATCTCGACGTCAGCATTCCTTATGCCGACCTTGAATCATGGGCGACGGTTGAAAATTACCCAGAACTGGTAAAGGCGGCCATTGACCGCCAGAGAGCGCTGGATCGCCTTCTGGTTGGTTTTAATGGCACCTATTACGCCGATCCTTCCGACGCCAGCGCTTATCCAAAGCGCCAGGATTGCGGGGTCGGCTGGCTGGAGAAATACCGACAGGAAGCGCCTCAACGAGTTATCAACGGCCTTTCGGTTGCCGGCCGTGATGAGAGTAACAAAATTATTGCTTCAGGGGATTACGGTACCATTGACGCTCTTGTGCAGGATGGCTGGCAGTCGGCGATAGCGGAGCAGTACAGGAATGGTCTGGTGTCAATTTGTAGCGCTGAGACGCTGTTCCGCAAGGAGTGGCCTTTTGTACGTCATCTCTCGCCAGACCGGCCAAACTACGAGCGGCTGATTAATGACATTATGCTCAAGAACCCCACCATTGGAGGGCTTCCGGCCGTTGTGGTGCCGTTCTTTCCCGACGATGCTGTATGGGTGACGACCCTGAGCAATATTTCGCTGTACTGGCAAAAGAATGGCGTCAGGAAGCAGGCGAAAGACGAGCCGGAATATAACCGCCTGGCGATGTATGAATCGCGCAATGATGCCTACATGGTGGAAAACTACGAGGCAGGATGCCTGATTGATGGTATCGACTGGCGCTGATGGTATGCGAATGTTCTGCTTGATTGCCGATTATTACCGGTGAAAGGTAGCCTATAGGAAGCCTGGAAAACAACAAAGGGTTACGATTTCCATCGTAACCCTTTGTTTTATTTGGTGGCCCCTGTTGGGTTTGAACCAACGACCAAGCGATTATGAGAACCGTGATAGATAACCGAAAAACAATAACTTGGCCTAAAAACAAAGGGTTAAGAAAAAAATAAAGGGCAATATGAGGCTATATTCCTAACTTCCTGCGACACTTTTGCGACATTTTAATGGGTTGAGTCTTGCCGCTTCTTCAAGGTGATTAGGCGCAAAGTGCGCATAACGCATTGTCATTTTTATATCGGTATGCCCTAGTATCTTTTGCAGTACAAGTATATTGCCACCGTTCATCATGAAGTGGCTCGCAAACGTATGTCGTAGAACATGGGTTAGCTGACCAGCGGGCAGATCTATACCAGCCCGTTCAAGTGCATTCCTGAAAGCGTAATAGCATGGCGTGAATAATGCGCCATTTTTTTTGGGAAGCTCACCTATCAAATCCAGATCTAGAGGGATTGTTCGATTACGTTTACCTTTGGTTTTTATAAACGTTACTTTTCCCGCTGAGATTTGGGAGCGTCTCAGGGTTTCGGCTTCACTCCATCTTGCCCCGGTTGCCAGGCATATCTTGACTATCGTTTCGAGGTCTTTTGCAGAACTGTCCCGGCATTCCTGCAACAGTTGGTCGATTTGTTCAATAGTGAGGTATGCCATTTCACTTTCATCAACCCTAAATTGCCGTACATTTTCTAGAGGGTTAGGGCCTGTCCATTCTCCTATTCTTTTAAGTTCGTTGAATACGGCCAAAAAATAAGCGTGCTCAAGATTCATAGTCCGAGGTGAGACCTGACTGACGCGCTTAGTTCTTGCAAACTGACCATCAAGCCTTTTCGCCCTATATGCAGTGAAAAGCTGAGCACTGAATTCAATCGCCAGTGGCGACCCCATGCACTCAGCCGCCCATAACATTGCGCTCTTTCTCTTCTCCCCATCGCGAAGTGTAATTCCATGACGTTCAAACCAAAGATGTACTAATTCTGAGAGGCGTCGTTTGTCTTTACCGTCTCCCAGCCAGGGCGTATCTTCGATTTTTTGCAAGGTGTAGTTTTCAAAGGCAAGCGCTTCACCTTTGGTCGCGAATTTTTTACGGACTCTTTTACCTTGTTTACCATCACTTCGGTTGACGGTATAAAAGTCAGCGACCCACTGCCCGTCGCTTAATTTTCGAACGGTCATAATTAATCAGCTACTGATAATTGTTAGTACCACACGACCTATGACATTGATGTCATCTATAGAACAGTCAAAAGCCGCTCCGGAACCACTGACGCGAACCTTTTTTACAGGTATTCGGGTAAGTGTCCTTACGCTTGTCTTACCTTCAATATCAACAAGCCATTCACCATCAAATACCTCTGAAAACTCCGTTTCGATTACATAAGTCGTTGAGTTATCGATAACGCAAAGCGGTTTTTGAGGAACGGCTTTCCCTGGCAGGAATGTAGCTTTATCCAACATTAAAACCCCTGACTCATAAAGCTGGCCGTCGACGATCTTTTGTCTCGAAACCCTTAAAATGTCGAGTTCTTCGCCATCAAACTTTGGCCCGTTGCCAGTAACCAGCCATTCCAGCGTGGCACCTGTCTCAGCCATACAGCGTACAACGATATCGGCCGGGAAAAAGTCCCTCTTATATCGATTAGCCAGGCTGCTACTAGCGATCCCAAGATGCTCGGCTAGCGCGACTTTTGTTCTAAATCCATATGCTTCAATGACACGATCTAACGTGTCGTTTCCGCCTTGAGAAAAATCAATTTGTAGCTTCATGAAAACTTATCCTTGCAAGTTTTCGTGGAGTGATATTAAACTCCGCTTTGTAGGTTTAAGGAAACATTGCCCATTATTGCCCTGTATTGCCGTACAGGTTAACCAGCGGAGTTTGCCTCATGCGACCAAACATTACAATCGTCATCCCGGAGCCTTACTTGCCACTCGATGAGTATTGCCGCCGTACTGGTACTAATAAAGAAACAGCTAAGAACTTGATTGAATATGGAAAGTTACCAATCAAGCCAAAGGGTAAACAGACTAAGGGCCTGGTTGAAGTGAACATGGCTGCTCTGACTATTCAAGCTCTGAGTGAATGCGACATTTCACTTAACGTGTAAATCATCATAGTGATTAGAGGGAGCCTAAACATGTTAGATTTTCGCGTTTCGTCACATGCACACTTTGATGATGCATGCAGAAAATTCGCGGCCACGCATAACGTTAAAGAGCTGGCGGATAAAGCCGGTATCAAGCCGCATACGCTTTACAACAAACTCAACCCGGAACAGCCGCACCAGTTAACGCCGCGCGAAATCTGGACGCTGACAGACCTGACCGAAGACTCGACCCTTGTCGATGGTTTTCTGGCACAGATCCATTGTCTGCCATGCGTGCCGGTCAACGAACTGGCAAAAGAGAAGCTGCAATCCTACGTCATGCGCGCAATGAGTGAACTCGGCGAACTAGCGAGCGGTGCCGTTTCAGGCGACCGTCTTACCCCGGCCCGTAAGCAAAACATGATTGCGAGCGTAAACGCGGGTATTCGAATGCTGTCCCTGTCGGCAATGGCATTGCAGGCCCGGCTCCAGGCTAACCCGGCAATGACGAGTGTCGTTGATACCGTCAGCGGCATCGGCGCGTCATTCGGGCTGATTTGAGGTGCTTATGTTGACTCACGAACCGTCATTCGCCTCTCTGCTCAAAAAACGTAGCCCATCCATGCATTACGGGCATGGCTGGATAATGGGTAGCGACGGCCAGCGCTGGCACCCTTGCTGCTCTCAGTCCGAATTGTTGAAGGGCTTAACAGCAAAAAAAGTCTCTACGGTTAAGCGGCTTTTAAATGCATTAATGGGGGCAAAATGAACGAAAGAATTTCAGCTCATGACACCCAGGCGAGCAAGCTTTTTAGCAATGCAGATTGGTCTACTGAGCAACCGAAGACCATGACCGGCGAAGAGTGTTTCGCACGGTTTCATCAAAAACTGAAGGCAACAGAAAATAAGGCGCTGCGTAATTTCAATAAGCTTGATGAAGATTTTAAGTTTGTGGTTTTAACGCTTGCTAACCGAAATAATCCGGGCGCGTTTCGCTCTGATGAAGTTGGTAAACCATATGAGTATTTTGATATGGATCGCCGCAAGCTGATTATTGCGTCAATGAATAAAATTTCCCGTTGGGGTGGGATTTTGCCCCGGCATATTTCCATCCATGAATGCTTTTTAGCTAATTAAATAAACCCGTAATTAATGGCGTAAACCCGCCGGGATTCTTATTGCCCGAAATCAGGAGATAAAGGATGCACAAACAAGCTTCAGAACCTAAAGAAAATACCGACCTGCTTCTTGAGGTTATCAGTATTGCAAAACGTGAAGAGCGTAAAGGTCGCGCTCTCGCTGTTTCCATTCGCCTTGAGGCGCTGGCAACCCATATTGCTAACAAGGGTATGAGTGCCATTGAAGCGGCTGAACTGCTGCGCCGCGAAGCTACCCGCTACGAAAACGAATCTCAGGAGCTGCACTAATGGCCGATGCAATGGATATCGCACAACAGCGCGAGCAGGCAGAACGCGAGCGCCTTATCAACAACGCGCGCAGCCGTATCGCTGCGCCATCTCGTTTTACATGCGAGGAATGTGACGCACCAATCCCGGAGGAGCGCCGCATTGCCATCAAGGGCGTTGCACTATGCGTCACTTGTAAGGAAATCGCAGAGCTTAAAGGTAAACACTATAACGGAGGTGCTGTATGAGCCTTCGCATCGAAATCGGCGACAAATGGATTATAAACAGCGACCAGTATCAATTCATTTTGAGCGAGAAAAAGGTCGCAAAAAGCGGCCGTAAAGCTGGCGAGGAGTGGCTCGATACTATCGGCTACTATCCAAAAATCGAACAGCTTATTTCCGGTCTGATTCATCACCACATCCAGCAGTCGACCATCACCTCAATTGAGGAAATGGCCGCAGAGATTAAGCGCATCGGAGAAATGTGCGCCTCCTCAATTAAGGCGGCGGCATGAGAAAAACACATCAACTAAAAATCCGGCCTGAATTTTTTCAGGCTGTCATTAATGGAACGAAAAAAGCAGAGTTTCGTCTTGATGACCGTGCGTTTGCTGTAGGGGACTTACTTTGCTTAAACGAGTACGGCCCCTGCGAGTATGAACCGCAAAAGGTCGGGTTTACAGGCGCATTTGTCTACGTACTGGTGACTCATGTAGCTGACCTTAACGAGTGGGCCCCTGGCTATGTAATGCTGAGCATACAGCGCAGGCAAATGGGGGAGCTATGCGGGTAAGCGTTAACTATGCTTACCCGTGGAACGCTCCACGGTCAGCAATAGCCAGCCCATATCTAACTTATGACCAACAGTATCGCCGCGACCGTATGTTCGCGGCTTTGCTGCATGCGAGAAAAGGGCTTTCTCTCCAGCCAGAGTGCGTGCGCTTTGACGTTTATCGCACCACTGCGGTACTGGAGCAAAATCAGGGCAGTCAACGAGCCAATGCCTTTTTAATCAGCTTCTGTAAAAAGGTATTGCCACGTCTTGAACTGGTCGCAAAAAAATACGAGTGCATGGGTATCAACAGCAATGTATCAACTGCTGTTTTCGGTGGTTATTTTGACACCCGACTCATGCAATATCTGGCGTCTCGTATGGTTAATCTGGTCGCCAGATATAACCGCCTCCCTGATATGTCGCGCGCCGATGTTGACCTGTTGGCCGGTGATATTGCTAATTTCATTCGTTCTGAGCTGGCAAATATTGATGACTCAGGTTTTGGTGAACTCAAAACGCTGTACACCTGGTACATGCATGCTGGTTTTATTTCTCTGCAATTTAATGTCACCCCTCCCCATTGGGAGCGCGTGGCAAATAAATACTTCAACAAAGATGATATCGCCCCCGCAGTAATCCGTATGTTTACTGAGTCATGGTGGCGTAATCGTCTGCGTCGTGTCGCGTCGGCATGGCGCGAACATCTACAAATTGCAGTCGGCAACGTCAGCAAGAAAAAGCACGCCTACGCGAGTAAAAACTGTGTGACCGACTGGCGCGAGCAAAAGCGCCGCACGCGTGAGTTTCTCAAAGGGCTGGATCTCGAAGACGAAGACGGCAACCGCATCAGCCTGATAGAAAAATATGACGGTTCGGTCGCTAACCCTGCGATACGCCGCTGCGAGCTGATGACCCGCATCCGTGGGTTTGAAAATATCTGCAATGAATTAGGCTATGTAGGGGAGTTTTACACCCTGACCGCACCGTCTAAATATCACGCCACGACTAAAGCAGGCTACCGTAACAGTAAATGGAACGGTGCCAGCCCGTCGGACACGCAGAGCTATCTAACCGGCCTTTGGGCGCGCATACGCGCCAAGCTGCACCGGGAAGAAATCCGCATTTTCGGCATACGCGTCGCCGAGCCCCATCACGACGGAACGCCTCACTGGCACATGCTTATGTTCATGTTGCCGGAGGACGTCGAGCGCGTTCGCCTAATCATCCGTGATTATGCGTGGGAGGAAGACCGCCACGAACTGAGAAGCGATAAAGCCAAAAAAGCACGTTTCCACGCTGAAGCTATTGACCCGGAGAAGGGTAGCGCTACCGGCTATGTCGCTAAATACATTTCGAAAAATATCGACGGATATGCTCTTGATGGCGAAACCGATGACGAAAGCGGTGAACTGCTGAAAGATACAGCTCCTGCCGTATCAGCATGGGCGGCGCGCTGGCACATCCGTCAATTCCAGTTTATTGGCGGCGCGCCGGTGACGGTCTACCGTGAATTGCGTCGTCTCGCTGACACCGAGACCGCGCACGGTCTGAGCGTTGAATTTGCCGCCGTCCATGATGCCGCTGACGCCGGTGACTGGGCTGGTTACGTTAATGCGCAGGGTGGCCCGTTTGTCCGTCGCGACGATTTGCAGGTGCGCACGCTGTATGAGCCTCGCGCCGAGTTTAACCAGTATGGTGAGGAAACTATCTGCATTCGTGGCGTGTACGATTCCGCCGTCGGCGCTGACACCCCGATTTTAACCCGGCTAACGCAGTGGAAAATTGTGCCGAAGCGTGCCGTTGATTTGGCCGTTGACGTTAAGGGCGCTCCTGCGCCCTCTCGGAGTTCTGTCAATAACTGTACGGGAAGCGAAAGCGAGTCACAGGCACTGGATTTGAAAAAACCTCTGAGTCGACGAGAAAAGCGACAGCTTGTGAACCGACTCAGAAAGCAGAAGCCAGCAATGCGACGAAAATTCATCCACGGAACGGATGAGCAAAGCACTGCGATAGAGAAAACTATCGACGAGATACATCTGACAACCGGCATCACAGTCAGCCGGGGCGAAGCCCTGCACCTGATGGCCGGTGGTAAAAGTTGTTTTGACGGCAAATGGCTACGCGGAACGGCCAAAGGAGAATTGTTTTCCGCAGCTCCATCGCACCAAGCAAATGCTAAGAAAATCCTTAATCGCGTCGCGGCTTTATCTAAACCAGCAACGAAAGTTTAATCGCTAATGTTCATCCATTTCATGTACATACAGTGTATTTATCTGTGATTTTTTTCTTCACACCTTTTGCTAATACGTTATACTGTATGTTTATACAGTATTTCGTTATGGAGGTTGTGTGGATAGAGAGCTAAACGAGCATGTTATGATTGAGCGGGTCGAAATGATCGCGCGTCTGACTGCTGAAGGTACTTGTCAGGAAAGAGACCGTGAAATCGCATTGAATCTAATCGCGGAAATAGCAAGAGGCAAGCTAATGAAAAATAATAATTTTTCTGTTGTTTTTTCCGCGTCGTCTGTTGATAAATCCTTTGCAATGGAGGGCAAAGTGAGAGTAAATATCACGTTGGATAAAGACCAAAAAATCGACCAACCGGTAATTGATGCTTTTCAATGCGAATTGACCAGACGAATACAGTCTGTTTTCCCGTCAACGCGAGTTACTGTCAAAAAGGGATCCATGACCGGTGTTGAGCTGATGGGGTTTAATAAAGATTCAGACCGAGAAGCACTGGATAGTATCCTTCAGGAAGTGTGGGAAGATGAGAGCTGGCGATAGCTGCATATTTTTACACGCTCTGCGATGAGCTGCGCCCAACGAACTGCTTGCATGGAGCAGAGAGTATAGGGGCTCTCTGCTGATGTGCTACACCACTTAACTCATGTTTGTGTGGATAATCCATAAAAAACGTGGTAAAGCGAAAAAAAACACATAGAATGTTGCTAAATGCATGTAAAACATGGTGTACAACATGACCTTGAAAGCTTTAGAACCATATAAAACACAAATGATTTCCCCTGATGAGCTGATTTTGGATGCTAAAAATCCACGGCTGTATAACGGGAAAAATTTCAATGATAATGCAGATCCACATGACCTTGTTAAAGCGCTTTCTGATACAGCAGATTTAGAAGAGCTAATTAAATCTATTTCAGAAAATGGGTATATGTCTATAGAGCCCTTAATAGTAATGAAAAAGGGTGATAAATACGTTGTTTTAGAAGGCAATCGCCGTTTAGCTGCGATTAAACTTCTTACAGAGTCAGGTTTGGCTCAAAAATGTCGAGTTGTTGTCCCTAAGGTATTAGAGCCTCAAGTTATTGAAAGTTTGAAAGAGGTTGCAGTATACCTAGTTAAAGACGAGTCTGAAGCTCGTTCATTTATTGGATTTAAGCATGTTAATGGTCCACATAAGTGGGATTCTTTCGCGAAAGCGCAATTCGCTTATAAATGGTTTGTCAATGAAAGATCAACCGGACTAACAATTGATGATATAACTAAGAAACTCGGTGATAGTAATAACACCGTACGCTCAATTGTGAGTGCAATGTTTGTTCTTGAACAGGCTAAAAACCAAGAAATTTATGATATTCATACCGACCGTATGTCTCCTAAGTTTTCTTTCTCACATTTATACACCGCATTAAATCGATCAGAATATAAAGATTTTCTTGGACTTGAAAAAGATTGGAATGTCACTCTTAAAGACAACCCTGTACCGGTTCAAAATTCTGATAAACTTAAAGATGTTTTGACCGGGCTTTATGGGTACAAAAAAGATAAGCGAGCGTCATTGATATCGTCCCAAAACCCAGATCTAAAATATTTTGGTGAGGTGTTGGCTAATGAGGTCTCATATGAAGCTTTTAAGTCTGGCGTTGAGAGTTTATCTGAACTCTACAAACAAGCAGGAGATCCTCTTCAGCATATTAAAGATGCATTCCTTGAGATAAATAAGCAACTAGATACTATATCTTCAGTTTTGGATAGAACTGATTCTTTAGATGATACTACAAAAAATTATATTGAGCAGTTCAAGAAAAAAGTATCCAAGGTTCAATTTCAATTGCAAAGTATTGAGGGATAATCGATGCAGTTGTTACCTTACCCAGAAAGCCACCAAATCCAAGTGAAATTGGATTGGCTGGAGTTGTCATGCTTGTCTAATGCATATTTTACAGTGCGTATTTCTGAATTAAGGAATATACTGGAGAATTTAGATTCGTTCACATCTTCTGATATTGGAGAGGAAGATGCTGATGTTGAAAATGAAATTCAACGGCTGTTAGAGCAATATCAACAAAGAAAATATATCTTGGCAGAGAGTTATCCTTTTGTTTTCAATGAGGAAACTCTTTGCTTAGAATTGGTAGAAGATAGCTTGGAGCAATTGACATTAGATCAGCATATTTATCTGTATTGCCTGTATTTTTCACATATGTCAGCTTCTAGATTGTTCAGTGGATTAGAAAGTCCTACTAACCAGCAAAGAGATCTACTTCAAATCGCTGCTACTATTGCTTTGGCCGGTTACTGTCGAGGGCATAGCATCTCATTTGGTTGGCCAAGGCCTGATCATTCTGAGTTTTATGCAGCCCTAACAAGAGCTGTTGGTTTGATTGGTGAAGGAAGTCTCAGACCTTTTGCCGATGTAAATCGTTATTTGCAAACACGGCCTTTAAAAGATGCGGGTATCGATGTTATCGCTTGGAAAAACACTAACCCACGTGACAATTATCCAGGTAATAAACAGATTTATTTTGCTCAAGTTGCCAGTGGTAATAATTGGCGTTCTAAAGCGGTTAAGGAGGACATTGAGGTTGTCCAGCGTCATTGGTTATCCCAGAGAATTTATCGTGTAATTGATGCAATCATCATCCCGTTTGATTTTGAAAGCGATGATGAGTCGATAAAAAAAGACCATATTTCACTAGTTGCCGAAGAATTCGGCACAGTTTTACACCGATTAAGACTACCAACTTGTTTCAAAATGGGGTTGGAGCTTTTAGCCTCAGATCCTGAACTGCTTATTGAGAGAGGGAATGAAGTTCACAATATTTCTCAATATGTAATTGCAACTACAGAAATTTTACAAGATGAAGCGGCCTAAAGGTTAGGCCGTTTTAATGCTTTTTATTGTTGATTTAGCAATTTCAACTTTATCAAGAATATCAACTGTGAACAGTGATTCAGGCATTCTTAACCGAGAATCAGCTATCATCAATTCTTTGCCGACTTTTGCTTGATTCATTACATAACTTATTTCAACAGCTCTTGTACCATGTTTTGAATAAAGATCATGCACCAAAGGATGGTCATCATATGAGATTAACCAGCGGTTAGAGTACTCTGCAATGTAATCTTTTAGCTCGCGATGCTGAGCATCACTGAAACAAAAATTTTTAGAGTATATATTGCGCCCTTCTTTGACATACGGAGGATCTAGATAAACAAAATCATTATTAAAATGGGCTTTGTCGTCAAATTTTTTTAAAAAATCAATGCAGTGCTCATTATATACAAATATTGAATCTCGCATGCTTGCTATTTTTTCAAGCTTTTTAATTAGAGTGCTGACCGTATATCGGCAGTCTATTTTATATTTCCCAGATTGATCCAAGCCACCAATAGGACCTGCGCTGAGCACGCCTGACCTGTTAGCTCTGTTTAGATAAAATACACTAAAGCCAAATTCAAGCTTGGAATACTTATCGGGGCTGCTAATGCTTGCCTGATAAATTTCCTTTTGCTTATGCCAATCTTCAATGCATGGGACATTCTGATAAACCATATCTAATAGGTTATCAGTATTGTTAAGCAATTGTTCCCAGAAGCAAAAAAGAGCGTAGTTTTTGTCATTTAGATGTATCTCTTTGACGTAACCACCTAATAACAATGAAAGAGATGCACCTGCTCCACCACAGAATGGTTCAATAAAACGTGCGCCTTTTAACTTATTGTGCATAAGAAAAATAGCTAAAAATGAGGTAAGCTTGTCTTTACCTCCAGGGTAGCGAAAAGGTGAGGTGGCTCTTGGGATATCATGAACCCCAAACAACTTGCGTACCGATTTCTTGCTAAGCTGTTTAATTGCCTCATGTTCGAGGATTCTCTGGTCCATTGGTCACCGTTACTCATATGAAAAATATTTCTATTGTTGCATGCGTCCTGCATTCCTGCAATCGAGTTGGTGTAAAAGTCTGGTTTGAGTAATCCTCAACCAGTGCATGCATTGGCGCATGAGATTGCATGCGTCGGAGTTGCCCATTCAGACCATGTGCCGCTAGAGCTGGCGCGGATCCTATGACCTGTTGCAGTTGCATTAAATCCGACCCTCGAAGCGGGCAGGCGAGGCGGGGAAAGCACTGCGCGCCAGCGTACTTTTGCGCATTTATTTTCGCAGCCTGAGCGCGTCGCTGTGCCGCGCGGGTTCGTGAGGGTGTCGGTGGGTGATGCGGGGGCGTCCGAGGGCTTGGCGGGCTTCTGAGGCGGTCAGGCGTGGGGGTAAGAAAAAGCCGCCCGGAGGCGGCGGAAATCAGTCACTTTCGGTGTCGAGGGTGTAACTTTTGAACCGGATCACCTCCTGACCGGCCCACGCGTTGACCTCGCGCATCCGGTCTTGTAGCGGTATGAGCTCGTTACGGACAAAAACCTTTGCCACCTTCTCGATATCACCGAGCGAACCGACGTTTTCCGGCTTGCCGCCCATCAGCTGAAACGGGATGCGGTGAGCGTCGAGCAGGTCGGCGGCGCTGACTTTTTTGATATTGAAGAAATCGTCTTTCGTTGCCACCTCACTGAGCGGCACAATTTTAATGCCGTCCGGTTTTCCGTGCGGTGCGTAGAAAAACAGATTTTTGAAGTTGCCGAGCCCCTTCGAGCTGCGCATCGCATCGCGCAGCGCCTCAACATCGGCACCGCTTTGCGCGGCGTCCGTCACATACATGATGTAACCCGCATGAGCCCCGTTCTGGTAATACTTGCGACGGAACAGCGTCGCCGCTTCATTCAGCCAGGCGGAGTTTAGCGCGCTGAGATATTCCGGCATGCCGTACAGCTCCTGGTTGATGTCAGGCTCCAGCAGATGGAATACGGATCCCGGCGCGAACGGGTGCGGCTGGTCGAATGACGGCACCCACCAGTAGACATCATCTTCAATACCACGCCGCGTGTATTTAGCCGGTGACGCTTCCAGCTTCAGCGGGCGACCGGTGACACTCTTTCGGAGCTCTAAAAACGCGTTGCCAAACACCAGAAAATCAAGCGCGAAGCGGCTGAAGTCCTGTTGTGACAGTAGCGGGTGCGGAATAAACGTTGAGGCCAGAATGTTGCGCTTAACGTAAATCGGCGAGCTGTGGTGAACGGCGGCGCGCAGGCTTTTCGCCAGCCCGTTAAAGCTGACCGGCGGTTCGAACCAGCGGCCATTATTGACGCATTCCACGTAATCCAGAATATCGCGGCGGTCGAGCACGGCGCTCGGTTCACCAAAGGTAAACGCCTCCATTTTTTGGGGCGCGCTGTCTTTCATGTTGCGCGGGCGCTTTTGTGGCTGTGGCTTGCGGCCTTTGTATTTACTCATCAGTTGAACTCCAGAATGGATGATGTTACCTGGCCGCTGCCAGCGGTAAGCGGTTCGTTTAACAGCGCGTGCATGGTCGCCCAGGCGACGTCCGCGTGACTGGCTTCCTCGGTGCGGCTGGCCTCATAGGTGGCGCTGCGCCCGCTGCTGGTCATGGTCTTACGGATTGCCATAAACGAGGTGGTGATGTCGGTGGCGCTGACGTCATATTCGAGACAGCCACGGCGGATAACGTCTTTTGCTTTCAGCACCATTGCGGTTTTCATTTCCGGCGTGTAGCGGATATCGCGGGCGGCGGGATAAAACGAGCGAACCAGCTGGAAGACGCCAATACCGAGGCCGGTCGCATCGATACCGATGTACTCGACGTTGTATTTTTCGGTGAGCTGGCGGATGGATTCGGCCTGAGTAGCGAAGTCCATGCCTTTCCACTGATGGCGCTCCAGAATGCGAAACTTGCCCCCGGCGACAACCGGCGGTGCGAGCACCACACACCCGGCGCTGTCGCCGCTGTGCGAAGGGTCGTATCCCACCCAGACCGGGCGGGAGCCGAACGGGTTGTCGGCGAACGGCGCAAAGTCTTCCCATTCTTCCAGACTGTCGACCATGCAGCGTTGCAAATCCTCGAACGGGAACACCGACGCCTTGTCGTCAACGAACTCGCACATAAACAGATTGCGGAAGTCGTCGACGCTGTTTTCGCGCTTGAGTTGCTCCAGATTGAACAGCGTACAGCCCCCGGCGAGCGCATCCTCAATGGTGACAATCTGCCGCCACTGACCGTCAGGACACGCCACGCCAGCGGCGAGCGCGTCATGACTGATATCGATATCAACCCGCTCGCTGGCGCTGGCGCGGCCCCGGTTGAATAATTCCCCCGACCAGAACGGGTAAGCGCCGTGTGCCAGGGTGGAAGGTGTCGAAAAGTAGGTGCTGCGCAGGTGGCTTTGTGAGGCCATGCCCGACGACACTTTGCGTAGTTTCTGGAAGTTGGGGATCCAGAAAATTTCGTCGACATACAGGTCGCCGTTGTGGCTCTGCGCGGTGTTTGAGTTGGTGCCGAGAAAAATCAGCTTTGCGCCGTTGTTGCCTATGACAATCGGGTCGCCGGTCAGGTCGACATCGACCCGGCGGGCAAACTGAATGATGTACTCGCGGAATACATACGCCTGCGTCTTACTCGCTGACAGGAAAATCTGGTTATGGCCGGTTTTTAGCGCATGCAGCAGCGCCTCGCGGGAAAAGTAGAACGTCGCCCCAATCTGGCGCGATTTCAGAATGTCGCGAATACGGTGCTCAAGCCCGGCGCGGTGCCAGCGGAGCTGATACTCGAAAGACTCCGCGAAAAAAATCTCTTCCAGTTTCTCGATAGCCTCGTCGCTGAAAAAGTTCTTTGTCGGCTTTTTGCGGTCGCCTTTGTTGCGGTTGGCCACATTGGGATTAAGGTCAACCTCATTTCCGGTCTGGCCATAGCGATTAATGCGCGCAAAGCGCTCCATCTGTCGGGCCAGAAAATCCGCCACCTTGAAATCGTGGGGTGTCAGGTTGGGCTTTGCGTAAAGCTGAATCAGCCGGGCCTCTAAGGTGCTTTCGACCCGGTTCAGCGGTGCGGTTTCCTCCCACTGGTCGCGCTGTTTCCAGCTCTGCACTGTCGGGCGTTTGGTCTGCAACATTTCGGCAATCTGCGGCACGGAAAACCCTTGCCAGTACAACAAAGCCGCCTGGCGTCGCGGGTCGTTTAATAAAGTGGTGTCGGTGGTGATGGTCATGGATGCCTCGCCGTGATTGATACAGGGCAAGGCTAAAGAAACGGGTGATGCGAATCGCTAAGGTGCTGTTGTGTGAGGGATAAGCCATCCGGGATTGATAGCGGGTGGGCGGCGACGTCGGGAAACTAACCCCGACCCGTTAACCCGATATCAGGACTCCTGACAATGGCAAAAAAAGTTTCAAAATGGTTTCGCATCGGCGTCGAAGGCGATACCTGTGACGGCCGCGTTATCAGCGCGACGGATATTCAGGAAATGGCCGAGACCTTTGACCCCCGCGTCTATGGTTGCCGCATTAACCTCGAACACCTGAAAGGCATCCTGCCGGATGGCCCGTTCAGCCGTTACGGCGATGTGGTTGAGCTGAAGTCTGAAAAGATTGACGACGATTCGGTACTGAAAGGCAAGCTGGCGCTGTTCGCCAAAATCACCCCGACCGATGACCTGATCGCAATGAATAAAAAATTGCAGAAGGTCTACACCTCAATGGAAATTCAGCCGAATTTCGCCAATAGCGGTAAATGCTACCTGGTCGGCCTCGCCGTGACCGATGACCCGGCCAGCCTCGGCACCGAATACCTCGAATTTTGCCGGGGTGCCAAATTTAACCCCCTCAACCGCTTCAAAGCCGAGCCGGGCAACCTGATTTCCGTCGCCACCCTCGCCGAGCTGGAGTTTGAAGACCAGGCGGAAAATGTCTTTACCGCCCTGAGCGACAAAGTGAAAGCGATTTTCAGCCGCAAACAGGCCAGCGATGACGCCCGTTTTCAGGATGTGCATGAAGCCGTGACGACCGTCAGTGAACATGTGCAGGAAAACCTAACCGCCACTGAGCAGCGTCTTGCCACGCTGGAAAATGCCTTTGCGACGCTGAAACAGGACGTCACCACGAAGGCCGACCAGACCAGCCAGGCATTCAGCAAGTTAAAAACGTCGCTGGATAAAACCGAAAGCACCGCGCAGCCACGCCGCAAGCTCTCCACCGGTGGCGGTGGCGATGAGCTGCTGACCGACTGCTAAACGGTCATGAATTTATCGCCGGGCGACAGGCTTGCCCGGTCAGACAACCAGATTTAACCAAACAGGAAAGACTATGCGTCAGGAAACCCGTTTTAAATTCAATGCCTACATGTCCCGCGTTGCTGAGCTGAACGGCATAGACCCGGACGACGTGAGTAAAAAATTCTCCGTCGAGCCGTCCGTCACGCAAACCATGATGAACACCGTGCAGATGTCCTCGGCCTTTTTGCAGAAAATTAATATCGTGCCGGTGGATGAGCTGAAGGGTGAAAAAATTGGCGTCGGCGTCAATGGCACCATCGCCAGCACCACGGACACCAACAGCGGCAAGGAGCGTAAAACCGCCGACTTTACCGCGCTGGAGTCCAAAAAATACGAGTGCGATCAGGTCAACTTTGACTTCCACTTCAAATATAAAAAGCTGGATTTGTGGGCGCGCTTCCAGGACTTCCAGCGCCGTATTCGCGATGCCATCATCCAGCGGCAGGCGCTCGATTTCATCATGGCCGGGTTCAACGGCGTTGAGCGCGCCGAAACCTCTGACCGCGCCACTCATCCGATGTTGCAGGACGTCGCCGTCGGCTGGCTGCAGAAATACCGTAATGAAGCGCCGACCCGCGTGATGAGCAAAATTGTCGACGAAGAAGGGAATGTTGTTTCCGCTGTGATCCGTGTGGGTAAAAACGGCGATTACGTTAACCTCGATGCGCTGGTCATGGATGCAACCGACAACCTGATTGACGAGATTTATCAGGAAGATGCCGAACTTGTAGCGATTGTGGGCCGTAAGCTGCTGGCCGACAAATATTTCCCGATCGTTAACAAAGACCAGCCCAACAGCGAAGCGCTCGCGGCTGACATCATCATCAGCCAGAAACGCATCGGCAACCTGCCCGCCGTCCGTGTGCCGTACTTCCCGGCGAACGCGATTATGGTGACGCGTCTCGATAACCTGTCCATCTATTTCATGGATGAAAGTCATCGCCGCTCCATTATCGAAAACCCGAAACTCGACCAGGTGGAAAACTACGAATCGATGAACATCGATTACGTGGTCGAAACCTACGCCGCCGGGTGCTTCATTGAAAATATCAAGCTGGGCGATTTCTCTGCCGCACAACCGGAGGGCTAACCGATGACGAGCCCCGCACAGCGTCACATGATGCGGGTCTCGGCCATTGAAACCGCGCAGCGGGAAAACAACCCGCTGCGGCATGCCACTGCCTACGAGCAGATGCTGGTTAAGCTGGCCGCAGACCAACGCACGTTAAAAGCCATCTTTGGTAAAGAGCTGAAAGCCACGAAAAAGCGCGAGCTGCTGCCGTTCTATCTGCCGTGGGTCAGTGGCGTGCTGGAACAGGGCAAAGGTGCACAGGATGACATCGTGATGACCGTCATGCTATGGCGTCTCGATGTCGGCGATATCGGCGGCGCGATGGATATTGCCCGCTACGCGTTTAAGTACGGTCTGACCATGCCAGGCAAACACCGCCGCCCGCCGCAGTACATGTTTACCGAAGAGGTGGCGCTCGCCGCCATGCGCGCCCATGCCGCCGGTGAACCGGTCGTCGTCAGCCAGCTGCTCGACACGCTGGCGCTGACCGCCGCCGCCGATATGCCTGATGAGGTGCGCGCAAAACTGCACAAAATCACCGGCTTGGTGCTGCGGGACAACAAACAGCCCGCCGACGCGCTGGCCCACCTCAAGCGAGCGATGCAGCTCGACTGTCAGGCAGGCGTCAAAAAAGACATTGAACGGCTTGAGCGAGAGCTGAAGCCCAAACCGGCAACAGTCGTTAAAGCCCCGGTAAGAGCGCCGCGCGCCGTGAAAACCACGGCACCGGCTAAACGTGGCCGCCCGAAAAAGACCGTCGGTTAACAGAATGCGCCCCGCGCCAGGGCGGCACGCCGGTCGATGAGGGTGTTTTACCTGACCTGAGACCGGCGTCCACCGCCCACCTATTCAGAGGTAGTCATGACGACGCTGATTATTAAAAAGAACGATGAGCCGCAGCTGGGTGGCGTGGTGATCATCCCGCCGCCTGCCAGCGATGAGCCGGTGATAAAAAATACGTTTTTCTTTCCTGACATCGACCCGAAACGCGTGCGTGAAGGGATGCGACTTGAGCAGACCGTCGCCCCGGCCCGGCTGCGTGAGGCCATCAAAACCGGCATCGCCGAAACCAATGCCGAGCTGTTTTTGTGGCGGGAACAGCAGATTGCCGGGGGTTTTAGCAAGCTTGCCGACGTGCCGGCTGACGATCTCGACGGCGAGAGTGTGCGCGTTTTCTATTACCTGCGCGCCGTCACCTCAATGGCGACCGCCACGCTCTATGAGCGTTATCGCGGTGTGGATGCCAGCGCCAAAGGTGACAAGAAAGCTGACAGCATCGATACCACTGTCGACGAGCTGTGGCGGGACATGCGCTGGGCCGTATCACGCGTCCAGGACAAACCCCGCTGCATCGTGAGCCAAATCTGATGCAGGCCATCGCGCAACAGGGCGACACGCTCGACATGATTTGCGCCCGGTATTACGGGCGCACTGAGGGGGTCTTCGAGTCGGTGCTCGCCGCAAATCCGGGGTTAGCCGAGCTCGGCGCAGTATTGCCGTATGGCACTGTGATCGAGCTGCCTGATGTGAAGTCATCCCCCGTAACAGAAACAATAAACCTCTGGGAGTAACCACATGACGGAAGGGGAAAAAAGCGTCATTTCGCTTTTTATCATCGGCGCGCTGATTGTCGTCGGTAAAGTGCTGGCCGGTGGTGAACCGATCACCGCACGTCTTTTTATTGGTCGCACGTTGCTGGGTGGCTTTGTTTCGATGGTGGCCGGGGTTGCCCTGGTACAGTTTCCAGACCTGCCAACCGCGGCCGTGTGCGGATTTGGCTCCATGCTGGGTATCGCCGGTTATCAGGCGGTAGAGCTTGCTATCCAGCGCAAGATTAAAAAAGGGGAAAACGATGGCAGTCATTAAGACACATCCCAACGTTGCGGCATTCCTCGACACGCTGGCGTTTTCGGAAGGGACAGCAACACATCCGCTGACCCGAAACAACGGTTACGACGTTATCGTCACGGGTATTGATGGCAAGCCGGAGATTTTTACCGATTATCGCGATCACCCGTTCGCCGGTGGACGCCCGGCGAAGGTCTTCAATCGTCGCGGGGAAAAATCCACGGCATCCGGGCGTTACCAGCAGCTTTATCTGTTCTGGCCGCATTATCAGAAACAGCTCGCTTTGCCGGATTTCAGCCCGGTATCACAGGACAGGCTCGCCATTCAGCTTATTCGGGAGCGTGGCGCGCTGGAAGAGTTGCAGCAGGGGCGCATCGAGCGCGCGATTTCCCGCTGTCGGAATATCTGGGCTTCATTGCCGGGTGCCGGATACGGTCAGCGTGAGCATAGCCTCGACAAGCTGGTCGCAGTGTGGCGCAAGGCCGGAGGGGGAACTGCATGAAGATAGTGATTCTCCTGCTGGCGCTGGCCTGTGCGGGTCTGCTGTGGATGAGACACGATAACAGCAATTTGCGCGCCTCATTTGAACGTGCGAACCGGGTCGCCGGTACGCAGAAAACCACGATCACCATGCTGAAAAATCAGCTCAACGTTGCCGCAGAGCAGTCGCAGCGCAAAGAGCTGGCGCAGGTTGCCATGAGGGATAAGCTCACGACGGCTAACCTGCTGGCCTTTCGGCGTGAACAAACTATCACGAGGTTACTCAATGAAAATGACGCGTTTCGCCGCTGGTATCGCGCTGATTTACCTGATGCTGTGCGCCGGTTGCACCAGCGCGCCGCCTGTACCAACGCCGCCGCCGGTGATTGTTTACAACGCCTGCCCGAAGGTCAGTCCCTGCCCGATGCCGGGCAGCGACCCGCTGACTAATGGCGACCTGAGTGCGGATATACGCCAGCTCGAAAACGCCCTGAAAAGCTGCGCAATCCAGGTCGATACGGTTAAACAATGCCAGGATGAAATCGATGTTAAAGCCCAACAGTCTGCGAAAAGCCTTAACTGATGCGGTACCGGTACTGCGTACCAACCCCGATATGCTTCACCTTCGCCTGGACGATGGCAACAATACGGCGACGCTGGCGCGCTCCCTGTCGTTTGAAAAGCGGTACACGCTTAACATCGTGGTCACGGATTTTACCGACGATATTGACCTGCTGTTTGTGCCGATTATGGCCTGGTTGCGCGTCAATCAGCCGGACATCATGACAACCGACGAGGGGCGAAAAAAAGGATTTGCCTGGTTCGCTGACATTAATAACGACAGCAGCCTCGATGTCAGCATCAGCCTGTTGCTGACCGAGCGCACGCTGGTCAACGAGGTCGACGGCGCAATGTACGTTGAGAACATCCCGGAGCCGGCACCGCCGGAGCCGGTGACGAGCCCTGTTGAGATGTGGAGTAATGGCGAACTGGTGAGTAAATGGGATGAATGACTTCAAACCCTTTGAGGACAAGCTCGCCGGATTGATAGCGGCCCTTTCCCCCGCCGGGCGTCGTCGGATGACTGCCGATATTGCGAAGAAACTGCGCCAGCGGCAACAACAGCGCATTAAATCGCAAAAAGCGCCGGACGGTTCGCCATTTGCCCCGCGTAAGCGCCCGCCCGTCAGGGCAAAGCAAGGCCGGATTAAGCGCGAGATGTTTGCGAAGCTGCGCACCAATCGCTATATGAAAGCGAGCGGTAACGACAGCGCGGCGGTGGTGGAATTTACCGGGAAAGTGCAGCGCATCGCCCGCGTGCATCAGCTCGGGCTCAAGGATAAACCATCCCCCAAAAGCGCCGCCGTCGAGTACCCACAGCGTCAGCTCCTGGGCTTTACCGAAGATGACCGGCAGCTTGTGGAAAGCGTCATTATCGACTACCTCGCCGATTAACGTTGTGCCAGCCAGGGCAAAACGCCCGCAGATTGCCGCCGGAACACCCCGGCGGCATCCTTTCCCCTATGAATACTCTCGCATCTATCCAGGAACTCGCCCGCGCGATACGCAACATGATCCGCACCGGAATCGTCGTCGAAACTGACCTCGACGCCGGGCGCTGTCGCGTGCAGACCGGCGGCATTTATACCGACTGGCTCCAGTGGCTGACGCATCGGGCCGGGCGCTCGCGCACCTGGTGGGCTCCCTCCATTGGTGAGCAGGTGATGATTCTGGCCGTGGGCGGTGAGCTCGATACCGCTTTTGTGCTGCCGGGTATTTATTCCGACGACAACCCCGCGCCGTCGGCCTCTGCTGATGCCTGGCACGTTGAATTTCCCGACGGTGCCGTTATGAGTTATGAGCCGGAAACCGGCGCGCTGACCGTCACCGGCATTAAAACCGCCGATGTGACCGCATCCGATTCGGTTGCCGTCAGCGTGCCGGTGGTGCTGGTAAAAGCCGAGACCCGCGTCACCCTCGATACACCGGAGGTGGTCTGCACCAACAAGCTGACGACCGGCACGCTGGAGGTGAAGCAAGGCGGCAAGATGTCAGGTGATATCGAGCACAGCGGCGGCGCTTTCACTTCTAACGGTGTGCAGGTGGATAAACACGGCCACGGCGGCATCAGGCGCGGCGATGAATGGACGGAGGGCACCCAATGACGGCGCGTTATCTCGGCATGAACCGCACGACCGGTGAAAGCATTTCAGACGTTGACCATATCAGTCAGAGCATCGGGGATATTCTGCGCACGCCCATCGGCTCCCGCGTCATGCGTCGTGAATACGGCTCGCTGTTGTCGCAGATGATTGACCAGCCTCAGACCCCGGCGCTTGAGCTGCAAATTATGGCGGCGTGCTACATGGCGATCCTGAAGTGGGAACCACGCGTCAGGCTGACAAGCATCACCACAGCGCGGCAGTTTAACGGGCAAATGGTCGTCGACGTGACCGGCCAAATCACCGATACCGGCGAGAGCCTTTCCTTAACCATTCCTGTGAGTTGAATCTATGGCAGTTATCGACCTGAGCCAGCTCCCCGCACCTGATGTGGTGGAAACGCTGGATTTTGAAGCCATCCTCGCCGAGCGCAAAGCGACGCTGATTTCACTGTACCCGGAAGATGAGCAGGAAGCGGTCGCAAGGACATTGACGCTGGAGTCAGAGCCACTGGTGAAATATCTCGAAGAGAATGCCTATCGCGAGGTGATTTTACGCCAGCGAATTAACGAGGCGGCGAAAGCCGGGATGGTGGCCTATGCCATCAAAAACGACCTCGACCAGCTCGCGGCAAATAATAACGTTGAACGCCTGGTCATCACCCCCGGAGACGAGACCCAAATCCCGCCGGTGGCGGCGGTCATGGAATCTGACAGCGATTTACGTCAGCGCGTACCTGCTGCTTTTGAGGGGATGAGTGTTGCCGGGCCAACCGGTGCCTATGAATTTCACGCCCTGAGTGCCGACGGACGTGTCGCGGATGCTTCGGCGAACAGCCCGGCTCCAGCAGAGGTCACTATCGCGGTACTGTCGCGGGAAGGTGACGGCACGGCGTCGGACGATTTATTGCTGGCCGTCAGTACCGCGCTGAATGATGAGAGTGTACGACCGGTCGCTGACCGCCTGACAGTCGTCTCGGCTGAAATCGTCAATTATGCGATCGACGCGGTGCTGTATGTGTACCCCGGCCCGGCGACCGAGCCGATTCTTGCCGCCGCAAAAGCGCAGTTAACTGCCTATATCACGGAGCAGCGCCGCCTTGGTCGTGACATCCGAATGTCGGCGATTTACGCCGCGCTGCATGTGCAGGGGGTCCAGCGCGTCGAACTTCGCGAACCGCTGGCTGATGTGGTGCTGGATAAAACCCAGGCCGCTTATTGCACCGACGCCCGCGTCATTATCGGGGGATCGGATGAATAATTCGCTGATGGCGAACGGGTCATCTCTGCTGGAACAGCGAGCCGCCGCAGCATGCGCCTCTATCAGCGATTTATCTGTACCGCTGCGAGATTTGTGGAATCCGTGGAAATGTCCGGTGAAATTCCTGCCCTATCTGGCGTGGGCGTTTTCTGTCGACCGCTGGGAAGAAACCTGGTCAGAAACGGAAAAGCGCCAGGCTGTCAGTGATGCGTTTTGGATCCACCAACGCAAGGGAACCGTCGCCGCCGTTCGTCGGGTGATTGAAACGCTGGGCTACAGCATGACGCTCCAGGAGTGGTGGAAGGTTGCCGACCCTGCCGGGACTTTCCGCCTTGAGATTGACCTGAATGAAATCGGCATCACGGAGCCGATGATAAACGAGCTTGAGCGAATTATTGGTGACGCAAAGCCGGTCAGCAGACATATATCGCAGCTCATGCTATCTGCATCATCGAAGGGTATCTCGAATATTGGGGCCGCTCTATTCGATGGCGAAATTATTACCGTTTATCCATTAGGATATAAGCCGGAAGAGAGCATTCATTTCGACGGCATAGCGTATTACAACGATAACTATCATTACTCAGGGGATTAACTGACATGCCTTCAATCACTGAAAATTCGCAATGGGAAAATATTATTCCCTTAATTACCCGCGCGGATAAAGTAGAGGGCGGAAGTGCGGGCCTGATTAATGTCCAGACCCGTATACTGGCCGACCGTACCACGTACCTGAAAGAGCAGCTCGACGCCTATAATGGACTACTGAAATCAGGCGACCTGCCATTTACCGATAAAATAGCGGCTCAGAGCGCCATCACTGCCGGAAAGATACCTGATGGCGGGATTTTCTCCGTGCGCTCAGATAATCCTCTCTACTGGGCGGAAGAGTGCAAAAACGTATCGGGAGTGGTTATTTCAACCGGGAAGTATTTACCCGCTGACCAGGCGTTGCGCCGGTCTAATATTCTGTTTGATGCGTTTAATGAAAATTCAGCTTCGGATCTGAAGTTCGGGGGATGGGACTGGTATCGCGGGGCAGCAGTTACATTCAGCTCATCTGATGCTGATATCCCGTTGCCGACCCCGGTGGCTCAGTATTCTGGCGTATGGTCTGCTGACAAATACTACGACCTGGCTCGTTTACCCGTCAGGGCTGGTGATCGGCTCACTTTTTCCGTGCTTGCGTGGTTTCAGAATGCGGGATCTAAATTTCATATTTTCTGGATGGCCGCCAATGGTGCTGTGATTTCATCTAAATCACAACTGGCGTTATCTGCCGGAATTAACACACCTGTATTAACCGATATTATTCCTGCTGACGCCTCATACGTCAGGATCCGCGTGGAAAATACCACCACAGGCGCTTTTAAGGTCGGCGCTTATGCCGCCTCCCGTGGCGTTATCCCGCCGGAGTTTGTCCGGGCGTCGCCGGATAAGGTTCAGATGTCTGCGATCATTTCATCAGGCGTTGCTGGCCTAGTTTCGCGAGTCGATGCACTTCAGGGGGCAATTTCCGTCGGTTATGCCTACGGCGCAGCATGGCAGGCCGGAAAGTTCATCAACCCGAACACGGGCGTGGCAACAGATAACGCCGCACTAAACTGCGCTTTCGTACCTCACCGGGATGGTGATGGCTGGTTAGTTACAGCCCTGGTGACAGGGGCAGCGACGGCCCTTGCGGTCTACATGAATGCTGCGGGCACTGTGCTGGGTGTTGAAGGGCGAGGAACGGTCACGCCACAGCAGTTTACAAACTACCGCCTGAATGTCCCGGCAGGTACGACACAAATCGGCATTACAGGCCGCAATTCAGCAGAAATGGCAGTGAAAAAACTGGCTGTTGTTGAGACTGCCGGCGTGCTTTCCAGTATTGATTCTCTTGATGTTCGCGTTAAAGCTATGGAAGACGCGATGGTATATGACTTTGTTAAACAGGATGTTGCGATCACTGCCGGGGCGTATATCAATCGTGCGAATGGTTCTATTGTGGCGAATAGTGCGTTTGATTGTGCCGTGTTCAGTTATACGACGGGAGATCGCTGGAAAGTCACAGCCCGCGTGAACGGCAGCGGGGTTTCACTGGCGGTCTACACAAACAACGCGGGCACCGTCATCGGGACTGAGGTTGCAGGCACGACAGAATCAGTGGACTTTATTGATTACGAACTGTCACCCCCAGCCGGTACGGCAAAAATCGGCATTACCACACGAATCGCCGTCCCCATTATTGCCAAAAAGTATGTCGTCGTTCCCGGTGGTGGTGGATCCTGTTAAAAGTGAGTTATCCTGATTTTGAAGGTCGCCAAATAAAAGGGGACTATATAGAGTGTGTAATGCAAAATGTATCAAACGTATTCCGGATAGCCTTTATAATCAAATCCTGCATCAAATCTTTTTCCACAGCTAAAAATGAAAAGACGAAAAATTTCCATACATACGGAATACGGATGGCCATTGGTATTGGAGATATGAGAATAGTGAATACCGAACAAGGCATTTGGGATGGTGAAGCCATATATCTGTCAGGACGTGCGCTTGAGGAAATGAGTTCCCTTAATAAGGGAACGATGTCTGTTCATACAAGTAAAAAGCAATTATCTGCCCCTTTACAAACTATAGCCCTATTGACCGATGCCATATTAAATGATATGACTGTGCGCCAAAGTGAAGTCGTTTACTATAAACTGCTTGGTTTCAAAGAGGCAGACATTGCCAAAAAACTGGGTATATCCCAAGCCAGTGTAAATAATGCTTCTACAGCTACAAAATGGTATTGTATAGAAGAATCCATAAAGTATTTTGAACAGATAAATTTTGAAGGATATGAATAGTTGGTTGTTTTTAAGTCTGATATTGGCACATGTTATAGGTGATTTTTACCTGCAGAATGATAAATACTGTGCACAGAAAGAGGAAAGGAAATTCAAAAGTTGGTTCCTGTATGTGCATTCGCTTATTATCGGCGTGGTATCATGGGTAGTTGTTCCTGTTTATGAATTCAGATTTTATGCCCTTGCCATTGCTTTTTCTCATCTGGTGATAGATGTTATCAAAACATATAGCCCCAAAGGATTATGGAATTTTGTGATTGATCAGGTTGCTCATTTGGCGATATTGATTATAGTGATATTTTCCTTTGACACTACAACAAAGTTGCCAATCCAATCGATGGATTGCAATGGCAGCTACTCTATACCTCTATTCATATTGGCTTTACTATTGTGCATCAAGCCTGCAAACATCCTGATTAAGTTGGTCTTAAAGAAATATCAAGTTGGAGAGACACAGTCTTGTGAAAATATCAAAAATGCAGGAGCGTTAATTGGAAATTTAGAACGTATTCTTACAATCATATTCGTTATCATTGGACAATATGAAGCAATTGGTTTTATAATAGCGGCAAAATCCATACTTCGATTCAAAGACACGGATACAGCAAAAACAGAATATGTCCTTGCCGGAACGTTTCTGAGTTTTGGAATTGCATTGCTGTGTGGTTTAATGGCAACAAAATAACAGATGGACAGTTTTCAAGAGAAATACAATGCGCTTGTCATTAAATACAATGCTCTGCTTGCCGAAAATGAAAAACTGAAGTCAATACTTTCACAGCATGGTATAGTGTATTCCTCCATTAAATGTGCTGATGAAAGTACAGCATTTTCTTCCATAACATATCCTCAAATCAAACTCTCTCTTGATGAGAAAATTGCATTGTTCCGTAACTTTTTCAAGGGACGAGATGATGTATTTGCACGACGATGGTTCAACAAAGCCACAGAAAAGGGTGGTTACCAACCAGTATGTATCAACGAATGGCGCAGAGGAATATGCGATAAGAAAAAGCATAAATGTGCAGAGTGTCCCAACCGCAATTTTGCCACGTTAACCAATCAAGACATATACCGACATCTGGAAGGTAAAGATGAGAACGGATGCGATGTTATAGGTCTGTACGTTGTTACTTCTGATAATAAATGTTCTTTCCTGTGTGCTGATTTTGATGACAAGAATTGCACTCATGGATATAAGAACGATGTGTTGGCATTTATTCCCATTTGCAGAGAGTGGAGAATCCCATTCAGTATAGAACGCTCACGCTCCGGCAATGGTGCACATGTATGGATTTTCTTTGATCAACCCATACCTGCCTACAAAGCAAGAAAATTAGGCAATATAATTCT